>Ga0082212_10005080_pt1 | contig 18063 bp, 11 predicted proteins | sample TergutNt197P3_FD_71548 | JGI IMG/M metagenome (GOLD analysis project Ga0082212, IMG submission 71548) | Neocapritermes taracua P3 segment gut microbial communities from Petit-Saut dam, French Guiana - Nt197 P3 | ecosystem: Host-associated > Arthropoda: Insects > Digestive system > Gut ...
CTGATCTTTCGTTCGCCGTAAATGTCGTTGGCTTTTGTGTTGTGAAAGATATCCGACGTGCAGCGCAGCGTGACCGGCAGCGTAAACCCGCGTATGCCCGCGTCCTTGAGCAACTGGAGTTTCAACCTGACCATCCAGTTGTTATTCTTCCATTCCGGTTTCGTGGTCACGCGGCGCAGAACGAAGGCCAGACGACAGCGATATTGCCAGATGTCGCCGCCCTTGAGCCGGGTTCTTGTTTTCGCGAACTTTCCCGTGCCTTCCGTCTCATCTTTGGAATGCGTCACCCACAGTCCGAAATACGGTTTTTTGGCCAGCATCGGCAGGTAGGACGGCAGAAAATTCGCGGCGGCCAGTGCGTTGGCGGGATAGCCGCGTTCGATGCTGCCTTCCGTTTTGAGTTTGGCTTGTTGCGACTCCGTGGAATTGCCCACGACGGAATCGACGATCTGGAGATGCGGCGGCCTGTCCCCGTCTTCCATTTCATCGTGCTTTTTGATGCCGTGGGTCAGGAACTCCTGCACCTGGTTGAACCTTTTGCATTCCCGGACCCAGACGCGCTGTCCGATTTCACGGCCCATGACCGCCCGTGCCATGTCCGCGTTGAACTTCGATTCGTTTTCCGCCAGGCTGATCGTACCGCCCGCCCGTGCGATCCAGTTTGCAACCTCCAGGACGAAATGCGACTTGAACGAACCGGTCGGACCGCCCAGCGCGAAACAGGACGATGCCTGGAGAACGGACTGACTGGTGAACATTTCCAGACAGAACGACGGGAAGGCCGCACCGATGGCGGGCATGTCCTGCTCGCCCACGGCGATCCCCTGCGACATCTCGTCCAGTTCCGAACTTTTGCGGCTCTTGCCATTATTAAAGCTCCCGAATATCTCACGGAGGTCCGGCTGAACTCCCGGTATCGGCGCGTCGTTCCGGATTCGCCGGTTCCAGCAGGGGGACGGTTCCGGTTCGGTTCGCTTCGGTTTTCGGGACGTTGCGGGCGTTGCCTCGTCGGGGCAGGATGATTTTTTGGCCATGACTTTACGAACTCGCAGGGACGGTATCAATGAAAAAACGTGTACCCCCACTGTAACAGCCTGGGACACACGTTTCAAATTCTACCGGGACCGCATCGGATCACTCGTACTCGTCGTCCTCTTCGTACCCGTACTCCTCGTCGTACTCATCTTCGTACTCCGTATCCCCGTCCTCCGTGTCCCAGGATTCCGAACCCGCGTCTTCCATGTCCACCACTTCCCCGGCATCGTCGAAGTCCGATTCCTCGAAGTCCGGTTCGGTGTCCTTGTACTGCTGTGCATACTCTTCGGCGGTCATCCGCGTCGAAGTCTTGCGGGCCGGTGCCGTTTCCTGCCGAACGTGCCTGCCCACGGTGGCCAGTACGTTGGCGGATTGCGAAGGTCGCGGCTCTTCCCGATCGTCAAAAGGGACTTCGTCGTCCTCCATGTCCTCGTCATAACGATGTACTTTTTCCGTCGGCGGGCGGCGACGCGATTCGGAACGCGCCTCATCGGCCCGCCGGTTCGGTTTGCGTTCCGGCTCCTCTTCGCGTGCGAATTTTCTTGACGACCGGTGCGACTGCTCCTGCTGTTCCCCATCGTCCGTATCCGAATCGTAGTCAAATTCTTCGCTCTCCAGTTCAGAAGCCGGACGACGCTTGCCCGCTTTGGAACCGGCCACCGGTCGGCGCGTCGTTGCGGTCGTATAATCGCGCAGGTCGGGCCGATCCCGGTCGTCCAACTCGGCGGAACGTTCGCTCTGGAGTCCGTATTTTCGGTGAAGAATTTCGTGGAAGTCATAATCCTCGTCATAGTCCACGGAAGCGAACGCCTCTTCCCACGCCGTCATGAGGTTCTTGTATCCGCTCCAAATCCGCTTGCAGACCCCTTTCAGTTCCGGGAAATAACGGGCGATCAGAGCCACCTGCTCCTGTCCCCAAGTTCCCTTGAGAACATCGGACCAGGGTTGCCAGTTCTCGTAATACCAATCCTGAAAACCTTTCGCAACGGTCAAGTCGGTTTCCACCGGGTTTTCCGGCACCCCGAAATAATCTTGCGCAACCGCAGCCGTATAGCCCATGACATTGTCGGAACCGCTGCTGCCGTCGATCGGGTTGGTGGTCTTGGCAAGCCAGACGTAGTTCAACGTCCCTTCGTCGAACCGGGCCGGATCGGGATATTGGAACCTGTTCTGCTCGCGGGCTTTGCCGTCCCGCACGGAACGGCGATATTCCGACTGCAAAGCATTCATGGCACTTTTGGAAATGGAGATGATTTGCAGACCGTGCTTGGGAAGGGCACCGTAAGGAATATCCTTGAAATGGAAGTCCTTTTGCGTTGCGGTATTGTAGCCGCGATAAATCCAGGCGTAAGCGAAATACCGGCTGTTCCGCATCGGGAGCAAACTCGACGAATAGACTTTGTTTTGCAGACCGTGCTTGTCCCGGAACGCATCGACTTCCTTTTTGGTCATGACGAGCGGTACCCAGTTCGGGTCGATCCCGGAACTTTTCATCTGGAACAAGGCGTTGCAGAGAAGCTGGTAGGGATTGTCGTCCAAGCCGGAAAACATGGGCGCGTCCGTCGTATCGTAGGGCAGGCAGGGAATAAAACTGACCTGGCGGTTCGATCCGAACTGCTCAATCACGCCGACCTGCCGGAACATGGCGTTATTGAGATTGCCGTCGGTTTCACGACCGGGTTTCCAGTCGGAATACTCGCCGTCAACGACCTCCATGCCTTCAATCTGCGTCGAAAGAGCGGGCAGGAGCCGGAAGACAAACGGCTCGCCCGCCTGGGCACTCTTTTTCTTTGCGCCGGGATACCAGTAGCGGACTTTGTCCACAAACGCCGGGTTGATGAAATCAATGTTGTTCCAGTCCGGCAGATCGATGTCCGCCGAGGTGTGCGCCCGGCCTTTTTCGTAAACGATCCGGCGTTTGGGTGCTTGCGTCCCGCCCTCCGGTATCGGGGATTTGCGCTTCGGTGGAAGTTCTTTGACTGTTGACATCTTGAAAAACCTTTCTTTTAAGTTGCGAGTTACGAGTTACGAGTTGCGAGTTATGAGTTAGGAGTGAGAACCAATCACTAGCCACTGGCCACTAGCCACTAGCCACTTCCCTCTGTATACCAAAAACGGAGAGATCACGTATGGGACTGCCCCATTCGCGGAAGACCTCCAGGTCGATTCCCAGGTTTCGGAGCGGAACGCCTTTGCGCGGGCGGCCGGCCGGGTCGGTGGAAACGATCGGAACGCTTTCGATCATGGCCTGCGGAAACAGTTCTTCGTAAACGATCTTGACCTCGCCGTCGGGTACCTGCATGAGGATCGCATCGTGAATCTGGAGGACGATTCGCGAACGCAATTTCATGCGGTTGCGCCGGACGTACAGATGATCGATCGCACGGTTCACGACATCCGCCACCAGTCCCTGGATAGGGAAGTTTTTAGCCTGTCGTTCAAATCGTTTCAACTGTTCGCGGTCCAGCCACGGCGGGAACCTTCGGTAACGGCCAAACGAGTTGCACAGCCACTGCGGATAACCTGCTCTTGCGGCACATTGCTCAAAGTACGGAAGCAGCTTGGGATAAGCGTGATCGATCTGTTCGATGATGGAACGAGCTTCAAACTCCGAGACAAGAATGCCTTCGGACTTTGAACCTTCCGCAATGGCACGCGGGCCGCGTCCATAGAACAGTCCGAACAACACGGACTTGGCGACGATACGCAGATACTCTTTCCCGACGGATTTCAAGCCGGATTTGGTCGGCGGACAATCCAAATGAAATGCGGATACGGCCACCCGGCTGTGCAGATCATAATAGTCGGGATGCTCTTCGGGCAACTGATTGCGCCGAACGTGTTCCAGCATATTGGCGTCGTTGCACATGTAGGCGGCACAGGCCACTTCCGCCCCGACGTAGTCCGCTTCGATAAAGACATGACCCGGCGGTGCCTGAAAGACGGATCGCAAGGGGTAGCGGTATTCGTCTTGAAACACTTCCTTCAGCGTCCCTTCGATGCGCTTGCCGAGATTCTGGAGCGACGGCCAGGCGGAACTCCAGCGGCCCGTTGCCTTCGTCGGAAAGATATGGGTTCGCACCCGCCCGTCGTCGCAAACGCAGGACGGGATGCCCGCGTCGTAAATCAGATCGCCGTTATCGTCATAGACCGGCTCCAGCGTTTCATCGGTTTTCGGAGGCCGCAAAACGTAACGGAGCGTTTGGGCCACCGTATTCCAGTGCCGCAACTTGTCGAGTACAGGCCGAAAGTTCAACGTTCTTTGGCTTCCGTCGGGAAGCGTGTGTTCCTGTTTGGCATGAAAGAACGCCAGTTGAGCCAGCGTGTTCTTGCTCACCGACGGCGTGGCCAGATGATCGCGATGCTCCTGCACAACACTGTCCCAGCGTTTCGGATATTTCCCCGTCGTGAACAAGGGCGGCAGATTCAACGTCTTGGCCCCTTGCGGCCGGACGCGAACATATTCCGGCGGCATCATCCCTTCCGGGATTCGCTCCAGTTCCTTTTTGGAAAATTTTTTGCGATTGTACTTGGTGCCGAACAGAAACTCCCGCATCTGGAACGGGGACCTGGGGTTGAACTCCGGCCACCGCGACCACGTGCGAATGTCCCGAATCAGTTGCTCCGACTTCGTTTGATACTGCTCTGTCAGTTCCTGCAACCGGTCGCTGTTAAGCGGCAGACCGGTTCGGTTGATTTCCAGAATCGGCAAGAGCGCACGCATCGCTATCCAGAACGGTCGCCAGCAATCGTTGCCGAACTCGTCCGCACAAAGTTTTTCCGAATAGACCAGGGCAAGCCGTCGCGTCACGTCGGCGTCATAATTCGCGTACTCGTAAAGAATCTCATCGGGCACGATCCCGTAGCCGTCCAGATTCTTCTTTTTGTTTTTCTCGTGAAGCGGAAGGCCGCGAACGGATTTTTTCAGCGTGTGCCTTTCAAGCCATTCGTCGAGTTCCCGGTCGTATCGGCCCGCGCCCGTGTAGAGAACGGCCTGCTCCTTGAGCGACAGGTCGCAGGTTTCCGAAACGGCGTGAGCGGCCCGCCCTGTATCGAAACCGCAGGCTCCGCCCGACAGCCATGTTTCCCTGTACACGACCGGATCGTCGGGAACGGAGAATCCTTTTTTGAGCCGGAACCCGAACGGGACAAGCATCTCCATGTCCGCTTCGATAAAGTGACCTGCCAGGCGTCGTTTTGCGAGAAGATGATTCGTGATGGTGACAAGTCGCTCATGCTCCTCGCCGCGATAGTAATACGCCCGGCGGAGTTCGCAATCGTCCGTCTGCGGTGCCAGGGCGATACAGGCCGAGGTTTGAGGCTTCCAGGACAACTGAAAGCAGCGCAGGTAAGCGTTGTGATTCTGCGGATGGTTGCCGTTCCATTCGGCGTCGATGGCGATCAGATTGTCTTCACAGGTTTTTTCGACTTCCCTGGCCAACATTTCATACTCTTCCAGCGAACGGATCACGCGATAGTCGAGTTTCTCTTCGACCCTTTGAATGACTTGCCGTCCGGAATCCGGGAATATCCGGGCCAGTTGATCCGCAAAGAATTCAAGATTAACGTTCAAGGCATCCAGCGACTTGCGATCACCTGTGCGCAAAACCGAGTGCGGGTGCGGAATCCCGATCACAACCACTTCGCGCTCGTCCGTGTCCGTATAACCGGTGACCTCCTGCTCTTGGATATAGGCGTCCCAATCATTCGCCCTCGCCCGATTGTCCATTACGGGGAATTTGCAGGAAATCGTAAAGACTTCGCCCGCCGCTTTTTTCATCGTGATCTTGCGGCCCAGAACGGCACCGAGTGCCTCAACGCCGAGACAGAGAATGACTTTCGGCCGGACGAGCAGGATTTCCTGCTGTAAAAGCGGCTTGAACTCCGCAACCATCCCCGCCGTGACCGTTGTGGTTTTCGTGTCCCATTCGGGATGCTGGCACTTGATAAAATTCGTCACATACCAGTCGTCGGGCGTGATGCCCAGGGAACGAAGCTGATCGCAGAACAGCCGCCCGGTCTCGCCCATCATGGCACCCTTCGCTTCCATATCGTCGTTGTACGAAAGTTTATTGACGAGCATGACATCGCACTGGCCAGGGCCGGGGTTGCAGGATTTTTTCATCCCGACATGTCCCGGCAGCATCGGGACATAGACCGCATTGTTCTTATAGGTCAGCGTGAAGTCACCCATGCGGCCGTACAACATGTTGCCGATCAGTTCCCGGAGTTCGTTCCTGACCGTTCCTTCAATCCGCAGATTCTTCGTCTTGCTGTTTTCGAGTTTCGCGGCCAGTCTGAAGGCGTCTGCGCTTCGCAGCATTCTCACCAAATCCGGGCCGGGCGGCTGAAGTCCCGGCCAATCGACCGGCAGTGCGTTCGGGGACATGTTGTTGTTTCCTTTGCTTGAAATTCAATTGCACGTTCTGCTCTTGGGCGGCATTCCGGATGGCACGGTGGATTTCCCGGCGGGTCATACTGCCGGGATCACGCCCGTTCGGAAGATAGACCGTAACAACCCGTGCGGAACCGCTCTCGCGAAAGACTTCGGCAACCCGTTCAATATGATGCCGGACGCCGCGTTTGCGCTCCGATTCGCTCTGATCGGGATCGAGCATGACCACGATGACCGCATCCCGATATTCCTGGAGTCCCTTGTGAATCCGCTTCTTCAAGGTCGCCGGAACGGTTTTTGTAAACAAACAGGTGGCGAACGGACCCGTTCGGATCGCGTCCAGAATACCTTCCACAATCACAATGGTACTGTAACAGAGGACGCGATCCAAATTAAACCCGACGGCGGACGGCGACCGGCCGGGCATATTGTAGTATTTTTTCACACCGGCCCTGGATAACGGTATCCCGTTGATCGTATCGCCCACATAACGACTGATCCAGGAATGAAGTTCGTTGCCGTTCCAGACGGGCATGACGATCGTACCAAGTGCCATGCGATATTCCGGCTTGGAGACGGCGTCGCAGAACATGAACCCGTACTCCCTTCCGAGGATGACCGGATCGAACCCGCGACCGGCCATATACTTCACGGCGGGATGGTTCGGTCGCGATTCCGCAAGTTTGTCCAGCCGGATCACGCGACCCGGCCATTCGGCAGGTCCTGTGACTTGCGGCCGGTGAACCGTCGGGGCGGACAGGGCGGCCATCCCGCTCAAATTGCCGTATATCTCGTCGAACAGACTCTCCCTGTTCGCCAGCCGTTCGCGATAGGACGCCGGTTCGTCTTCGTTCGGCTGAACGCAATACTCGTTGTAACAATGAACGAGATGCTCGTGAGAGGAATTGGTCGCCCGGTCGTAAACGCCCCAGGCACAGTTGATATAGAGTCGATGCCGCGAGTCGCCGCAAAAAGGACAGCAGACGCGGTACTCTTCGTTCCCGCATCCTTCATGCACCACAAGAACGCTCTGAAAGCAGGCTATCAGCTTTCGGTATAAAAAATCATTCCGCATGACGATCCCAACTCCACACTCCACACTTCACACTCTGCGCTTTGCGCTCTGCGCTCTGCGATTAATCGTCCCTCATTCTTCCCGCATTCCATCGTTCCATACCCTTGGTCTTTGCCTGAAAGCGCGCCGGCAGGGGTTCGCTCCCGTCCAGTTCGGTTACGGTCAGGAACGTCTTGCTCTGATCATCGTAGGACCAGGTTGTACCGACATCGACCACGCGGGCGTACTTGCCCTGCACCTGGAGCGTTACGGGCGGCTGCCAGTCCGCCCGCCTCGCCTTCTGGCAGTTAAGTCGGGTCAGCTTCTTATCGTCGTCCGTTGTCTTGGCCGCAACGAACACAAAATCGCAATTCTCCGGGAGCGTCTTGCATTCCGCCGACAGCGATTTATCGGGAATCACGCCGGGTTTCAGTGCGTTCCCGTTCGCACTGACCTGATGCGCCATGAAGACGGGACACAGAAAATGATAGGACAGGAGCCGCCGCGCCTTATCCGGCGCGTTGCTCAGGATACTGCGCAGGTATTTTGTTTCGTCCAAGTTCTGGAGAATACAGTGCCGCCGCGCCATCATGCCAAGGTAATCGACGAAAACGCCCGCCACATGAACTTTCAGGCCGCGCCGCCGCACGGTGCGGAGATCGGCGTCGATTCGTTGCTGGATTTCTTCGAGATTACCGCCTCCGATCATTCGCCCTTCCCGGCCCAATCCTGAAAAGTCCAGAATACGCCAGTTGACGTTCAGCCGCCGTTCCGCACTCCGCTTGCGTTCGATCTCGCCGGGAACGAACAGGTCGCGCTCCAGATGGTTGGCGAACATCGCCCGATCCCGATCGTTGAGCGTATCCGATGTGGATAAGGGAAGTCGATTTTGCAGAACGCTGAACGGGATGTCCGCGACGTTGGCAACGGCACGAATCTGGATCGTCTGCTTCGGAAGTTCGTAGGTCACGAAATAGACCAGGCCGAGCGACGTTTTCCGGTTGTTCTCCTCCCAGATCGAAAGTTGCGAAAGGGCCAGACGAATCGAAAGCTGCTGGAGCAGCGTCGTTTTACAACTGCCGGTCGGACCCAGCAGAAGGTATATCTCTCCGGCGGCACCGCCGCCGTCGAGATAAATATCGATCAGCGGCAGTCCGTAGGGTACCCGGTGGATCGCAACGTGCTCGTTTTCATATCCTTCCGGAAACGAGGAATCGATGCCCGCCGCACTGAGCGATTCCGCCAGTGCCGCTTTCTGGGCCGCCTCTTCCAGCGTTTCACGGACAGACTGCGGTGTTTTACCGGCGACCGACGCCGTACTCTGCACTTCACGCCAGTCCCGATCGGACAGCAGCCGGTACGTATAATCCCGCGCGGTATCGGCATGTATGAATTCTTCGTCGCCCCGTTCCGCAACGTCGAGTAGCAGTTCCTCGATTTCTTCGAACGTTTCGTCATCAACGCGGTTCCCGTCGCTGTTCACCAGGTCGTCAAGCGTCAGACGCAGTTCCTGAAGGTTCGGCAGTCGGCTGAACCGGTCCGAAAAATGCTTGATCGCGAACCAGAAATGCCAGATGGATTCCTCGGCGGCCTGGAAACAGGCCGGGTCGATGCCCGCCGTATCCAGCACCTCAAACACGTCGCGGCGCACCAGGGCGGCCAGAACCAATTCTTCTTTTTCCCGGCGGGTCAGGGCGTTCCGCAAGACGGGCTTGCGCTTTCGGGAGTCGCGGCTCATTGCGTCTCCTTCCATGGAATCGTCAGGAGCGAGTCGCGGAATCGGGCAAGATCAACCCCTTCCTGCGCAATGAACTCATCGTAGAGATCGGGATTCGTACCGTACTGCAAGGCGGCCCGCTTGCGCAGCCGTTCGCAGAGTTCGGGCAGCCCGTTGAGCCGGGCGTGCAGATACCGGAACAGCGGCGAGAGTTGCAGGTTCCGGGACAGGAGTGCGAACTGACGCTGCTGCCGTTCCGTCATTTCGCCGTAATCGCGAATTTTCCAGCATTCGCCTTTGAACAGCGTTTGTTCCGAACGCCACCGGAACTTGTCCTGCTCCTCCAGTTGCGTTCGGGCCGCCTGATACTCTTCCAGCAGACGGCGGCTTAACAGCATGGCGGGATAGATTTCATGGTACGTGTTCCAAAGCGTGGTCATCGCATAATACACGTAGCCCGTGATATTCAATTGCCGAATCGTCAGTGCCTGGACGATTTTTTCCCAGACGTTGAGACGTTGCGGCCCGTCCCGGCGATCGTCCTCCGGTTGGGACTTCGTTCGGGTGCCGATGTACCGGTCGCTCCGCCCCGTCGATTCCAGCAGCATCTTGTACGTGCGAACGTAGGCGGACTTCAGCGTCATGACCGCCTGCGGGTCAACCCGCCGCGCCGGTGCCGCTTGCTCCTCGCTCGCACCGTGCCGGAGTACACGAGTCATCGGGCGAGAAGAGTTTGCAGATCGTTCCATGTCATCTGAGTCCACTTGTTTTTCCCATACCGTTTCTTTCGTTCCGACGCCTTGAAACGAAATCCGGGATTGTATTCGTCGGTGAAGTCGAACAGGAGACTCACCGTTTTGCCATCCTGCTTGCGGGCGGCGCGACCGGGCCATTGCGTGTCCGCAATGCAACTGTTCGTCCCGTCCGCACGAATCACAACGCTCAGACCGGGAAAGTTCACGCCGCGCGACCAGACCGTCGTGGCGATCACCTTCGTCAGCGACCCGGTACTGAACCGGTGCCGCAGCATGTTCAGCCGGTCCGGGGTCATGGGCGGCAGTCCCTGGGTCAGCCCCAGTGCCGTGAACCGCCGCATAGTGATACTGTTCACATCCTGCGGCGCATAAACGACGGTAAACTCCGGTAAAAGCCGTTTCAGATGCAAGGCGTGGTCCAGCGTCTTGACCGGAATCAAAACCTGGTCTTCCGGCGGGAACAGACGCGCCGCCTTGACAATGGCCAGATTCCGCTGCCGATATCGCCAGACGCCGTGCCGTTCCCTGGCCGTGGGATCGGCATAATACGCCGCCGGATCACGTTCGGAACGGACCGGCACCCAAACGACGCAGATCGGCGTGACAAGATCAAGGTCAACCGCCTCGTCGTAGTCCATCTTGAGCAGCACCGGGCCGAAGATGCCGTTAATCAAAAACTCCGCACCGTCCGGTCGCGACTCGTTCGCACTGAATGCGAACATTTTCGCTTCCTTTACGGAACGCAGTAATTCGATGCGGGAGGGCGACCCCCATTCGTGAACTTCGTCACAAAGTAAAACGTCGATATTTTGTTCCGCACCGCAATAGGCTTGCAACGTACCCTGACTGACACAGACAATCCGGGCGTCCGGCCGCTGTTTTTTTGCACTGCACCGGATGCCGACCTGACCCGGTAACGCTCCGGCCAGTTCCTCGTAAATCTGGAGCAGGACGGAGTTCGCATACGTCGTAATGAGAATCCGGGCCTTGGTCATGATCTTCGCATACTGGCAGATCAGAAACGATTTGCCGAACGCCGTCGGGACAATAATCCGCCCGCGATCCGAACCGATCATCCGTTCGATCGCCTCGCGCTGACGCGCCCGAAATGCGACGGACGAATCCCGCTGCGACCAGTCCGGTTCCGTGTTCTCGCGAACGCGACGGCTCATCGAACGCATGATTTTGAAATCGTAACGATCGTTGAACGCTCCGACGATCATGGAAAGAAAACCCGCCGAACATTCCAGAATGAAGGGATTGTCGTTGACCTTGAAACACGGCTCGCTCCGGGGTTCCGTCACATACCTGCCGCCGGACTTGACCTTGACCGGTCGAATGAACGTCAGGAACCGTTTCATACCGTCCAGCGCAAGAACGGTCGGACAGTGGATGTAAAGCGTATTGCTTCGCTGCTCCAGAATGATCACGGGGGTGGCGTTCATGGTTTATCGGGCTTCGGGCTTCAGGGATCATCACCACGAAGGGCACGAAGAACCACGAAGTTTCATCAACAGATCATCCAGAAGGACGCAGATGATTTTTATTGAAAACAAAATCTGTTTCATCTTTTTCATCTGTTGATCATTTCTCTTCGTGCCCTTCGTGTGCTTCGTGGTGAAAAAAGGAGTTGGCTCAGACGCTTCGCAGCGTTGACAAAAATTTTACAAATCGGGTTCGGGTCGGTCGTTGCAAGAGGCACTGATCGACGATGGGGATGCCTTCATACGCTTCTTTATAAAACGAGACCGTCCAGGCTCCCCATAGCAAATCCAGGAAACAGCGGATACGGGCGTACCGGCTGCGGTTGTGACCGGACTCAAAAATTTTGGTCGCCGCCACGTCAATGTCCGCCAGAAATTTGTCCGCCCGGCGAACGGTTTCACAGGCGACCGGTGCTTTTTGGGCGAGGTTGTTCCTGCTCTTCGTCGGACCGGACAAGGCCGCATAAATGAAATCGTCCATGACGCTTCGGGCCGGGAACGAACCGGGAACATCCTTGCCCGTGAACATCAACGTTCCCGTATCCACGGGGAACGGCGACTGGCAGAGCATGGCCACGCAGACGGCCAGTTGCAGAATATCCCGCTCCAGCAGTTTCGCATCGTAGCCCGTCTTCGTTCCGTGGACCCGTTTCGCCTCCTCCACGAAAAACAATGGGACACGGCAGAGCGAATGTGCCGTCAGCCGCCTGGCATCGGCGGACGAAAGTTTCGACGACGTGCGACCGCTCATACCGCCCCGGTCGCCCACCCTGGCGATCAGCGGGTCATAGACGCAGCAGGGGCGTTTTCCGCCGACGCTCCGTGCGGCCAGAAGGCCGTTACTGACCGATTCGTTCGGAGCGAAATCACAGCCCCGAACCAGGGGAAACTGCTGGGTCAGAAAAAAACGCGACTCGAACCCCGACGCATCGAACGTCAGCAGAGGCGTGACCCGACGGAGCAGTTCCCGACCGGCATAAACGCCGACATCCACGATCACGGAACGACGCGGATTCTCGTCCCATATCTCCCCGATAATCGCCGCCGCACGTTTGATGGAACCAACCTGGCTCCGAATCACGGGGTCCTTCGCACGGGTGCGTTCGTAACAATAAAACCCTTTCCGTTGCGCCGGATCGCTCGTCGCCGGAACAAACCATACAAAACTGTTCGTCATACCGCCTCCCCGCTGACTTGAGATTCCAGAACCAAGACCGAATCAAACGAATCCTCCATCTCCGTGTCATGCGTGATAATCATGACCTGCTGGCCCCGATGACGCAAAAGTTTCGCCCACTCCTCCATGATGCGGTAAAGACTTTGCTTGTTCTCCTGATCCAGACCGTCCGTCGGCTCGTCAAGAATCATGATGCCGAGATTCTGCGCAAACGTGCGATTGATCGCCGACCAGAAGGCCATCGCCAGCATGACTTTTTGGCCGCCGGACAGGTCTTTCGCAATCGACCGGACACCGTCGGGAAACGTCGCCGTGAACGTTAAATCGTCGTTGACCGATACATCAAAGGGACCGTCGAAACAGGTCAGTTCCCGGTTGATCGTCGAAACCAATTGATCCAGAACGGCGCGATGAATGTGTCGCGGCAGCCCGTCCTTTTTGAGCCAGTTCAAGGCCGTTTCAAACTTTGTCAGCCAGGCCGCCGTCGGACCCTGTGATTCCTGCGCCGCCTGCCGCTCCGTGAGTTTGGTCTGTAAGTCCGCCAGTTGCTTCTCCGACGACTGCTTGGAGCCGTAAAGAACGTTCAGTTGGTTTTCCAGTTCGCGGAGCGTTCGGATTCTATCCCGGAGTTGACCGCTCCGGGTCCGGCAGTCCAGGAGAACTTGTTGACGTTTCTCCGGTTCCTTGTTCAGCGTTGCCAGTTCGGTTTCAAGGTCATGACGTTTCTTTTGGATTGCCTCAAGCTGCTCCCGACATTGCCGGATACCCTGCAATTCCCAGTCGCAACGGGACTTGAGTGTTTGGGTTTCGCCGACAAGATCGTTGACCGCCTTGTCCATCGCCAGCAGCGTATCGATTTCTGCATCGATGTCCCGTTCCGTGTCCAACCCGCCGAAAGCATTCAATTCCTCTTCGAATTTTATGATCTCCGCCGCAAGGGATTCCTGCTTCTGGCGGTAACGCTCCCACTGAGACCGTTTATTTTCAAGTGACTTGAGCAAGTCTGAACACTTGAGAATCTCCGCGTCTAAAGAATCCGCCTTTTCATTCAATTCGATCAGTGTCTCTTCAAGCGTGGTAAGGTCCACGTTCCAATCACTCGCATCGGCACCGCAGAGAGGACAATTTTCCATGATGTCAAGATGATTGCCCTTCAGACGTTTCAGTGTATTGAGAAGCTGTTCAGTCGTTCTTATCTTTTCCGACACGCGAGCACGATCCGTCGAATGCTTATCTCTCCATTCAGAGAAGAGTTGTATCTCACAGGCATCGAATGGCACGGGAGCGACAAGGTTTTCCAGAGTCGCTCTGGCATGGTGAAGCTGTTCGGTAAGCTGGACATAACGAACCTGCCGCTTCTGCAATTCCCGCAATTCGGCCAAAACCTCGTCGAAAGGCCGCCGGTCAAGGTATTCGTCCAATCGTTGCACGGCAAGCGTCCATTCTCCGGCTTTCGCATCGTGTTGCTGTTGGAAATGCTTCTTGTTCTTTTTTGCTTTTTCCATGTCCGCATACGCCTGTTGCTGTTCTTCGTCCAGCGTTGCCAGGTCACGGGTGAATTTTGCAATCAGCGATTCCTGCGATTGAATATTCCGCATCTTGTCGGCGATTTTGTTGACGCGGATTTCCAACTCTTGAATCTGCGCTCCGGGAGCTTCCCCATCCCGCCGACAGTCCGCTATGGCCGCATCCACGTCGTTGAGATTGTCCCGCGTTTCCCGAATCGCCGATTCCAGAAATTCCACGGAAACCGAGGTTTCCGCCGTCGCTTTCGCCTTGTCCCGTTTCAGAAAATCGTGATAGACGTCCCGGCGATGCTCGTAGCCCCGCGTACCGCAAAGGGCCGCGAATTTCCTGGACCGTTGCGCGTCCGTCGTTTCGAGGAAGCCGTATAAATCCTGCTGGCCGATAAAAAGAAACTCGGCCATGATCTGCGGCGTCAGGCCGGATACGTCCGTCAGCCAGGTCTCAATATCACCGGCCTTGTCGTACATTCGGTGCTTGTCGCCGTTCAGCCAGAGGGAATGCTTCACGCCCTTGCGGGTAATGTCGCGCCGCAACCGAAACGGCTGCTCCGCAATCGTGCCGTGAATTTCAACGTACGCATCGTTCGGCTGATTTTGCCGGATACACCCTTTGGCACCTTCGCTGTGGCGGCTGAAATCGCCCGTGAACGCGCCGCAGATCGCGTTGGCAATGTTACTCTTCCCGCACCCGTTCGGGCCGAACAGACCGGTCAGGCCGCTCGACAGTTTCAGTTCGAGCGATGCGTGCTGGCAAAACTCCGAAAGGATGACTTTTTGAATGTTTAGCATGTCTGAGTCTCCAAAAACCGGGATTTCAATGTTTGATAGGTTTCATAAGACGGATCGGTTTCGAGCAGCCCTTCGACGATGCCCCGAACTTCCGTATCCGGCTCAAAATCCCGAAAAATACCCCGTATGTACTCGAATCCCGATTCCGTGTGCCGGGCAATATCAATGTTTTCCAAACGACTGACATCCGGAGTGCCGGGTGCTGCGTCGGAACGCTCCCGCTTGAAGAACAAATGGGCGGACTCGCCGAGTTCCGACTTGACAATGCGTTCGGCCTCCTGGGAAGTCGATTCGTTCATCCGGGCGTAAACAATCGGCTTGTCGATTTCCGGCGGACGTTTTTTGCCCTTTTTGATCTTCCGGCGCAGTGTCGCGACTTCTTCCCGCACGTCGGAATCCGTCTTACCGCAAAGGTTCGCGGCCAGGACCCGCCGCGTGACCAGCGGCACCGTCCGAACCGAGCCGTCCGAAAAGAGAACGGCCATCCGCTTTTTCGGGCTTTCGAGAATCGAAAGGAGATGAAACCCGCCGGGCGAAATACCGGGAATGGAACGTCCCGATTGTGTCGTGACGGCAAATGTGGATGCCTGATGACAATGACCGACGACGATCAGATCGACGGCGTCCGGCACCATGTTGTCCTGCAATTCGTTCAGGTCCATCGGCATCATCTGCGGCGTCGATTGGTGCAAGACCAGCAGGTTGGCTTCCCCGTCGCGATCTTTCATTTCCAGGGCGTCGAGTCGTTCCCGGAGTTGCGGCGTACTGCCGGTAAAGTCCAGACCGTAAACGTTCCAGGTTTTATCCGCGTCAAATAAGGGCGGAAGAATCACGATGTCGTCCCGCCAAATGATTTCCGCCGCGTGGGGAATGCCGTCCGTCGTCAGCGTGACGGACTGATTTTCCAGGTGCCGCCAGTTCGGAGCGACCAGGAGCATCCACGGCAGGGACTGCCGTTCGTGATTGCCTTGGATGTAATAGCCCTTCGTTTCCCGCAAAAGTTGGTGGGCCGGGTAAAGGTTGGGCATCCCCGGATGCTTGCTGTCGAATAAATCCCCGGCGGCAATGATCGGCAGCCCGCTGCTGCGGGAAAATTGAGCAACCTGCCGCAACGCGCATTCCGCATCGCCCGAAAGCGTCGGGCGGGACTTCCAGGCATGGGAGACGAGATGCCAGTCTCCGGTCATAATCGCTAATGGTCGTGTCATCTTCGTGGCTCTTCTTCTCTTCGTGGTGAAAAAAACGGACAGGGTCGTCTCATCGCGGTATCGTCGCCATCGCAACGCGCACCAGGTTGCCGACCGTATCGCCGTAAACGTTGGCGGGCAGGATCATGCGGGGACTGTACCGAAAGAGTAAAACAAATCGTTTTCCGATGTCGTCCACGGCGGACCAGAGAGACTGATGGGATTTTCGGTCTGTTTGGCCGTTGCCCGCACGGACAACATACTCGCTGTCCGAAAGGACATAGACGGTCGGGGTACGGTGCTTCGTATGAACCGTGGCATCGAGAAACAGGAGCGGATGGAGAACCGCCATGATCTCCGCAACGTTGTTCGTGCCGCAGGAGAACCCGCCGAAGAATTTGCGCCGGGTCCCCATCGTCCGGTCGTAAAGAACGCTGCCGAACCCGGCGGGCAAATTCCAGGTCGTCGCACTGCCGTCGCCGACAATCATGTAATCCCAGTTATGAAGCTGGAATTTCGCGGCGATGCTCCGTCCCGTTCGGAGCGTCGGGTCCGTCGCCGGGTGCCGTTTCAGCGGGAAAGGTTGCGGTGTCGTGCCTTGCATCGGGTTCCAATAGCCTGTCGGACTCGGCGTCGGGATTTACACGCCGTGTAATTCGTTCGGATTCATTCTCCGCTACGCGTTCGGAGTCGGGCTGTTGTTCTATCACAGCCCCGGCCCCGCTGCCAGTTTCAGAAGGAAGCGTATCCCACTGCCGGCGAATCGGTCCCAAAAGATTCTCTCGCAAGGCAACGGCAATCTTTGGCACAATGAAAAACAACAGGAGCATTTCAAACTTCGGAAGGATCAGCAGGAACAACAGCAGGACGCCCGCCACCCAGTGGCCCAGGCAGTAAGGACATTCCAGACCGTAGCCGATTCGCTTCTTCCACGGATTCGCGGATTTTTCCCATGTTTGGACCCGACGACGGATACCGTCGAAAAGCACGCTGTCAAAATAGAGTCCGACCAGCGACCAGGTCGCCAGAGCCGTCACAAGTCCGATAAAAACAAACGTCAACATCAAATCAGTCTCCTCTGGGTTGAGTTTTGGAAATCACACGGTGGGCAAGCCAGGTCGCCGCACCCCATAAAAAAAGCCCCAACAGCGGGGCGTCAAAAACAATCGCGACCCCAATCATCCCGACGATCAGGATCACCGTACCTGCATAAAGCGAAGGTGGCATCAGTGTAATCTTTCCATGACAGGGGTTTCAAATAGAGTGCAGAGTGCAAAACGCAAAGTGCAGAGTGGAAAGTCATTTGTATTTTCCACGTTGTCCTCTGCTCTCTGGTCTCTGAACGACAACGGCGTTCCCGTTTTCCAGAATTTCATGCTCAGACCACGGCCAGAGTTGCTGAACGCCGTGTTCCGGCTCCGACACGCGCGAGGCCGGAAGAAGACCCACCTCTTGTTCCGGATAAGGCACCGGAGTGCGCTGGCTTTGGAGTGCCGCAACGTCAATGCTAGAATTTTGTCGAGGGCGGATGCGTGTCAGTCCGAGTCGCTGGAGAAACGGAGCGCATCCCAAGAAACTCGCAGGACGATCATCAAACATGTCAACAACAACTCCCACACTTGATCCGAACACAGTTGTTTCGGAAATCAACCTAGTCGAAGTCGTGCAGAACACCCTGCAAAATTTCATCGACCATAAGCTCTTCTACTATGATAGCCTTTTGCCCTTACTTTTCCGGCTCAAGGGTAAACCGCTGACGCTCCAGAATCATTTCCAGATGAAATCGTTGTTCGCCCGCGTGTTACCGGAACAAGTCACGTACAAGACGGGCCGGCAGGTTTCAAAGTCCTTCTCCAACGCGACACACAGCGTTCTCATGGGCGCAGCCTCGCCTTACTACAACATTCTGCACGTTACGCCGCTCTGCGAAATGATCCGAAAATT
>Ga0082212_10005081_pt1 | contig 18063 bp, 14 predicted proteins | sample TergutNt197P3_FD_71548 | JGI IMG/M metagenome (GOLD analysis project Ga0082212, IMG submission 71548) | Neocapritermes taracua P3 segment gut microbial communities from Petit-Saut dam, French Guiana - Nt197 P3 | ecosystem: Host-associated > Arthropoda: Insects > Digestive system > Gut ...
CAATCCGCGTAATGCAGCCTCCGGCACACTGAAACTGCAAAATCCCGAAATTGTGGCCGAGAGACGGTTAGATACCTTTTTATATTATATGCTGGGCGAAACGTTGCCTGCCGACGAACATTTTGACAATCTGCAAATTGCACGTACATGGGGACTGAAAATTTCGGATGCCGTATGTAAATGTGCGACTTTGCAGGATGTATTCGACTATATTGATTATTGGGACGTGGAGCGTAAAAACTTGCCCATAGCAACTGATGGAATTGTATTGAAAATAAACTCGTTGCGCCAACAACGCTTTTTGGGATTTACGGCTAAAAGTCCGCGATGGGCGATTTCGTATAAATTCCGGGCCGAACAGGCAGTCACACGATTAAACTCGGTATCTTATCAGGTTGGACGAACGGGGGTTATCACGCCTGTAGCCAATTTGGAACCTGTGCAGTTAGCCGGCACAGTCGTAAAACGCGCTTCTTTGCACAATGCAGATATTATTGCCGCACTCGACTTGTATATCGGCGACCAAGTTTATGTGGAAAAAGGCGGCGAAATCATTCCAAAGATTACGCAGGTTGATATGGACGCCCGTTCTATCCTGATTGGCGAGAAAGTCCTGTTTATATTCAAATGTCCCGAATGTGGCACGACGTTGGTACGTCCCGAAGGCGAAGCCGCTTTTTATTGTCCGAACGAGTGGGAATGTCCACCGCAAATCAAAGGAAAAATCGAACACTTTGTAACCCGTAAAGCGATGAATATCAATATGGGGGAGGAAACGGTCGAGGATTTGTATAATGCCGGTTACGTACACAATGTGGCAGATTTGTACACACTTAAAACCACAGATTTGCTGAGATTAGACCGTTGGGCTGAGAAAAGCGCTCAGAACCTGATTGACAGTATCGAAGCATCGAAACAAATTCCGTTCGAACGGGTTTTATTTGGATTGGGCATACGTTACGTAGGGGAAACTGTAGCCAAGCGATTAGCCAACGCTTTTCTTACCATGAAGCATTTGGAAGAAGCGACTCCGGAATCTTTGCTTGAAGTGAACGAAATAGGAGAGCGGATTGCCCAAAGTGTCAAAGATTATTTTGCAGACAGCAGAAACAGGGAATTAGTGAACCGTTTGGAATCTTACGGATTGCAAATGAACCTGAATGAAGAGGCCATACAATCCCATTCCGACAAACTGAAGGATTTGACTTTTGTAATCAGCGGTACATTTACCCTGCATTCGCGGGATGTGTATAAATCAATGATTGAACAAAACGGCGGGAAGAACAGCGGATCCGTTTCGGGCAGCACAGATTATTTACTTGCAGGCAATAATATGGGCCCTGCGAAATTGGCAAAAGCCGAAAAATTAAGGATTAAAATTATCAATGAAGAAGAATTTTTAAAACTGATCGAATGATTTTGACAAAGTATTTTTTACTCAGAAAAATTGATGCGCTCTCAAAAAGCGCATCCCTGCGACCTCATTGCTATCGTGCGTTGGATGATATCAAGTATGTGTTGGTTTTATGTGAAGCCAAAAACTGGAAATCGGTATATCCTTGTATAGAAGCTTTGAAAGCGTTAGGTAAATCAGTAAATGTCTGTGTATATACCAAAAAAACAGATGAAACGCCTATATGGGATTATGCTTATTTATTGGTTGAAGCCGAAAAGGACGTCAATGTATGGGGTTTTCCGGACAAAAACATAAGAAGTCAGTTGAATGGAATTAGGGTTGACATGCTGTTAGATCTGACCGGCGGAGAAACGCCGGCCATACGTTTCCTGATGCTCCAACACCCTGCATCATTCAAGGTAGGCGCCAAACGTTCTTCTGAAGAAAATTTTCATGATCTTTCTATCGTAATGAAAGAAGGCATGCACGATGTATCGTTTTTATTCGGACAAATATTAAATTATTTGCAGGCTATACGTTCCAAATAAGTTTTTTTTCCTAATTTTGTGCATTAATAATAAATTCTATGATGAATCCGGATTTAAAAGGGATGGGCGTTGCGCTGATCACTCCTTTCAAAGAAGATGAAAGCGTCGATTTTGACGCACTGTTAAAAGTAGTTGAATATCAGGTTCAAAATGGCGCTGACTATATTGTTGTGCTCGGCACGACAGCCGAAACGCCTACATTGATGGAAGAAGAAAAACCGGAGATCATCAAAGCAGCAGTAGCACAAATTCGCGGGCGGATACCTGTTGTGCTTGGCGTAAGCAGTAATTGCACACGTTTTGTGGTTAATCAATTGAAAGGGGTTGAATATCAAGGTATTGATGCTATTATGTCGGTGGCGCCGTATTATAATAAACCTACGCAGGAAGGTATATATCAACATTTTAAAGCTGTTGCAGAGGCTGCTCCGCTTCCGGTCATCATGTATAATGTGCCGAGCCGGACAGGCGTAAATATGACGGCAGACACTACGCTCAGGATTGCACGCGATTTTGAAAATATCATCGCGATCAAGGAGGCGTCAGGTAATTTCGCACAAATCAATGCTATTATTAAAAATAAACCCGATCATTTTCAGGTGATATCGGGAGATGATTCGTTGGCTTTTCCTTTGGTTGCATTAGGGGCGGCAGGAGTCATTTCGGTGATAGGGAACGCTTTCCCGCGAGCGTTTAGCAATATGATACATCTGGCGCTTAGCGGCGAACCCGAAAAAGCGCGGGCAATCCATACACAATTTCTTGAATTAATCGACTTGCTGTTTGTTGATGGCAGTCCTGCCGGCGTAAAGAGTGCATTGCATATAATGGGATTTATCGAAAACAAACTACGTCTTCCCTTACTCCCTGTACGCCCGGCTACCTACGAGAGGATACGGGAGATAGTGATAAGTTAATCGTGAAATGTTTTATAACATCCCCCTAACCCCCTTTCAAGGGGGTTAGGGGGATGTTATCATTTCCGTCAAAAAAAACAAAAATCCCGCAGGCTTTCGCAGATTTCTTAATATCTAAAGAAATCTGCGAAAATCCACAAGATCTGCGTCATCTGCGTGCTAATAATAACAAGCAGCCTTAACCAATCGACCCTGCAACCAATATCGTTACCAACAAGGCAAGAATTGCATACAATTCAGGGAATACGGCCAATACCATGGTAACGGCAAACACATCGTGTCCGTCTCCAATTTCCTTGATTCCGTGTGCACAAACCTGCGACTGCCGAAAAGCGGAATAAAAATTGGCAAAAGCCATTAAAACACCCAATATGACAATAGCCCAAGCCTGAAAAGAGGTTATGGTCGATACTAAAAGCGATTGTACCATAAAATAACCAACAAAACCATACAATCCCTGTGAACTGGGTAAAGCGCTAAGCGCCACATAAGACCCGAAAGCGTCAGGGTTTTTCTTCATAGAGCCAATCACTGTGTTTCCGCATGTTGTACATGCCAAAACGCTGGCGCCAAATGAAAATCCTGTCATAATTAAAACGCCGATGTAAGCCAAAATAAGATTCATTTCCATAATTCAAATTTTTTATTTAATAGTTATAAAATTAATAATTTCAAGTTTTTATGTTTTTCTGAATGGTACGTAAGCAATACCTCCGCCTTCGTACTCAGAGTTTTTGAAGTATTCAACAAAAATTAAACGGATTGGATGTACCAGCGAACTGATTGTACACAATGCAATATTCAATCCATGTCCCAGCAACAGGACTATCAACATAACAGGAATACGCACCACGAGAGGCAATCCTTCCGTCATATCTATACCCAGCATATTAAACACACCCCCAAGTATTCCACCTGTCAAACCGATGGCAAAGAGGCGGATATACGACAATGTATCGCCAAGCAAACCGGAAAGAATACCGTAGGCATTCCATAACGCCGATCCAACACTTGAGACAATACCGTCAGAAGAAAAGATCAATATGAACACGCCGCTCACAATGGCTATGCCATTACAAATATAGACCATAATTTGCGGATATGTAACATCCAAAGGCTTGCCAAACATGGAAAGTATGGTAGGCCCCCATAAGGTTAACATAGACGCAAGAACCAATACCCAACCCCAGGGTGCAATACTGCGCTTAAATCCTTTTTGGTGCATAGTCTTGTAGGCCGCAACTCCTTTCCCAAATACTACGTGGATAAATCCTAAGGTAAGCGATAGCTTCATTTGGCCGTCCTGCGAAAAGAAAAACTGCCTGACAGGCGCCAAAAAGTTTACGTCCACCAACGTCACTCCGAAAAATGCGCCGCCGACAATCGTTCCTGCAACAATAGTAGTTCCTCCCAGCCATTGGCCTAAGGATAGGATAGGACGCATATCCGGACCGACTTTAGCTTTCATCACAGTACAAAGCAACAATACCAGCAACCCATAGCCTGCATCTCCGAAGCAAAGCCCGAAAAAGAGCATAAAAAATGGAGCTAACAACGGCGTAGGATCAAGTTCAGTATGATTCGGGAGTGAAAATATCTTGGTAAGCGGTTCGAACAAGCGGGCATAAGCGTTGTTTTTCAGAATGATAGGCATCTTGTCATCATTCTTGACATCCAGCTGTTGATAGAAATATCCCTGTTTATCCAATGCTTCTTCTATATATCCGGCCTTTTCGGCTGTAGTCCAACCTTCTAAGAACATCACTTTGTTGTCAACCTGACATTCGGCCTGCGATACCACTTTGGAAAAATTAAATTCATCCTGAAGGCTTCTGTCAAAAGCTTCGAGCGTATGATAATCCGATAGCGCTATTTCTTTCAGTTGGTCGTCAATGCGAAGAATATGCGCTTCTTTTTGTGCAAAATCGGCACAAAGCATATCCAATCCGCTGTCAGGCATTTTTGGACGTTCGGCTTCAATTTCTATATTTTCGCCCGCTTTGGTAATCGTCACAAAATAGCATGTGGATTTGGCATTATTAATAACTGTTGCATTGTAATTTTCCTCCCATGCAGGATCAAAACGCGATGACTGACAGGTAAAAAACGAAATGACATAGCCGGCTTCCTTTAGTTTTTCAATCTTTTGATAACTAAAGTCTCCCCAGATTTGCATATAGTCGATATCCTTTTGCAGGGTCTGTTTTTCAACAAGCAATTGCGCTTTTTTCTCCCGGAGGTTTTCAATCTTTTCAATAAGATGCAGTCCTTCCGGTTTTGTGATTTGTCGGGCAGGCGCTAATGCTACCGTTTCCGTTTCGCTGTTCAATTGTTGCAAAAAGTCCGACAAGGGCTTGATCTGCTTTCGTATGGACAGCAACTCCTGCATTTCGGCGTCGCCTGTCACAGATTTATTTTCCGTCACATGCACAACGCCTATATCCCTCAAGACATGCAGAAAGTCGTCATATTCTTTATGATACGTCATAAAGGCGTATTTCTTCATCGGTACAATCATACGTTAGCCTCCTCTTCTTTTTTCTTGCGTTTTTCCTGATTACCACGCATAATCTTCTGCGATGCTTTCGACAGACTCTGTTCGTCTTCCATATATCTTTTTATCTTCAGGATTGCGTCTTTGTAGCCGGGTATCTGTACTTTTTCGAAAAGATTCACTTTCTGTGTTGTTTTCTTTCGGGCATATTCCAGCATCTCTAATTTCGTTTTTGAAAATTCCGTTTCAATACCGATACGCGCTAAATCTTTGAGCAATTCGATACCGTCGGTTGTCCACGCCGGATTGCTGAATATACTGTATAGTTTCACATCAAAATCCAGTCCTGCCAAGACAGGCACTACTACGCCGGCAATTTTCTTTGTCGACAGGCTAACGTCTTTCACGTCAACCAAGTCAGGTGTAAAATCGCTCCACAAGGCCACCATATTCGCGTAGCGTTGCATTTCATTTTCTAACTGAAGATTCAATTTGTTTACTTCGTCCTTGTTGCGCGTCACTTCCATACGCAAGGCGCTCTCTTTGCTCTTGATGGTGGGCAAGGCGCGTTCGCGTATCTTCAGTTGCTTTTCGAGCGCTTGAAGCGATGTCTTGTTATATTGAAACTTAATCGCCATTTCCTATGATTTCTTCCAGAATGTATCGACTAATTCCTGTTTGATATTTACTTCCGCCTGTGTGAAATATTTGGCGAAGAGATCCCATGCTACATCGAGCATTTCGGTTGTGTTCAGGTTTACGTCGATGGCGAGTAACTTATCCGAATAGTCTTTTGCAAAGGCTAAGGTTCGATTGTCGTAGTCAGTCAGGTCGAAACCGTTTTCCAATTTAGTCTTTGCATTGGCGGCGTCGGCATACAAACGAATAGCCGCATTCATTACCTGTGGATGATCATGACGTGTCTTTTTACCTGTCACAAGTTGTTTCAGACGGCTCAACGAACGGAACGGGTCGACAATAACCTTACCGATATCGCTGTCGCGCCGCAGGTACAACTGTCCTTCCGTGATATAACCTGTATTGTCGGGTACGGCATGGGTAATGTCGCCTCCTGAAAGCGTAGTCACGGCAATAATTGTAATACTGCCTCCATCGGGGAACTGAACAGCCTTTTCGTAAATTTTTGCCAGGTCGGAATAAATGGATCCGGGCATGGAGTCTTTCGACGGTATCTGGTCCATACGGTTTGACACGATAGCCAAAGCATCGGCATAGTTGGTCATATCCGTCAACAATACCAGCACTTTTTCATTTTTCTCTACCGCAAAATATTCGGCGGCTGTCAAGGCCATATCGGGAATAAGCAAGCGTTCTACCGACGGGTCTTCGGTCGTATTGATAAAACTCACGATACGGTCTAATGCGCCTGCATTGGTAAACGTATTTTTAAAGAACAGGTAGTCGTCGTTGGTCATTCCCATACCGCCAAGTATAATCTTATCCGATTCGGCGCGCATGGCTACGAGCGCCATAACCTGATTGAAAGGCTGGTCGGGATCGGCGAAGAACGGAATTTTCTGTCCTGTTACCAGCGTGTTGTTCAAGTCAATACCTGCAATACCGGTAGCAATCAGTTCGGAAGGCTGTTTACGTCTTACAGGGTTCACGGACGGGCCGCCAATTTCAATATCTTTTCCGTTGATTTCCTGTCCTCCGTCTATCGGTTCGCCATACGCATTAAAGAAACGGCTTGCCAATTGTTCGCCCACTTTCAACGTAGGGGCCTTGCCCATAAAAATCACTTCGGCATTGGTCGGGATACCTTCGGTACCTGAAAAAATCTGCAAAGTGACTTCATCTCCCATGATCTTAACCACCTGGGCTAACCTGCCGTCAACCGACGCCAATTCGTCATAGCCTACGCCTGTTGCTTTGAGCGAGCAGGTAGCTTTTGTGATCTGGGTAATCTTTGTAAATATCTTTTGAAATGCTTTTGTTGCCATATATTCAGTTTTCAGTGAAATTCATAACTCTTAACTCATAACTCATTTATGTACCTCCTTCTTTAGTTATCTGCTCTTTCTGTCAGCATATTATCCAACTGTTCGTTGAATTTATTGAACTGTTCGCTCTTATATTCCGCATAGTTCATCTGCTTGAAGATGTTAATTAAATTCTTGAAGTAGTCCATTACTTCTACAAAGCCATCGAACTTAAATTCCATACGGCATACGCCTATCACTTTGTCTAACATAAACTCCTGACGATCAAGCGGCGTAACGGCGTCAACATTGTCAAAAGCATCCTGTTGCAGGATAACAAAGTCTATCAGTTCCGATTTCCAGAACGTAATATGGTAATCCACAGGCACGCCGTCGTCGCCCAAAATGTTGATTTGTTCCGATATTTCCTTACCGCGCAACAGGCGTGTTTTGATTTCATTGACCTTTTCTACCCAAGTAGAGGATACATGTTGCGCAATATAATCCTGAAATTCGGGATATTCCAAATATTTTGAATAGCTGTCAATCGGATTGATGGCCGGATAGCGTTTGCGGTCGGCGCGTTCCTGTTCGAGCGCATAGAAACAGCGGGCTACCTTTTTGGTATTTTCCGTTACCGGTTCTTTCAGGTTACCGCCTGCAGGAGAGACAGTTCCAATAAATGTAACCGAGCCTGTCTGGCCGTTGTTCAGCGTCACATAACCTGCGCGGGCATAGAAGTTGGCGATAATGGCCGACAAGTCCATGGGGAATGCGTCGGGGCCGGGAAGTTCTTCCAAGCGGTTTGACATTTCACGCAAAGCCTGCGCCCAGCGCGAAGTAGAGTCGGCCATCAGCAATACCTTCAAACCCATACTGCGATAATATTCCGAAATGGTCATCGCTGTATAAACAGAAGCCTCGCGGGCAGCCACAGGCATGTTGGAGGTATTGGCTATGATGATGGTACGTTCCATCAGTTTACGTCCTGTGTGCGGGTCGATCAAATGAGGAAATTCAGCAAAAATTTCCACTACCTCATTGGCGCGTTCGCCGCAAGCGGCTATGACCACGATATCGGCTTCCGCCTGTTTGGATATGGCATGTTGCATAACGGTTTTGCCTGTTCCGAAAGGGCCGGGGATAAATCCTGTTCCGCCCTCTACAATCGGATTCAACGTATCAATTGTCCGCACGCCTGTTTCAAGGAGTTTGAATGGGCGGGGTTTTTCCGCATAACAGGTAACAGCTTTTTTTACAGGCCATTTTTGGGTCATTGTGACGGACATTTCTTTGCCGTCGGCCGACTCAAGTACGGCTATCGTATCCTGAATCGTATATTTTCCTTCAGGTACCACGCGCTTAACCGTATAAACGCCTTCCCATGCAAAGGGAACCATGATTCTGTGAGGTTGGAAGTTTTCGTCCACCTCGCCTAACCAGGAGCCTGCCCTTACAATGTCCCCTGCCGAAGCTATGGGTTTAAAATCCCATTCCTTATCGTTATTCAATGCAAAGGTATATTGTCCTCTTTGCAGGAATACGCCGTCCATCTTATCCAAATCGTTCTGCAAACCATCATAGTTGCGAGAGAGCATTCCGGGTCCCAATATCACTTCGAGCATGTGGCCTTCAAATTCGACTTCGTCGCCTACTCTCATTCCACGCGTACTTTCAAAGACTTGCACATAGGCATTTTGCCCGATAACCTTGATTACCTCCGACATCAGCTTGACGCCTCCGACGGAAATATAGCAAATTTCGTTCTGAGAAACAGGCCCGTTTACTTCTACCGTAACTAAGTTGGCAACGATTCCTTTTACTATTCCTTTCGTCGTCATAATTATTTTTTGTTATTTCTTTTAAATTCTTCTAAGACATGGGTGCCGCTTTTTTTCAAAGGTCCCACGATTTGTTGAAACGCTTTTTCGCCTTCCGCCATGTCGTGGCTTGCCCGGCGTTCCTGCATCCCTATCTTTAAATAATATGCTATCAGATTTTCAAAATCAAATACTTGCGGAAACAGTTTCTCATCAAGCCATTCCCATTTCAATTGATCTGTTCTCCATTCGCGCTGCAACCAATCGGGATCTTCCGCAATATGAACGACGGACGAAAAATACGCAAGCGATTCGCCCAACTCAAAGTCACGGACGGCTGATGTACGCAACTTATTGGATGTTTCCGTATGGCCGACAATATAATTGGCTCTGTCCAATTTGTGTTTGCGACAGGTCAGCGCAGTATATATATTATTAATGTTTAGGTTCAATTCAAACCATGAAGCAAGAAATGCGTTCGAACATTTCATAACAAATTCGTAGTACAATGACAACAAACGGTCTTCCCACGGAACGATTATTGCTTCTCCGTTGTCGACCGACGCCAAATACAGCCTCGTGAATTTTTCAAAGTAGGCAGGTAAGCGTTTGTTTTTGTTTTTGAAAGGTTTCTTGAAACTTTTTAATTTTCGTTTTGAAATTTTCTTTAATTCGTTGTCTTTGATTTCGTAATTCTCAAATTCATTGATTTTTAAAGTTTCATTAAATTCCTTTGCCTCTTGATTGTAGGTTTCAATTTCTTTTTTGCTTGTAAATTCGGTTTGTACGCCGGCAATAAGCGCCTTTATCTCATCGACTGTAATCCTCCCTCCATCTATCAGGTCATAATCAGCGTTTTGCAATTGTCTGAGCAGATTTTTGGTATCAACCTCTAATTTGAAAATTTCAAACAAACGCTTGTCGGCTTTCGTCAGGTGTTTAGCCAATTCTTCTTTAAAAGCCAAAACAGTATAGGGCGGCTTTAGACCGTCGAACGTAAGATGAGGAAGTCCGGCAACCGGATAATAGTACCTACCCATAGTTTAGAATAACAACTCGATTATTTGCGGACGAAGAAATTCCTTAAAGAACGCTAAAAACTCATCTTCTCCGAAAGCAACCTTATAGGTACCGTCAGCAGGCACAATATTAAATGATGTCGGTTTGCCATTTATTTTTTCCAACTTCACATTGCCTTTACTCAGCACGTCTTTGGCATTGGCTTCAATGTAGCCGCGCAATTTATCGGCAGAGGATGATTGTATGGTAATCCCTTCTGCGTCGGCCCAGCTTTTTGCTATTTCCAAAACCACTTTTTGCATATAGCCGATATCCTGTGCCAATGGTTGCACATTCGAAGTGACAATCTTTCCTGTTACCACTTCGGTCACTTCGGTTTTCAAATCTTCGATGAACTGTGCGGCATACAACTTGAGTTCGCTCTCTGCATTCTTCTTCAATTCGGATGCTTGCCTTTCGGCGGTTGATACGATGCGCTCGGCTTCCTGTTCTGCATTTTGCAGGATTGAACGTTTTTGTTCATTCGCTTTGGCTAAGATGCGCTCTGCTTCTTCATTCCCTTTTTCTACCCCTTCACGGTAGATTTTGTCTGTGATTTCCTGGATTTTAACGTCCATATATTTGTATTATTTATAATTTGATTACATTATTTTGGCCACAAAGATATAATTTACTTTTGATAAAAGATTGTTAAAAAAATATAAAAAAAATATTTTTTTTCGGGATGCTACGCTGTGTTATTGATAAAATTCCTGCCACGTTTGAGCAACAGATAAAGAAAACGAAATAGAAAATCAAGAATTTTCAATTTTCAATTTTCAATTTTCAATTGAATGTCTATCTTTGCAGTCGATCAATACAAGCATTATCAATTATGAACAAGCAAAAACAAGGCACCATTTGTGTGCAGGGCGGTTGGAAGCCGAAAAAAGGGGAGCCTCGCGTATTACCGATTTACCAAAGTACGACATTCAAATATGAAACAAGTGAACAGATGGGTAAACTGTTCGACCTCGAAGAATCAGGTTATTTCTATACCCGCCTGCAAAATCCTACCAACGATTTTGTGGCGGCAAAGATTGCCGAATTGGAGGGGGGTGTTGCCGCAATGTTGACTTCGTCGGGGCAGGCAGCTTCGTTTTATTCAATCTTCAATATCTGCGCGGCAGGCGACCACTTTGTCTGTGCATCCGCTATTTATGGAGGTACGTTTAACCTGTTTGGGGTATCTCTCAAGAAAATGGGGATTGAGATGACTTTTATCGACCAGGATGCATCGGAAGAAGAAATCGACCGCGCTTTTCAACCGAATACCAAGGCGCTGTTTGGCGAAACGATTGCCAACCCGGCCGTATCCGTTCTTGATATCGAAAAGTTTGCACGGATTGCCCACAAACATGGCGTACCTTTGATTGTGGACAACACATTTCCTACGCCGATCAACTGCCGCCCGTTTGAATGGGGCGCCGATATCGTCATACACTCCACTACCAAATACATGGACGGACATGCTACGGCGGTAGGAGGCGTAATTGTCGATAGTGGGAACTTCGATTGGGAGTTGTATGCCGATAAGTTTCCGGGATTAACAACGCCGGATGCATCCTATCACGGATTAACCTATACTACAGCCTTCGGAAAGGGCGCCTATATTACAAAAGCTACTGCACAGTTGATGCGCGATTTCGGTTCCATTCAGTCGCCTCAAAATGCTTTCCTGCTTAATCTCGGACTGGAAACGCTGCATCTGCGTATGCCCCGCCATTGCGAAAATGCGCTGAAGGTAGCTCAATACCTGAGCGCTCATCCGAAAGTGGCGTGGGTAAACTACTGCGAACTGCCCGGTAATAAATATTTCGATTTGGCAAAAAAATACCTGCCAAACGGATCGTGCGGCGTGTTGTCGTTCGGCATCAAAGGCGGACGTGAAAAATCGATTCGCTTTATGGACAGCCTGCAATTCGTGGCTATCGTCACGCACGTAGCCGACGCCCGTTCGTGCGTACTCCACCCCGCCAGCCATACGCATCGCCAACTGACCGACCAACAACTGATCGAAGCCGGCGTAGCCCCCGACCTGATACGTTTCTCAGTCGGCATCGAAGATATCGACGATATCATCGCAGACGTGGAGCAAGCGCTGAAAAAGGCGTAAAATTTGCCGGTAAGCCCTGAAAGGGCGAAAGCAATAGGATAAGGTAACGCCCTATTATTCAGGTGTGTCAAGTCAATTAGCCCTGAAAGGGTGATATCCCGATTTCGCCCTTACAGGGCTTATTTTGGAGAGGTCATACAATCCGTAGGGCTTTACCCTACGCTATTGATTACAAGGCTTTCAGCCTTAACCTGACGGCTATGGCGAGGACGCTACGCCGAACAAGGCTCTTAATCCAACAAATCCCTGAACTTATTGAAAATCTTGTTTTTGATGGATTCGGTGGGTTGGAAGTTGTCTGCATTGGCCAACTCTTTTACCTTGTCTTTTTCTGCGCCTGAAAGTTTTTCAGGGATATAAATGCTGATATTAACAAGCAAATCCCCTGTTCCGTAACTGTTTATCGAAGGTAGTCCCTTACTTCGCAATCGGAGTATTTTACCCGGTTGTGTGCCCGGCTCAACTTTCACTTTTACCTTGCCATCAATGGTTGGCACTTCGATCGAATCGCCCAAAATGGCTTGCGGGACAGTTAGTAATAGATTGTAAATCAAATCATTGTCTTGGCGAATTAATTCAGAATGTCTTTCTTCTTCTATCACAACCAATAAATCCCCGTTGATGCCTCCCCTGCGGGCGGCATTGCCTTTACCGCTTAATGACAGTTGCATGCCTTCTGCTACTCCCGCGGGAATATTAAAGGTAATCACTTCTTCGGCGCTCACAATTCCTTCGCCATAACAGGAGGTACATTTCTTTGTTATTGTTTTGCCCGATCCTCCGCACGACGAACAGGTAGAGCGGGTTTGCATTTGTCCGAGAATCGTATGTGCCACGCGTGTCATATATCCCGATCCTTTACAGGTCGGACACGAAGTGATGGATTTATCACCTCCGTCGGCTCCGCTACCGTTGCATTTCGAACAGGGTATGTATTTTTTTACTTTGATTTTTTTCTCGACACCGTTTGCTATTTCTTTGAGGGTAACCTTCACTTTTACACGCAAATCCGAACCGCGTTGAACGGCGCGCCCCTGTGAGCCGCCGCCAAAGCCGCCAAAGCTGCTGAACCCGCCAAAACTACCAAATGAACCGCCAAAGAGGTCGCCAAACTGCGAAAATATGTCTTCCATGGTCATGCCGCCGCCATATCCGCCCTGTGAAGCGCCACCAAGACCTGCATGTCCAAACTGGTCGTACATTTTACGCTTTTGATCATCGCTCAGGACACTGTATGCTTCAGCCGCTTCTTTAAACTTCTCTTCCGCGCCTTTATCCCCCTGATTTTTATCGGGATGATATTGAATCGCTTTTTTACGATACGCCTTTTTTATATCGTCAAGTGAAGCAGATTTTTCGACCTCCAGCACTTCGTAGTAATCTCGTTTTGCCATATTGTTTAATTGCTTATTCTTCGATTTCAGTCAACTTTAAACGATTTCAGTCAATTTAAATCGATTTTTAGTGATATATCATTCCCCAACAACAACCTTCGCATGACGTATCACCTTATCATACAGCGTATAACCTGTCTGAATACAATCCAAAATCTTCCCTTTTGCATTTTCATCAGGCGCAGGAATCAGGGCGACAGCCTCATACAATTCCGTATTGAAAGGCTGATCTTTCGTTTCTATTACCTTCACGCCTTGCTGCGACAGGCAGGAAATAAATTTCGTGTAAATCAATTCAATCCCTTGTATAACAGCTTCTATATCTTCTGTCTGCCTGATATTTCCCAATGCTCTTTCAAAATCATCGACAACGGGAAGCAAATTGGTCAGGACAGACTCGCCGCCGCTTTTGATTAAATCCACTTTTTCACGCAACGTGCGTTTCCTGTAATTATCAAATTCGGCCATCAAACGCAAATGGGAATCATTGATATCATTGAATTTTTCTTCCCAACTAATTGGCATTGACGCCTCCTTTTCAATATCCGAACTATCCGCCACTTTGTCGGTTTTTTCATTTTCATCTGACGTATTTTCGTTGATTTCCTGATTTTTTGTCATATCCTGTTCGTATCCGGAAGGCGCTTCTTCCGAATAATTCTTCTTTTTCTTCGTATTCATATCGTGTTCTGACTTTGTCCTATCAATTTAGTTATCTGTCTTTTAATAAATAATAATCAAACTTCGGTTCCATGTTTGAAGAGTAGTTTTTACTTTCATATAGATCAAATATATTGCCAATGATTACGAATTTTTAAAAATATCGTTACCTTTGTATTGTAAAAACGATTTTTTCTAAACATACACGACAATGAAAAAAATATTTTTTCTATTTCTTTTATTCTGTTATTCGTGGCACATTGTTGCGCAGGAGGGCGTGAAATGCCGCTTGGGTTTCAGCTACGAGATCAGCAATAACAGTCAATGGGGTAAAGATAAACCTGTGATAATGAAAGTTTACCAAAATTCGCCTGCCGAAAAAGCAGGTATCAGGCAAAACGACATTATTGTGCAAATCGATGATTTCAAAATAGATGAACTTTCGATAGACGATGTGGATTCATTACTAACCTCTTCCGAAAGTTTTGAAATCAGATTGGTCATTCAAAATTTTGCCGAGCAATTCAAATCCATACATATTACAAAGGAATGTCTTTCGTCCGACGCATTTACGGAAAGCCAGTTAGCCGATGCTTTTTCGATGTACAGCGTAGAGAGTACCCACGACAGGTTATTTGTTTGCCCTTTTACCACATCCGTCACGCGTGATGAAGTGGATTTCTCGGAATTTAGTACATTCGATTTTGCTACCAATGAAGACACTTCGCTTTCGGATATCGAACAAACCATCAACGAAATTCTCAAGGATGAACTTATTAAAAAAGGGCTTAGATACAACACGTTAAATCCTGATTTTATCATTCAGACGTATTACAGATTTGATAAAAACGCCAATTTCAGACGCCGAAGCAAAGAAACCGAAAGTCAGGGGCCGACTATCCGGTATGATATTTCGCGCGACCGTATAACACAGTTCCCGTTTCACAGTTTTTCTACGCCCGAATCCGAATCCGAATATATTCTTCAACTGGGCGTCCGTTTAGTTGACAGAAAGTACATTCAGGGTAGGGTTTTGTGGGAATGTGAGGCCAATGAGTTAATGAGCGCCCCATTTGCTATCAACGAATATGCCACCATCCACCTTCCATTGATGTGTATGCAATTCCCCTACGTCAAATATAACCGTAACGCACAGTATATCCTTACCAAAAAAGCATTCAACTATACAGGTCTCAACTACAGTATCTATAAAATTAACGAGGTGGTCGAGATTGATTTTGATTCGCCTGCCTACGAAGCAGGAATCAGGCCGGGGGATATTGTCGAAAAAATTGAAAATAAGCGTATGGACTATTCAGTCGAAGAATTTACAGGCGCATACCGCACATTCATTTCAAATACCATAAAATACAGGGATACCGAAAGTCGTTTTACCAATGCCGACGGTTTTCCGAATTGTATGTTTTGGAATACATTCAAATATACACAGATAGCCAAGACGCTCAAACAAACAAAATACAAAACGGCATTTGCATATTTATATGCTTTCGCCCCTTATGTGAATCTCGAAAGAAGCACCTCCTGTTCATTCAATATCAACCGCAACGGCGAAAAATTACAACTCGTCGTCCGCCCCACGTTTTATTCGGAAAAGACGATTGAACTGAATTAAAAGAACGTAAGAACAGAAAAATAAAAACAGGGTATAATAAAAAATGAATATAATATACAAAGACACAATTTTTTTTGAGCCAAAAGAATTACAAGATTTGTTTTTATCTGTCGAATGGTCGTCGGGATATTATCCGGAAAAACTTGTTATTGCCATGAAAAATTCCGATTCTGTGTTTACGGCTTGGAATAATGAAAAACTTATAGGACTAATTAATGCTTTGGATGATAGTATTATGACTGCATATGTACATTATTTATTGGTCGATCCGGAATACCAAGGAAAAGGTATTGGAAAAGAGCTGGTCCGATTGGTTTCAAAAAAATACAAAGATTATTTACGAATAGTGTTAATTGCATATGACAAGGAAGTCGATTTTTACAAACGATGTGGATTCAAAGCTGGTAATGACAAGACTCCAATGTTTATTACCTCACTTTGGACATAATAATAAGACAAGAAGTTTCAACCTTCCGTTCTTTTTTCCCATTCTCAATTCTCAACTCTCAATTGCTTCCCTACGGAAAGCCAAACATTATTTGATTTTTAATGCTAATGTATAGTATCAATTTTTAATTCTTAATTTTTAATTCTTAATTAATTAGTGGTTTTCCCCGATAACTTTGAACATAAAGTCGGATTCGATAAAGTCCGTTTGCTTGTGGGCGACAAATGTCTGAGCCTGTTAGGAAAAGAATGGGTTGAAAAGATGCAATTCTCGACCGGGCTACCGACAATTGTCGAACAATTAAGCCAAACAGACGAATTTGTACGGATACTCCATGGAGACCGCGAATTTCCTGTCAATCATTTTATAGACGTACGTTTTTCGTTGCAACGCATCCGCCCTGAAAATACTTTTTTGGACGAAAAAGAACTGTTTGACCTCAAACGCTCCCTTCAAACCATCCACGATATTACCCGTTTTTTTCGACCGCAGGGCGAGGACAAAGACGTCAAATATCCCGCCCTGACCGCATTGGCAGGCAACATACCCGTCTTTCCCGAATTGATCAAAAAGACAGACGCCATATTGGACAAGTACGGCAATGTCAAAGACAATGCCTCGCCCGAACTGGCACGCATCCGCAAAGAGATTCAATCTACCACAGGTAGCATCTCGCGTACATTACAAAACATACTGCGTTCGGCACAATCCGAGGGACTTGTGGATAAGGATGTAGCCCCCACCATGCGCGACGGACGATTGGTAATCCCTGTTGCGCCAGCCTTTAAACGCAAACTTCGAGGTATCGTACACGACGAATCGGCCACAGGCAAAACGGTTTTCATTGAACCCGAAGCCGTTGTAGAGGCCAATAACCGTATCCGGGCATTGGAAAGCATGGAAAGAAGGGAAATCGTCCGTATACTGACAGTGTTTACGGATTTAGTACGCCCGTTTGTTCCCGACATCTTGTATTCGTATGAATTTATGGCTGAGATAGATTTTATCCGTGCCAAAGCGCTTTTTGCCGGACAGATTAACGCCATCAAACCAACCATCGAAGACCGTCCGTTGTTGGAATGGACAAGGGCGATACATCCTTTGTTGTTTCTTTCGCACCAAAAGCAAAACAAAAAAGTTGAACCTTTGGATATTACCCTGACAGACGAGGCGCGCTTGTTGATTATATCAGGTCCCAACGCAGGCGGAAAATCCGTATGCCTGCAAACGGTCGGACTGTTGCAATATATGCTGCAATGCGGCTTGCTGATTCCATTACACGAACAATCGCGCACAGGTCTGTTCAACCAAATTTTTATTGATATCGGTGACGAACAAAGCATTGAAAACGACCTGAGCACCTACAGTTCGCACCTGATAAATATGAAATTCTTTACCCGCAATACCGATGATCGTACTTTATTGCTGATTGACGAATTTGGCAGCGGTACCGAGCCGTTAATCGGAGGCGCTATCGCTGAATCCATATTGGAACGCTTCAACAGCAACCGTAGTTTTGGCGTGATCACTACCCATTACCACAACCTGAAACAATATGCCGATAACGCACAAGGAATCGTCAATGGCGCCATGCTCTACGACCGCCACCTGATGCACCCGCTTTTCCGGCTGTCT
>Ga0082212_10005082_pt1 | contig 18062 bp, 16 predicted proteins | sample TergutNt197P3_FD_71548 | JGI IMG/M metagenome (GOLD analysis project Ga0082212, IMG submission 71548) | Neocapritermes taracua P3 segment gut microbial communities from Petit-Saut dam, French Guiana - Nt197 P3 | ecosystem: Host-associated > Arthropoda: Insects > Digestive system > Gut ...
GTGGAGTGTGGAGAGTGGAGTGTGGAGAGTGGAGTGTGGAGAGTGGAGTGTGAAGAGTGGAGTGTGAAGAGTGGAGTGTGAAGAGTGGAGTGTGAAGAGTGGAGTGTGAAGAGTGGAGTGTGAAGAGTGGAGTGTGAAGAGTGGAGTTTTTCAATTCAATAAAGCGTTTCGCGGAGCGAAACTTCAACAACTCCACACTCCACACTCCACACTCCACACTGGACTGCGGCTAAGCTGCTCAGAGTGCCTGCCTGACGAAACTTTTGGAGTTGCGCAAGTCACGCAAATCAGCCAAGGCCAAGCCCGTGCCCCGGGCTACGCAGGAGATGGGATCTTCGGCTATATAGACGGGCAGACCTGCTGCTTGGGAAAGCATGGAATCCAGCCCTTCCAGAAGGGCGCCGCCTCCTGTCATCATAATTCCCCGATCAATAATATCCGCGGCCAATTCCGGCGGGGTAATCTCCAGAACCTCCTTGAGAGCTGCTACAATAGCCTCCAAAGGCTCAGCCATGGCCTCATAGCTTTCCAAAGCAGAGAAAGAGATGCTCTTGGGCAGTCCGGTCAGGAGATCGCGGCCCCGCACTTCCATAATTTTATTTTCCCTGAGGCCGTTGGGATAGGCGGTACCCACCGTGATTTTTAAATCCTCGGCAAAACGTTCGCCGATCAGTAAATTGTTGATGCGGCGGATATAGCGAACGATAGCCTCGTCAAATTTGTCGCCGCCCACCCGCAGGGATTTACTGCAAACAATGCCCCCCAGAGAAAGTACGGCAATATCCGTTGTGCCGCCGCCAATATCCACCACCATGTTACCGGCAGGGCTGTGAATATCAAGCCCTGCTCCTAAAGCCGCAGCCAGAGGTTCTTCCATCAAGTAGGCATGCTTGGCTCCGGATTGATAGGCTGCCTGGCGCACTGCCCTTTCCTCCACCCCGGTAACGCCGGAGGGTATGCAAACCATGATAATAGGTTTAAAGAGCAAGTTGCTGCCGCAAGCCTTGTGGATAAAATAGCGGAGCATTTTTTCGGTTATTTCATAGTCGGCGATGACACCCTCCCTCAATGGCCGTACGGCGAGGATATTGCCGGGGGTACGGCCCAGCATCCGGCGGGCGCTTTCGCCAATGGCAATAATTTTACCGTCTTTTTGGTCCAGGGCCACCACAGAAGGCTCGTTTAAGACTATGCCCTTGTCCTTTACATAGATTAGAATACTGGCAGTACCCAAGTCCACACCAATATCATGGCTGAAATTAAAAAGTCCCATTGCCAAACTCCCCCTGTAAAATGCAGTAAATAGTGAATAGCGAAAAATGAATAATAGTAGCTTACCTCTAAATTAGTGGTTATTAGGCATAAAAAGCCATAACTTAATTATAATTCCTGATAAAAGCTGAAAATCCTTCTTTTCTCTGCTCTTTGCTTCTTTTTAAAGAAAAGAAACGCGCATTTTACGCGTTTCTTCCGGGCTAAACCCCAAATTACTGGTATTGAGGCATAGTCAGGTGCATAGCTTATAGCTTTGTTTTTAAAATCCCACTCGGTCATTCTCCGCTCTTCCGTCCCTTATTTCATGGTTCGGTGGCCTTTTTTAGCCTTTCCTACAATATCCGGTACCGGGGGGTCGGAATTTTTGGGAATATGGGTTTTGCTGTTGCTTTCAGTACCATGAGGCTCCTTGGGATCCGGCCTCCTCATTCCCTTTTTAGCCATATTTTCCCTCCTTTATTCTACTTTCAATTTCTTCTTTCTAACTTTTTCCTTCTAACTTTTTCCTTCTAAACCGTATTTCTCCGATTAGCCATATTAATAACGGGAGGATGACAAGGGGCGGAAGTACCAGTGAGTAGCGGAAATTATCGAACCAGCTGAAGGCTTCTACCGAACTGGTAAAAAGCAGTAAAGACAGATTAAATACCCAAAACCCTACCGGGACTGCAAGCTTGTGATAGTCATCAAGGCGGCAAAGATTGGCCAGGCCCCGGCAGATAAAGAATACAGCCACTGCTGCCCTTGTTATCTGAGAAAAGAGAATGCCTAAAGCAGAAAGCACCTCGATTCTTTGAAAAAACTCCCCCACCTTGATCAATCCCGCCGCCGAATAAGAGGGGTAAAAAAGACCGGCCATCACTTCATTGCCCAGAACACTATAATTACGAAACTCTGTGGCTATCAAAAGCGCCCAGGCAATAATCAAACCCCAGCCAAGAGAGGACTGTAGTTTTTCTTTAGGATGGAGGGCATCCAGCACCCCTGTCAGAAGAAATGCACCGGCAAAAGGATTACTGAAAAAGGCATAACCCTGCTGCCAAAGGCGCTGCCAGTCCCCGGAAAACAAGGGCTTGACATGATAAAGCTCGGCTTGAGGCAGGGAAAGAGTTACCGCTGCCAAAGCAAAAATCACTACTGCCCCAAAAACGAATTCGCTATAACGGCCAAAAGCGGAAAGCCCTTTTTGGCAGAGAGCCATGCAGGTTATCACCGAAAGGGCCGCCAGCAGATATTTGGGTGTATGGGCCAGGGAAACCGTATTAACGAACTGAATGAAATAGCCCAAGGCAGTAGCAGCAAAAAGAAAAGCAAATAGCAAATAAAGAAAAATCAAAAGCTTGCCCACAATCCGGCCGCAGACTATTGTTAATATTTGGAAAATATCCTTGCCTGGATAAACATGAAGCAAACGAAAATAGATAAAAAACATAGGGATAGCCAATAATCCTCCTACTACCGACCCCAACCAGCCATCTTGATGAGGCGGCAAGGCGCTGCTGGTCATCAAATAGGATCCGGCCCCGAGGAAAACCACCGTAATAGCCAATATTTGAAACGGAGTCAATCTTTCCTTGTGCATGGAGATCTCCTTTATCTAATTATCAGCTCTGCCAGGGAGGGCATTTGAGGGTTGAAGGCCAGCACCAGGGTTAACAAGAAAGCAAAACTGACAAATGTTAAATAGGGCAGGGCAAAGCCATCCCGCAAAAAGCCCCGGTCCCGCCAAACAAAAAAAGCATACAATAGCGACATGACTATGAACATGGACATAGCAGCACCCCTTTTCAATTCGTAATGCGTAATTATGGCAGCTTCGCTCTGCGGAACAAAAACTTCAATTTATTAGTCACTAAGCTCTAAAATTCGAACAAAAAAAGTCACAAAATATACCTCATCTCTTGATTGACCTGCAAGGATGTAGATTCAAAATGATGCATGAAATAATTCAATACTTTTTATAATAAAAATAATCCGTGCTAATCCGTTTTTAATCCGCGTAAATCCGTGTCTAATTTTTTTTGAATGCTTTTCCAGTTTATCTGGGGTAGGCATTACGAATTGTTTTTCTCCTCCGGCAGGGATTTTTTTATCTCATCTTTTTCCGGATCTTCCTCATCTTCCTCATCCTCACCGGATTTCTCCGAATCTACTTCTTCATCATCTTCATCCTTATCGGATTCCTCTGAATCTATATCATCTTCTTTATCCCGCTTTTCTTCTTTATCCCGCTTTTCTTCCTTCTCACCTTTTTCGTCTTCCTTCTTATCTTCCGGTTCGAGCCATTGTTTTTTTATTTCCCCGGCACTGGGGGTTTTGTAGTGTTCCTGGCGCCGGGGGGTTTGGTTGTCTGTCAGATTCAACGGCAGCCTGGTTAGACCGGAATTCTTTATTGTTACCTGTACCTTGGGGTTTATTTTGCATTCCCGGAAATAGCGGGGCCAGTCATCTGCATAATTTTGCCAGAGTTTAGGATAACTCCGGTGTACCCGGTTGCCAAGGCCAAAAATATCTACCCCGAAATCATTTTGCACTTTATGCACTACTTCCTGAATGCGCCGGGAAAGCTGTAGTTCTATTTTGCCTTTCAGCTCATCCTGTTCTTTTTTGGCAGCCCGGGGACTATTATCTTGGGCTTCGCGGCCCTCGGTATTACCCAAATCTACTCCGGCATGCAGTTCAATATCAAATTCCCACTGATCTCCGTTATAGCGGGGTTCTATATTCAACCTGTAATCCAGCAGAGTAAAAGTCCGGTTGCGTCCGGGAGCTTGAGCTTGATTATCCAGGGGAATGAGCATTTTTTTGATTGCATCGCGCAATAGAAAAACAAATTTGGCATCATCATCATCTAAAAAACCCACCAGCCGGTCATCATTAAAAACCGCCACTCCATCCAGTTCAACAGCTTTTTCCTGATTATTTTCCACAAGCTTAAGGGCAGGCAAAATAGCTGATTGACTGGGATCTGCAAAGCTATTGATCAGATTGAAAAGGCAGGTGTTTTGTTTCATGGGATAATAATTATCGCTATTGATCAGGGTATAGATCTGGAAGGCCTGGAGCTGGTTGGTGATTGATTTGGCTTTCAGGATTTCCCCGCCTTCCTCCCTGGCTACCAGCAAGTTCAGATTGATCCGCATTTCTCTATCGGCTGTGATATAACGGATAAGGGGAAAGAGGCCGGAGCTCGCAAATTCCCGGCCTATTATCACTATCTGGGCATGGCTCCAATTAGGCTCCCTGCCGGCGATAAAGGTGGATCTGTCGATTACTTCCTGGAGGGAATTGCCATAAGCTTCAATGATTTTTTCTTTGATTTTTCCCTCTTCCCGGATATCGGCAGCTTCCACAGTTATTTTGATCAGCCCGATATCCCGGCCATCCTCCTCCTCCGCCACCTTATCCAAAGCAATCCCGCCCACCAAAGTCAGATCATCAGTCTCCCGGTAATCGTAGCACCCACATAGCAGCAAAACCGATAGCATGATAACTAGAGTTAGTCTTTGCATATAATACCCCTTTTCAATTGACAATGGACAATTGACAATGGACAATTATGGAAGGCTTTGCTCCGCAAAGCCAACAAAAAAATCTTTTTATTAGTTAAATAAAAAGTTTCGCAGAGCGAAACAACAACAATTGTCAATTGTCAATTGTCAATTGTCAATTGTTTCAGGGTTGTTGCCGGGTAATTTAGTGTCTGGGGCTCGCCAGGAGATAAACCTCCCTTTCTTCTCCATCATCGGCCAGGGGAAGCGGAGCCAGATATCCCGTTTTTGGCCGCTGTAGGTTACAGAGCCCCAATCCGCCAGCATGGGAATGCCGAAAGAGCTGAGTCCTGAGAGGTATATCAGCAGCCAGGCTAAGCCAAAAACAAAACCATATAGTCCCAGGACTGCAGATAGCAAGAGGAAGAGAAAACGGCAGATGATGGCCGCTACATTGAGCCGGGAGACCATCAAGGTGGTGATACCGGCGAAAGCAATGACTATCACCATAGGAGCGCTGACAAAACGGGCCGCTACCGCTGCTTGACCCAGCACCAGGCCCCCTACAATGCTCAGAGTCTGGCCGATATTGGAAGGAGTGCGGTTGCCTGCCTCCCGGAGAATCTCAAAGACCAGCATAGTAGCCAAGGCCTCCACATATGACGGGAAGGGTATACCTCCGTGAGCGCCGGCTATGGAGAGGAGCAATTTTGTCGGTATCATCTCCTGATGGAAGGAAATCAGAGATAAATAGATGGCCGGCAGACTGACAGTCAGCAAAAAACCGATGATCCGCAAGACCCGTGCTATGCTCCCTGCAGTATAATTTAAATAATAATCATCGTTGGATTGAAAATTTTCAATAAAAATATAGGGTACAGTCAGGGCTACCGGGGTGCCGTCGACAATAAGGGCTATCCGGCCTTCCAGCAGTTTGGCGGCAATAATATCCGGCCTTTCCGTGCTGCCTATGGTTTTGAAGGGGGAAAGAGGATGATCCCGGATAAATTCCTGGATATAATTGGAATCCAAAACGCCGTCCAAGTCCAATCTGCCCAGGCGCCGCTCCAATTCTGCCAGCACCTCTTTATTGACGACGCCTTCCAAATAGCAAATACAGGTGGTAGTAGCCGTTTCTCCCCCAAAGCTTTTGAAAACAAATTTCAAGTTGGCGGATTTGATCCTGCGGCGAATTAGAGAAAGATTGGTCATCAGGCTTTCCGTAAAGCCTTCCCGGGGCCCGCGGAGGATTTTCTCGGTCTCCGGTTCGGCGATACCCCTGGTGGTAAAACCCTTGGTGTTAACTAAAAGAGCCTTGTTGCTGTCTTGGGTGATAACCATGGTATCTCCGGAAAGGACAGCGGAGAGCATATCGTTTAGCTGGTCACTGGTCTTTGATTCATTTGCGGAGATAACCTGCTGAGCCAGGCAATCCAGTTTATCGGGAATAAGATCTGCCTGGGGATTCCAGCGGTTCACCGTTTGAATAATATACGAATCAATGAGCTGGCTGTCGACCATACCGTCCAAAAAGAAAGCAGCACAGTGCTGAGGGCTAAGACCTTTGCTGCTGAAGCGGCGGGTCTTGAAAGTATCATCGTCAGCAAAAATCTGCTCCAGCAACTTTATATTCTCTTCCATATCCTGACTCAAAGCCAGCCCGTCAAGTTTGACCCGCCCAGCGGCATCCCGCTCCAAATTAGGGCTATCATTTCCTGCCATAATCCCTCCGCTTGTTTGAAAAGTAATAGCTTCTTTTCCTTATTATGGTTAGGAGAAAAAGGAAATATGCAAAAAAAATGGGGCCTTCCTGTTGATTTTTGACAACAGGAGCTATTTGTGATATTTTTTATTATATTCTGAATATATTTGCAGAAAATTTTTTTCCTACTCTTACCGATTTGTTGCAACAAAATCGTTTTGCTTGGCGTCTATTTAAACAGATAAGCAAGAAAAAAAACCGGTTTTTTTATCTTTCTTTAAGGCAAGCCGTGTAAAATAATAAATGTAAGAACGAGACATTGATAATAAGACCAAAACAAAAAGTTTCGCCGGAAGCGCCGGCGCTGAAAAAGAATCCTTCTACCCCCTCCAATTTTATAATATAAAAATCCCTCCAAACACAAAAAAGCGGAAAACCCGCTTTTTTGTGCATTTTGGGGATTTTTGGGGTTTTGCCCTTGCTATACTATCCTTCAAGAGTTATAATAATTAACAAGAGAGGCAACCGTCCCCAGGCGCCTCTTTCCTACAGAGCAAAAGCTACAATAATTCTTAATTGCGCTCAACGAGCGCTTAAGGTAAAGGGATTTTTTATGCGCAATACGAAAAAATTACTAAAAAATCTGGACTGGACATTTGTGGCACTTACCCTTTTGATCCTTGCTTATAATATTATTATTCTTTCCAGCGCCTCCTCTAATGTGCTGTCCAGTGATCCGAATTTTTATGTCCGGCGTCAGCTGATGTGGATAGGCGCCGGACTCTTTGCGGGAATTGTGATTGCTTGCTTTGATTATCGCCGCTTTCGTAAATTCTCCTGGATTATCTATGCTCTTGCCAATCTGCTTCTTGTAGCGGTTCTTTTTTCTCCGGAAAAAAAGGGGGCTCATCGCTGGTTTGATTTGAAATTTATGGATTTTCAACCCTCGGAACTGGCTAAACTGGTGATTATTATTGCCTTTGCCTGCTTTTTGTATCAGCGCCGTGACAAGCTCGGCCGCTTCTATAATTGGCTCTTTGCTCTGGCCTATGTGGGCTTGCCTGCCCTTTTGATCCTCAGAGAGCCGGATTTGGGGACTGCCCTGGTTTTTATTGTGCTTTTTTTGGTCATGTGCTGGATCGGGGGAATGCCGGGGCGTTTTGTGTTGACCTTGCTGCTTTTATTGTGCTTAGGAATAGCCTTACTTTTTGGCGCCCTCTATGTTTCCACCGATGGTTATCAGCATCTGCCGGAGGAATCGCCTGCCTTTTTACCTCTGGAAATTTATCAGGTAACCAGATTAGTAATTTTCATCAACCCTTATATGGATCCCCTGGGAGCCGGTTATAATATGATCCAGTCGGAGGTGGCCATTGGTTCCGGCGGGCTTTGGGGCCAGGGCTATGGGCAGGGCAGTCAGGTACAGGGCTATTTTCTCCCGGAGCATCATACGGATTTTATTTTTTCTGTGGTAGGTGAAGAATTTGGTTTTGCCGGGGCCATAGCTTTGATCATCCTTTACTTGCTGTTGCTCTTGCGGGCGATTTACATTGCCATTACAGCGAAAGACCAGCTTGGCAGCACTATGGTAGCGGGAGTAGCTGCTATGCTGGCCTTTCAGATTTTTACTAATGCAGGAATGACTATCGGTATTATGCCGATCACCGGCATCCCTTTACCTTTGCTCAGCTATGGAGGCAGTGGCATGCTGGTTAATTTAATCTGCTTGGGCCTGGTGGTTAATGTGAGTATGCGGCGGGGGAAAGACCATTTTTTCATTGAAGAGTAAATAATATATGCTAAATAAACAAGAAGGCGCATATTCTATTTTAAAAGCAAATAAAAGGGGCGATAGCATGAATGAGAAAACTACCACCGACACCAGGCAAAGCGAATATATGACTTTGAAGGAAGCCGCTGCTTTTAGCGGCACCACCTATGCCACCATCAAACGGGATATTGAAAAGAGTGTTTTACCCGCCTATCGTATTGGCCACAAATATTTTATCAATCGCCGGGATTTGGCCGATTACCGGGGGGCAGGCCTGGAAGGAAAGCCGGCGGATGGCTACACCATCCGCCAGATCATGGAAATGATCCCTTTGAGCTATGCTTTCATAATAAATCTGATTCATGATAAGCATTTGCCTGCAGTAAAATATGGAAGAAATTACATAATTGACAAAGAGGATTTTGAGGATTTTCTTGAGAAAAACAAAGCTTAGAAAAACCGGGGGTTTTTATGCGGGAAAATTGGGAGCAGTGGGAAAATCAGCATCTGGCGCCGGAGGCGGCCAAAAGCACTGCCAGCCGGGGACGGATAGTTAGTGAGCCTCCTTGCCCTATCCGTACTGTTTATCAAAGGGATCGGGACCGGATCATCCATAGCAAGGCTTTTCGCCGCCTGAAACACAAAACCCAGGTTTTTGTCAGCCCCAAGGGTGATCATTTCCGTACCCGGCTTACCCATACTCTGGAAGTAGCGCAAATCGCCCGGACAGCTGCCCGGGCTTTGCGCCTTAATGAAGATTTGACCGAAGCCATTGCTTTAGGCCACGATTTGGGGCATACCCCTTTCGGCCATGCCGGAGAGCGTTCCCTGGCCCTGCTTTGTCCTGGCTTCAGTCATAATAAGCAAAGTTTGCGCCTGGTTGATTATTTGGAACAGGAAGGCCTGGGCCTTAACCTTTCCTGGGAGGTGCGGGACGGCATTCTTTATCACAGCGGCGACGATGGCTTCCCTGCTACTCTTGAGGGGCGGATAGTGCGTCTTTGCGACCGCATTGCCTATGTAAACCATGATATTGATGATGCGGTGCGCCTGGGCTTATTAGATCCCGGGGATTTGCCCCGCGAGGCTGCCGCCCGGCTCGGCCCAAGCCATAGCCGCCGCATCAACACCCTGGTAGCGGATTTGATTAAATCCAGCAGCCTGGCTGCCGGCATTATCTCTCTTTCAACCCCGGCAGCCCTGGCTATGCAGCAGCTGCGGGAATACCTTTTTGAAAAGGTCTATTTCCGTCCGGAAGCAAAAGAAGAAGAGGCAAAACTCCTGGTCATGATCCGGGCTCTTTGGGATCATTATCTGGCCCGGCCAACAACCCTGCCCCAAGAATATCAGGGCTACGACCAAAAACTTGCGGTTTGCGATTATATTGCCGGAATGAGCGATAATTTCGCCTTTGAGCAATTTGCCTTGATCCAAAAACAATAAAAGTAGAAGGAAAGTAATCCTTTCTGCCGGTCAGGCTATACCGGCTCTGACTACAAACCGGTCAGGGATTATCTTCCTTCCACTTTTATTATGAGCAGATTCTTTTGTTTTCATACTCATTTGAAATTCAATATTCATAATTTTGCATTGCGCTCAACAAACACTTCAATCCCTTCTCTCCTCCGTCCTCTGTCCTCTGTCCTCCTTCCTCCGTCTTCCGACTTCCGTCCTCTGTCCTCCTTCCTCCGTCTTCCGACTTCCGTCCTCCGTTAAGGTATATCTTTCCAGGTCAGCGGAAATACTAGAAGAACAGTTGAGTTTCTTCTCCTAAGACCAAATCCGGGAAACTGTTTGCCTGAGAAAGAAAAAAAGGAAAAAAACAGGAGGACGGCGAATAAGTGGATACAGCGAAAAGAGGTAGAAGAAAGTGGCCAAATTCGTCCCGCCGGAAATTATTGATGATATCCACAACCGGGTGGATATAGTCGCCCTCATCAGCACTTATTTGCCGCTGAAACGCCGGGGTAAAAATTTTGTGGGACTTTGCCCCTTTCACAGCGAGGATACTCCATCTTTTTCCGTTTCCCCTGATAAGCAGATCTATTATTGCTTTGGTTGCCAAAAAGGCGGCAGCCCTATAAACTTTGTAATGGAGATGGAAAGCCTGACCTTGCCGGAAGCTGCCAGCAAGCTGGCGGAACAGGTAGGAGTCATTATCCCTGAGCAGGAAATGAGTCCGGCTCATAATCAACGGGAGCAGTTACGCAAGGAACTCTTGCGGCTTCATGAGGCAGCTGCAACCTTCTACCAGCAGCTGCTGACCAAAAGCCAAAAAGGGGAACCGGCCTGCCAGTATTTGCACCGGAGAACTTTGCAGCCCCAGGTGGTACAGGCATTTCGGCTGGGCTACGCCCCCAAAGGTCAATGGGAAATTTTAACAAATTATCTTTTAAGCCAGGGCTATGAGGAGAGCCTTCTGGATAAGGCCGGATTAAGCGGCAAAAGCAGCAAAACCGGCAAGAACTATGATAAATTCCACGGCCGCCTGATTTTTCCCATTTTGGATTACCGCGGGCAAGTAGTGGCTTTTGGCGGCCGGGTGCTGGATGACAGCCAGCCCAAATATCTTAATTCCCCGGAAACACCAATTTATATCAAGTCCCAGCATATCTATGGTTTAGCCCAGGCTGGCAAAGCTATCCGCCGGGATGATCTGGCCGTTCTGATGGAAGGCTATATGGATGTGCTGATAGCTCATCAGTACGGCGTGGACAATGCGGTGGCTGCCTTGGGTACCGCCCTCACCGAAGGCCAGGCCCGGCTGCTGCGCCGCTATAGCAGCAATATTCTTTTAGCTTATGACGGAGACAATGCCGGAAGCAAAGCGGCCGAGCGGGCCTTGGAAATTTTACGGCGTCAGGACTTTAGCATCAATATCCTGTCTTTACCTTCCGGCGAGGATCCCGATGATTTTTTACGCCGCAATGGGCGCAAGGGTTGGGATAAACTGATACAGGATCAAGCCTTAAGCCCTTTGGAATATTTGTACAGTCTGGCCATTCGCCAATTTGACCGGGAGAGTGTAGCCGGAAAAGCTGCTATCGTTAGATTTTTAACCCCGGCCTTGCAGCAAACCAAAAGTCATGTAGAAAAGGATGGTTTTATTCGCCAGCTGGCCAGCCGCCTGGAGGTAGCTGCAGAAACTATTTATGCGGATCTGGGTAAAAGTAATCGGCGGCAAAATTCTCAAAGCGTCCTAACCCCACCCCGGGAAACTATCCCGAAAAACCAGCCCAAACTCAGTAATCTGGCGCCTCTGCTGCGCCTGACCCTGGAAGACAAGGATGCTTTTGCTAAGGTGACAGAGGGTCCGGGCCTGGATTTTTGCCGGAAAGAAGAAAAAGCTTTGCTGGCTTTTGTGCAAAACCTGGGCGAATCTTATGATTGGCGGCCAAGCTCGCTCTTGCCCCGCTTGAGCCTGGCCCAGGAGGAAGCCAAAAGCGCAGGTCAAGAGACAGAGGAAAAAGAAATTGAACAAATTCGGCATTTTCTTTTAATATTATTACAAATTGAGCCTCCGCAAGCAGGAAAAGAGCGCCTGGCGCAAGAATATATCAAGACTTGCATAATTTTACGGCTTCAAGAGGAAATAAAAGAGATTCAGGCGGATTTAAAACTGGACCGGGGAGAAACCCGTCAACTGCTAAGGCAGCTCAATCAATTACAGCGGCAGGTTCAGGATTTACGCAATGAGGATGTTTGTTAAGTGTTAGGCACTTACTCCCGAAATTCTGCGCAAAATGGCAAAATTTTTGTACCTTCGTATTCCCACTCAAAACTCAAGACTCAAAGCTCAAAGCTCCGGCTTGTCCGGGTTAGGGATCTAGAAAGGAAAGCGCCACGGTGGAACAACAACTCAGCAAAGCCGAGATAATCAGCAATTTGATAACCACGGCCCAGCAACAAGGGAAAATCACCTATAACCAAATCATAGATGCGCTGCACGAGGTTGATTTGACTACAGAGCAAATCGATGCCATCTATACTCAGCTGGAAAAGCTGGGGATCGAGGTTGCCTCCTGCGTTTCGGTAGAGGAGATGGATGTAGAGACCGTTGATGAGGTAGAAGAGGAGATCCTCTCCTCAGCCGACACCAACGAGCTGGATCTTTCCATCACTGAGGGCGTAGCTATCGACGACCCTGTGCGCATGTACCTGAAAGAAATCGGCCGGGTTGCTTTGCTTTCTGCCAACGAAGAAGTGGATCTGGCCCAACGCATGGAGGACGGGGATATGGATGCCCGCCGCCGCCTGGCCGAGGCTAATTTGCGTCTGGTTGTCAGCATCGCCAAGCGTTATGTAGGGCGGGGCATGCTATTTTTGGATTTGATCCAAGAGGGTAATTTGGGCCTGATCAAAGCCGTGGAAAAATTTGATTATCACAAGGGTTATAAATTCAGCACCTATGCCACCTGGTGGATCCGTCAGGCCATCACCCGGGCTATTGCCGATCAGGCTCGCACTATCCGCATCCCTGTGCATATGGTAGAAACTATCAATAAACTGATCCGGGTACAGCGCCAGCTAATCCAAGAGCTGGGCCGGGAGCCCAGTCCGGAGGAAATTGCAGTGGAAATGGAAATCCCGGTGGAGCGGGTGCGGGATATTTTGAAAATTTCTCAGGAGCCTGTTTCTTTGGAGACCCCTATCGGAGAGGAAGAGGACAGTCACCTTGGCGATTTTATAGAGGATGAGGATGCCCTGGCCCCGGCGGAAGCCGCTTCCTTCTTTCTTCTGAAAGAACAGCTGGAGGATGTTCTCAGCACCCTGACCCCTAGAGAGAAAAAGGTTTTGCAGCTGCGTTTCGGCCTGGATGACGGGCGTTCCCGTACTTTGGAAGAAGTAGGCCAGGTTTTCGGGGTCACCCGGGAGCGGATCCGCCAGATCGAGGCCAAAGCCCTACGCAAGCTGCGCCATCCCAGCCGCAGCAAAAAACTAAAGGACTATTTGGATTAATAAGAATATTTGGATTAAAAAGAATTTCTGGATTAAATAGTAAATTAAGAGGGCAAAAAGCCCTCTTAATTTACTATTTAATCCAGAAAAAAAGAAAAAATCCTTGAAAAATGCTGAAATATATGGTACATTTAAAAAGAAGATTGAAATAGCATATTTTTAACAGCAAGCGCATTTATTTTAATTAGAGCTATCCCGCCAAAGGCGGCAGAAAATATATTATAAAAGAAGGGGTGTTTTTATGAAACAACGTGCAGAAATCAAGGCCCTGGCCAGAGAAAGCTTTAAAGAACAACGCGGTATCGGTATTTTGCTCTATTTTCTTTTTATGGTCATTGCCATAGCTGCCGGCTTCATTGGCTTGATCCCAATTATTGGTACTATTATCGTTCTGGGTTATTCTTTTGTCATTGCCATGGTTATGAATGTTGGGATGTATGAAGGTTACTTAAAAATCTACCGCAAAGAGCAAACGGAAATCGGCATTCTTTTTTCCAAGTTCAACAACTCTTTTGGCCGTGCTTTAGGCGGTATGCTTTGGATGACCCTTTTCATTATCATTTGGTCGCTTTTTGCCTCCATCGGCGGAGGTATTTTGCTTGGGATCACTGCCGGCTCTATTTTCACGGACATTTTGCTGGATCCTTTCGCTGTGTCATTTGAAGCAATTGAAGGGATTATAGGGGTTCTTATCTTGTCTTCCTTAGCCACAATCCTGCTTTCTATTCCAGCCATTATCAAATCCATTGCCTATAGCATGACTCCTTTCATTTTAGCTGATAAGCCAAATGTGAAAGCTACCGAAGCTCTTAAGCTTTCCATGAAAATGACCAAAGGATATAAAGGTAATCTTTTTGTCATGACCCTCAGCTTTATCGGTTGGTTTTTACTTGGCTGCCTGACTCTGGGTATATTGTTGATTGTTTACGTGTTGCCATATTATACCACTACATTGAGTGGTTACTATGAAGAATTAAAAGAGCAAGCTCTGGCTTCCGGCGCTATTACTGCGGAGGAACTGGCGTAAAAAACAATTCATAATTCACGATTCACGATTCACAATTAAAAAACACATACGGAGCGGCTGCGAAGCGCGCTCCTTTGTTTTATATTTCATTTTTGGCTTTGGTAGCTTACGGATAAAGTAAGCTACCAACTGATTGGGAAAGTTAAACACAGCGCTGCCATATATGTGGAGTTATACAAATCATGGTTACTGACCGCAGCATTTTTTATATTTTTTCCCGCTTCCGCAGGGACAAGGCTCATTTCGGCCGATTCTTGTCACCTGGATGGGCTCTTGACGTTCTTCGGACATCTTAAAATTAGCAAAATCATCATCTTCGCCCAGCCAAGATAAAACGAGCCTGGTTTTTAACTTCATTGCTCTGGGGATTCTCCGGTTGATTTCGTTATCTATTTTGTGCTGACCGGATCGAACTGCCATCTCAAAAAAATCCGCCGCAAATTGAGAGAATGCGCTGAACTCTTCCTCAAAACGTCGGATGTGAGGAAGAAGAGGCAGGATGTTTTCTAGTATTTCCAACTCCAAAAGCAGGATTTCATTTTGAAAACCCGTAAGGAGATTCTCGCCATAGGTGCAGGCCTGTACCCAAACACACATCAATGGGAGCGCAGCTATTGTTTTAGGGATACCGGCCTCTACCGCTTTTTGCGCCTCATACCCTGCCGATGCGATCCGATAATCCGGATTTTGACATAAGTCCTTGGCCCCGATATTTTGAATTATTTGATTGATATCGGGCAAGATGCTGTAACAATCCTCAAAGAAAATAGCTTTGAGGATATTATCTTCCAGAAGGGTGCGTACCTTCTCCCCCTTATCAGCTGAGATGCCATAAGAGTGTTCCGCCAGCTTTTTGGCTGCAAGCAGCGGGTCGGACCAAGGTTGCTTTTCTCCTCCCATAAGATTAAATAATAATTGCTGCTGGATATAGTCCACGCTATTTTTCTCAGCATTGAAACAGTTGCTCAAGATATGGGCACATAATAATGGAGCCTTTCCGTTCTTTTCCTCTACCCTTTCCACCATCCGGCCCAAATGGAGGGGGTTTTGCTTTGTTTCATCAAACAATAAAGCCGATGTGTTATCCTCGTTGCCCGGGTCAAGCCGCTCCAAAGATCTCCTGATTTCATCTGCTTTATTTGTCCAGCCGCGTTCCATATATGTTTTGGCTTTTAAACGTAGATAATCCGCATTGTCCGGATGATCCGCCGCAAGTTTTTCTGCAATTTTTACTGCCTTCCCGCTTTTGCCCAGTTCCAGGTACAAGCTGCACAATGCAGATTGCATGTGGCAGTTTGCAGAATATTGCGACTGTTCCAGCAGATCCACGGCATCCGCCCAAAGGCCTTTCTCGCCTAACCGTTCAGCTTCTATAATGACTGCCGTCACTTCCTTTGAGATACCGGTAAAACGGGCTAAAGTGGCATCGTAAGCGGTGCGCTGGGCCGAATCGGAAAGGGTTTCATAGGCCTGACGGATCTGCATAAATTCCTTGGGATATTTTTCCGGGGTGAATTCCCGGACCAGGCGGAAATAAGCCCGCTTGATTTCCTGTTGGGAGGCGGTTTGCTCTATCCCAAGCTGTTCGTATATGTTCATCATAAAAACCCTCTCTATTTTCCCCCACAGAAAAGCAGCGCTTGTTTCGCCAAATCGTTGCCTGTGTCAAGCTTCAGAGCCAAGCCGAATTCCTTCCTCGCCTTCCGATAACGGCCCATTTGGGCATACAGCAAACCACGCATAGTATAAGCCTTGGCTGTTTGCGGCAATTTGACTTTCAAGGCCTTTTTGTAACTGTGGGCATCTGTCAGCGCCCTTAGGCGGGTCAATGCTTCCGGTTCAATTGCAGCTTGTTGTTTAAGTAATTCCAAAAGGCAAGCGGCGGACGGAGCATCTTCCCCAAGCAGGAGGGAACACCGGGTCAACCGGGCGGCGTCGGATAAATCGCCTGCAGAGGCAGCCGCTAAGGCGGCACGATAATAACTCATAGTAATTACTTCCGTTTCTTCATAAGGTCAAGCAGCTCCCTTAGTGCTTTACTGTGATCACCATTGTCTTCATCGTCTTCTTTGTTCCATGAGTCAATGAATTCGCGGATTTCTTTCGCCTTTGCCTCAGCGTCTTGTTCAAAGCCCAGAATCAAATCGGCCTTCAGCTCGTCACAAAGGTCAAGGATACTAAACAATTCTTCCTCAATAAAAACAGGAGTATCAATATACTCGTCTACAATCTTCTGTGCCTTTCTTAGGAGCGGGCGGTATTTGGAAGCACCTTTGACCTGCTCCCATTCACTGAGTTTTACAGGCGGGCGGATGGGAAAATCATTGTTGTTAATATCGATCACGGTGGCAGCGGTGTTGTCATTGCCCAAAGCACGCGCCGTTACATTCAAGATGCCGTTATTGTCATAAGAAAATGTTACTTCCGCTCCGGCCCGTTCGTTCTTCCTTTGGGGCAGCTTGTCCAGCTCCAATTGACCTATCCGGGTATTTTCCTGCGGATATTTGGACTCTCCCTGATAGATCGCAAAAAGAATCTTCCGCTGGTACTCATACATAGCCCAATAAACTTTACTGTACTCATAAGGGATTGCAACATTCTTTTTGATCAGCGGGTCCACCCTGATCCCTTCTGCAGTCACAGTCTTTATCCCCAAGGAGAAGGGGCAGATATCGGAAAGAACAACACTGTTCTCTTCTTCGATCACACCTTCGATGATGGCCGCTTGGATCGCCGCCCCGCGCACGACCATCAGTTCGGGACTGTGATCATGCCCCACGCTGATTGCGACCCCCAAATTCTCCTCTACAAAGGCCCGTACCCGCGGGATACGGGTCGTGCCGCCGACTAAGATAACCTTTTGCAATGAGGAAGGAGACAACCCGGCATCTGTCAGTGCGGTATTGATCTGCTCGCCGGTGGTGATGAGCAGGGGCCAAATGATCTCTTCAAAATCGGTACGGGTTACGCTCAAATCAATGGTAACATCCTCAATAATCAGCGGGAGACGTACCCTAGCTGAGCCGGCTTCCGATAAAGTGATTTTGGCATCCGTTGCCGCCTGCTTGAGCTTCATTTGGGCCTTCGGGTCGGCCATGATCGCCTTATAATGCCGGCCCGCGATATGTTTCATCAGCGCCGCATCAAAATCCTTGCCGCCCAGTCGGTTGTTGCCGCAGCTGGATTTGACATCAATCACACCTTCAAACAGTTCCAGAACCGTCACATCCAAGGTACCTCCCCCGAAATCATAGACTAAAATATATTCGCATTCATTCAGGTTTTGCAGCCCGTGATCCAGTGCGGCGGCGGTGGGTTCGTTGATGACCCGCTCCACTTGAATACCGGCCAGCGCACCCGCCCGAATAGTTTGCTTGCGCTGGACATCGGTAAAATAGGCAGGCACGGTGATAACTGCGCCGGTCACGTCTTCGCCGGTAAACTCTTCGGCACAATCGACCAGATATTCGATGATATGGGCCTGTATTTCCTCAGGCGCATAAGTTTTCTCATGAGCCGTAAACTTCACGTCGGTTCCGAAACTGCGCTTGACCTCCATAAAGGTGCAGTCCGGACGGGTAAACAGGTATTCTTTAGCTCTGTTACCGACCAAAGCCCGTCCGCTTTGCTTCAGGTATACCACCGAAGGGGTGATAAGTTCTCCCTCCTCGTTGGGGATAACGACCACTTGACCGTTTTTCTCCACGAAAGCAACTTCGGATGTGCTTGTCCCTAAATCAATGCCTACAATCATGCTTTTTCTTCTCCTTTACTTAAAATCACTGTTGCTTTTTTGATGACCTTTCCGCGATAAGCATATCCTTTTTCCAAAATATG
>Ga0082212_10005083_pt1 | contig 18060 bp, 16 predicted proteins | sample TergutNt197P3_FD_71548 | JGI IMG/M metagenome (GOLD analysis project Ga0082212, IMG submission 71548) | Neocapritermes taracua P3 segment gut microbial communities from Petit-Saut dam, French Guiana - Nt197 P3 | ecosystem: Host-associated > Arthropoda: Insects > Digestive system > Gut ...
CTTATTATCCGTATTTTAGAGTGGTTGTGGGTGTAGATTTATAATTATGATAAAATCAATGACCGGCTTTGGAAAAGCCACCATTTATTGCGAAGGCAAAACGATAGTAATTGAACTACGGTCGTTAAACAGCAAACAGTTAGATATTACCACCCGCATTGCGCCGCTGCTAAGGGAAAAGGAGAATGAAATAAGAGCATTGGTAGCCAAAGAGTTAGAACGAGGAAAAATAGATGTAATACTCTATATTGAAAAATCGGATAACCCTGCGGTTGCTGTTGACGAAAGTTTGGCAAAAGCCTATTTTGAGAAATTAACCGCTTTGTCTAAAAGCATTAATAATCCTAAAGAGACTGATATTTTTGCGCAAATGCTGCGACTGCCCGATGTCATTGCTACGCCCAAAGAGGAGATTTCCGACCCTTTGTTTCAGGTTGTTTTTGATGGATTACAAAACGCCTGCCAAGATGTGAATCGTTTTAGAGAAACAGAAGGCGCCTCTTTAGCGGAAGATTTCATTCATCGCGTTCAATTAATTGATAATATGATTGATGAAATTACCCCCTTTGAAACCCGACGTATCGTGGAAGTGAAAAGGAAATTGATGGAAAATTTAGAAGCCTTACCTCTAAAATATGACTCTAACCGCTTGGAACAGGAGTTGATTTTTTATCTTGAAAAATTTGATATTACCGAAGAAAAAGTACGTTTACACAAGCATTGCAACTACTTTTTGAATACCATGAAAGAAAGCAGCGCAGGCAAAAAATTGGGCTTTATTGTTCAGGAGATGGGCAGAGAGATTAACACGATAGGTTCAAAAGCCAATGACTTTAACATTCAGCAAATTGTAGTATTGATGAAAGATGAAGCGGAAAAGATAAAGGAGCAGTTGGCGAATATTTTGTAACAGAAATTCGTCCGGAAAAATGGGATAGAATAAAATCATTAGTCCCCCATTGGGGCTTCGCCGGTATCAATTTCGCGTATTTGTTCCCGGCGCTGGTTGTAGTTGTTCAACCGGTACGTTACCGTAAGGTTCATCTGTAACGCACTGCGCCAGCGGGTACTGTTAGAATCATAACCGCCGGTAGTTCTATAATCGTAGGAATGAATTGTGGTTTTCGGATTATAGATTAAGTCGCGAATATTCAAACTTACCGACATGGTATTTTTCAAGAAAGATTTTTTAACGCCGAGATTGAGCGAATACTGCGCATTTCGCCTGCCCTGCCCTACGCCGCCGCCAAACATACCACCCATACTTCCTGTAGTAATAGATCTTGAACGAAAACGAAAATTCAACTGTAAATCCCAACTCTTGGGCAAATTAAAAGTTTGGTTAAGTCTAAATCCATACGCCCAGTCGTTAGATAAATTGGGGTCAATTAAATCATTGCTGTTAATTTTTACATAATAACAATCGCCGCTGAAATTGATGCGCCAAAACTTCCAAAGCCGTTGTCCATACACCAATTCCAAGCCTACGCTTTGACTTTTGTTCAAGTTTTGCGAAGAGTTTAAAGTGTAAGTAAAAGTATCGGTTCCCAAAAAATTATCTTCAATGGGCATCGTGTAAATTTCGTCATCTATTAATGTATAGTATATCAAACCATCTTTAATATAGGCTTGGCGCATTTGGGTATAGCGCGTAATGAGATCGGTGCGGTGGCGATAAAACAGCGTAGCGCTCAACGATGAACTTTTGAAAGAGGTGGAATACCCCAACTCCAAGTTGTTGGCAAATTCGGGTCCTAAATTGGGATTGCCCATGCGCAGGTTTTGTTTGTCGGAAACATCTACAAATGGATTTAAACTCCAAAAATTAGGACGGGTAACCCGCCGTGAAAAACTTAACTGCAAAGAATGATAGTCATTAATATCATAGCGAATATGTGCAGTGGGGTAGAGTATGTTTTTGAGTTTCAAATAATCTCTGTAATGCGGTTTGTTATCCAACAGTTGCGACCAGGTATTGGCAAATTCGCCCCGTAATCCTAATTGCACTTTCAACACTTTCCAAAATGAATTGGAATAAATGAAATAGGCGGCATTGATCATCTCCTGAAATTTGAAATTGTTTCGTTGCTGTTCATTTTCACGAAATTCATGGTAAGAACTTCCGTTAAACAAACTATACTCTTGCGAAATAGAGCGATAGGAAATTTTATAGCCGGTTTCGATGCGCCCGCCGTTACCCACAGGGGTCACAAAATCCACCTGACCCGTAACAGTTCTGTTGCGACTATTGGTGTTTGTTTTTTGAAAATAATCGGGCAAACTGTCCGGCATGAGAAACTGCTGTAAGTATTGATTTTTCTGGTTGCCGCTCAGTTCGGTATAATACAGATCGGAGGTCAGTTCTCTGCCTTGTTTGTCAAATATTTTTTTATAATTGACATTCCCCGTAAAATTGTTGCCGTATCGTTTTCCGGCGCCATCTTGATTATATTTATTAAAAGATTGCGGCGTTTGCTCGTTCAGCAGCCAACGTAAATTATTCGCCGTTAAATTGCTGGTATCTTTATTGTCCATTCTGTTGTAGCCGAATGAAAACGATAGCGTATTCTGTTTGTTAATAAAATAGTCGATACCGGCACGCACGTTGTTTCCGAAAAATTGCGACCTGTTTAAATTATTTTGGTTCAAAAAAGTAGAGTCGGCGGGCATTTCAGGGTTTTGCTGAAACCATGTGGTACGCTCCAAATCGCCGGCGTTGCGCCACTGTCCGCTACGGAAGTTGTAATTTAAAAACAGAGTAACTTTATTATAGGTATAGTTTAAATTTGCGGAAAAGTTGCCGCCGTCCAAATAGTATTTTTTATTATAACTGAAGTAAGAGGTTGCCATACTTCCGCTGAAAAAGGCGTTGAAGCCGGGTTGTTTTTTCTTCTTAAGCATCACATTGATAACGCCTCCCATACCGTCGGGGTCTAAGCGTGCGGAAGGGTTTGTAATGACCTCTATACTTTCAATTTCCGATGCGGGAATCTGTTCCAACGTCAGGTTGGTGGGTCTTCCATCTACCAATATCGTAACATTTCCGGTGCCCCGCAGCGATACATTGCCCTCAATATCCACATCTACCGAAGGAATTTCGGCTAATGCTTCCACAGCGGTAGCCCCTTCGGTAACAATACTGTTTTCTAAGTTGTACACTTTTTTGTCTAAATTTTGCTGAAGCATTTCCTTTTGAGTAACCACTTCAATGCCTTGAAGCATTTGCGGGCGTTGGGTTATTTGAAACTGCCGCAGCATGTAGCGCGGATTGGCTTGTGTTAGCGTAAATTCAGGCGTAAAATGCCTGCTGTAGCCCATCGCATTGATTTGAAGGAAATAAGTTCCATAAGGAATTTCTGTAATGATAATTCTGCCGGTCTCATCTGTAATGCCGCCGGTTACGGTTGTAGAATCGGTAGCGTGCTGCACAAAAACCGTAGCGTACTGCACGGGTTGTTTTTCCACGTCAATAATGGTTCCCACCACAGCACCCAATGAGCCGAGGTCGGGCATTTGCCCGCCGCCGCCAGGTCTTTGCTGCGCGAAAGAATTGAAAATTAATAATTGAAAATTGAGAATGAATACGGTGGCGATGAGGAGATGTTTGGGTTTTATCATAATTTATAGAATAAAAAAAACTCCACTATTGACGTTAATTGCAGAGTGGAGTTTAATAGTACATATTAATAAAAACTACCTCGCAAAATACAAATATCTTTGGTCGAGGATAGTGGCTTTTTCTTTCAGTCCTTCTAAAATGGCGTTTTCTGTTCTGCCTCTACCGGCAACGGCATTTTTCAACGATTGTTTTTCTATTGCATAATTAGGGGAAGGTTCGCCGGCTTCATTTTGCTCATAAACAGAAACGACAAACAGGTTGTTTTTTCCGGTAATTGCCGCAGGTTTTGCAATGGGTAGTGCAAATATTTTTCCAATAGCTGCATTTTCAACATTTCTGTTTTGATAGGTTTCTCCTCCAAAGATTAATTTAACGCTATCTTGAAAAGAGGCTTGATAGGTTTCGGCAACTTGCTGAAGGGTAGCACCGCTATTTAATTTTTCGGTGATTGTATTTTGCATTAACTCCAATTTTTTGGTAGCCTTGAGTTCCGTTTCAATAGTTTCGCGTACTTCTTCCAATTTTGGTTCGCCTTTTTGTTTCATTCCGCGCACGGCGGCTACTGTAAACATATTGTTATTCAAATTATATACGTCAGATACGTCATCTATTTTAGTATTGGGATTGAAAGCCCAACTTACAATTTCGCGTGCATTTTGCAACTGCGCAATGTTTGCCATCATTGATGTAACCTCTTTGCCCTGCATGGCTTGCACGCCTTTTTGAGCAGCGTTGGTCATTAACTCTTCGGCGGTGCTACTCTCTGCCTGTATTTGCATGGCTTCATTACGAATAAATTTTACGGTAGCGTCAGAAGGTCTTATTTCTTCGGTATAAATCACAAACAGTCGTTTTTCAATAGGCGCAGTACGTTGAAATACTTGATACACTATAAAAGCAGATGAAGCATCTTCTACATAAATATTTTGGGTAAGCAATACATTAAATGTTTGTTTAGAGAAACTATGTTCGGTAGTCCAAATAATAGTATCGTTACCTCTTCTTCCGCCGTAGTAATCTTGAATAAGCGGGAATATGTTTGCGCCCCCTTGAAGCGCTCCTTTCAGGCTGTCGGCAGTAGTTTTAGCTTCGGCTTTAGTTCTGTTGCTGTTAGGATTTCTATCTGTTTTATAATCAACAACTAAATAAGAAAGATACAAGGAGTCGGGGCGTTTTGCAGCGCCGTAGGTTTTTCCATAGTACCAAATCACATTTTCATATTCCAAAGGTTCAATAAAAGCGCCCACAGGTCGGTCGAAAATCAATTTTGCCAAAGTGTCAATTTGAATATCGCTTCCTTTAAAATAGATACTGTCTAATTGTCCCAGCATCATCGAAATATTATAATCTTCAATAGAGGGGGCTTCTTTCAGGCGGGTGGCTCTGTTCATGGCAGTATCGCGAATAGCAGCCAAATCTTCGGGAGAGGGTTGAATAGGAAAAACAACGACGTCAATATCACGCGAATTGTCTTTATTTTGATAGCGATTTTTATGATTATTGAACCAATCCTTAACTTCTTTATCGGTAACAGTTACTTCAAGATCATTAAATGATGCGGCTGTTGGAAATACGGTAACTAACTGTGTTAGTAGCGTATTATTATTGTTTGCATAAAATTTTGCTGCTTCTTCGGAGAAACTAACCGTATTTTGCGCCAATGCCATATAACGCGCTTTTTGTTTGTCAATGATGGCAAAGCGTTCAATAGCCTTGTATGCGTTATAAATTTCGCGTAAGTTACTTTCATTTTTATATTCTTCAATATTAGAAATAAAACTGATAGCCTCATCCATAGAAACTTGTTGGGCAATAAAAGAGGCTAAGCGGTATAACAACTGGTTGGGTTGTTGGGTTCTCAGGCTGGCAACCATATCTGCGGTTACTTCTGCAATCATCTCATCGGTAAAATTTAGCCCTAAGTTTTTCAGTTGTTGTTCCATAATGGTTTGCTCCAACAGTTGCGTCCAAGTCATTTCATGAACTTGAGAGTTTTCGTTCTCATCTAAAGAAGATTTTTCGTAGAAAATTTTCCAAAGCGCGCTATTTTGTTCTAAGCGTGAGCGATATTCATCATCTAATTTTTTACTGTTAATTTTCACCATTGTATATTTATCGGAAAAGAGGGATGATAGTTTGGAAACGTCTCCCATAACAAAAGCGAGGAGTGCGATACCGATAATACACATTAATAAAATTCCATGTTTACGAATTGAGCCAATTGCTGCCATATCTAATAATATTTTAAGATTTTTTATTTTTTAATATAGGGCGGCAAAAATAGTATTTTTTCGTTATAAACGGGATTTGCTTTTTTCTTTTTAATACCTTAACCTCATTTTCCACCTCATTCACAAAAAAACAAAACCACCTCAGTAGCATAATGATATATCCCCACAATCTCACAACCTCATTTATAATACATCATCATTTTTTTTACGAATTGTTTGTTGGTAATATTTGAGAAATCGATCATATTCTTCATCGTATTGCTCTTTTTTATGATGCTCCTTTTGATTTTCAATATATTCACATACAGATGAAATATTTTGCTTGGATACCGAAAAAGCAGAACAAGACTGTTGCCATTGAAAAAAATAGCTACTCAATTTATTGTCATTAATAAATTTTTCAGAACTATTGGCAATTATTGTCGCCAAACGTTCTTCATCTATTTGAGGAGATCGAGACACCAGAAAATGAATGTGTTCCGGATTTGCGTAAATGGAGTACAATTTACATTTGTTTTTATTCACAATGCCTGTGATATATTTTTCAATTCTAATGCGAAATTGTTCCAAAATTATTGGTTTGCGATTTAATGTAGTGAACACAAAGTGTGTGTACAAATTGTTATATTCTATTTTCATATTGAGTTGATTTATAGTATGTATATATGAGTTGCATTTGACGTGCAAATATACGTTAAGAAATGTCGTTTGTCAAGGGGGTTGGTCGTTTTTTATTTAATTTTGGAATGTGTTATAAATTAGGTGAATGAGGTTAAGGGTTCGTGGGGGAACATCTTTATGCTACTGAGGTGGTTTTGTTTTTTTGTGAATGAGGTGGAAAATGAGGTTAAGGGTTTGTGGGGGAACATCTTTATGCTACTGAGGTTGTTTTGTTTTTTTGTGAATGAGGTGGAAAATGAGGTTAAGGGTTCGTGGGGGAATATCTTTATGCTACTGAGGTGGTTTTGTTTTTTTGTGAATGAGGTGGAAAATGAGGTTTTTAAATTGGAAAAACATTCGTATGATAATTTTGTTGTCAGTATTATAAAAAAAGTATCTCAGGATCAGGCTAACACATCCCCATTAAAATAACTGTTCATTTTTAAACAAAAGCAACTGTGGTGCGCTCTAACTCAATGCTGTACAAAAACATCAATCCGAGTAAAAAAGAGATATGCTTTTCCAATCCATAAAAAACCTCATTTTCCACCTAATTCACAAAAAAACAAAACCACCTCAGTAGCGCAAAGATGTGTCCCCACAAACCCTTAACCTCATTTTCCACCTAATTCACAAAAAAACAAAACCACCTCAGTAGTGCAGAAACAGAATCAAAATTCAACGCCTCACTGATTAAAGGCAATCGGGTAATTTTCCGCCCCGGAATAGACCTTAGAGAAATGAAGAATAATCTGAAGTACGAAAAGGTATAATTGTTTTGTTAAAAAGGTATAATCCTTTTCCTAAAAAGGTATATATGTTTTGTGAAGAATGTATATACCTTTTTTTGTTCCCATATATTTTTTCAGCACAAGAATAAAAGATTTAGCCTTTCTCTTTCATGGAAAAATTACTAAAAGTATATTATTTTTATGCAAAAAAAAAACATTTATACTTATTTTACACAATATAACGTTAATGCAAACAAAAATCAGAAACATTGAAAAAGACTATTATCTTATTAGCAAGCCTGCTACTCATTAACCTCTGTAGCGCTCAGCAAATTGCATTGCTTCAATATCGCGGGGGCGGCGATTGGTACGCGAACCCGACATCGTTAAAAAATCTCATCGCATTTTGCAATCAGAATTTGGGAATGAACCTGAATCCAAAGTATGAAGTGGTGGAAGTGGGCAGCCCCGATTTGTATCGCTATCCTTTTGTGCATATTACCGGACACGGCAACATCGTGTTCAGCGATGCCGAAGCACAAAACCTGCGCAACTACTTGATTGCCGGCGGATTTCTACATATTGACGATAACTACGGTTTAGACACATATATTCGTAAAGCAATGAAGACCGTTTTCCCTGAATTTGAGTTTGAGGAACTTCCGTATAATCATCTCATATTTCATCAAAAATACGCTTTCCCTAACGGATTACCCAAAATTCACGAGCACGACAATAAGCCCCCGCAAGGGTTTGGTTTGTTTTGGGAAGGGCGGTTAATTTGCTTCTATTCTTACGAATGCGACCTCGGCGATGGCTGGGAAGACTACGCCGTGCACAAAGACTCGGAAGCCACTCGCACCAAAGCGCTCCAAATGGGCGCCAATATTTTGATGTATGTGTTTACGCAGTAATCTATTCTTTTTCTACCACTTTCATCGAAACAATCTTGATGTCCTCAGTAGGACGATCGCCTTGATCTTTCGGTTGTGCGGCAATTAAATCCACAATATCCATACCTTTCACTACTTCGCCGAAAACGGTGTATTGACCATCTAAATGGGTGGCGCCGCCGTCTTTATCCACAATATAAAACTGCGAACCGGAAGATGCGCGTTGCGGGTTTTGCTGGTCGCCCAAACGAGCAGCAGCCACAGCGCCGCGCTTATTGGAGTATTGCGGCAAAATTTCCGCAGGAATAGTGTAGCCGGGACCGCCCATACCCAAACGTTGTCCTTTCGCAGCTTTCTTAGAATCAGGATCTCCCGCCTGAATCATAAATTGTTGAATAATTCTGTGAAACAAAATGCCATCATAAAATTTGTCGTTTACCAACTTCATAAAATTGTCGCGGTGAAGTGGCGTTTCATTGTAAAGAGCAATCGTGATATTGCCCAGCGTGGTTTCAATAACTACTTCTGTCATAGCTTGTTTTTTAGGTTCTTCCTTAACTGTTTCTACTTCTTTAGGCTTGGCATCTGCTTTTTGTGTTTGTGCAGTGCAACCCATAGAAAGCAATAAAGATAAGATAATTAATAAGGTTAGATTTTTCATAATGATGAATGATTAGTGATTAATGGGTGCAAAAGTATGCAAATTTTTATTCGTTTGGTACCAATTAATTGGTAATTCAAAGAATTTTCTATTTATTTGCATTTTGTAAATCATGAAAACATTATGAACAAAAGATATATTGATACAGCATTCTATATAAATAATTTGGTAATTATGTAAACAATTCAAATATGAGTAAAATTTACACAAAAACAGGAGATACCGGTTTCACATCATTAGTAGGCGGCAACAGAATACATAAATCAGAAACTATTCTTGATGTGTATGGAACTTGCGATGAACTAAATGCTCATATCGGCGCACTTATTGCAGAGGAAAACCTGCCTTTTTTGACGGAAATTCAGGAAAAATTGTTCATTTTGGGCGGAATTTTGGCAACACCGAAAGAAAAATATGAGCCATATTGGAAAGAGGTCTCTTGGGAATCTTTTTTATTAAAAATTGAAAAAGAGATAGATGAAATGGATAAAACAGTAACGCCGTTACATAGTTTTTTACTTCCTCAGGGGGCTCGTGCTATTGCGCAGGCACATATTTGCCGGACAGTGTGCAGAAAATTGGAACGCAAAATAGCTCATTTTTGTCTCCAAAACGAATCTTTTGTACCATTGCTTCAAATTACAAACAGATTAGCAGATTTCTTCTTTATTTTAGCACGATTTCTTCATAAAAAATTAGAAATTGATGAAAAGTATTTGAAAATGAGATAATTATTTTTTTTCTAAAAATAGATATTCATATTCCTAAAAACTTATTTTTGCGCCCCACAAAAACGAACCTTTAATTAAAACTTTTTTTATGTATTGGACGTTAGAATTAGCCTCAAAATTAGAAGATGCTCCTTGGCCTGCCAATAAAGAAGAACTTATTGATTATGCGTTGCGCTCCGGAGCCCCTATGGAGGTAATTGAAAATTTGAAAGAAATTGAAGATGAGGGCGAAGTATATGATAATATTGAAGACCTTTGGCCCGATTATCCCACAAAAGATGACTTCTTTTTTCACGAAGACGAATATTAGTATATTTTCATTAAGAAAATAATAGATATTCGCGTTGCTTTTTAGGAAGCACTTGTTTTCATTAATTTTTCTAATGAACGGACTTGAAAAACAATATTATAGCATTAGTGAAACCGCTGAAATATTTGGCGTGAAAACATCGCTTTTGCGTTCTTGGGAGAACGAATTTGAACTTTTAAAGCCTTTTAAAAATCAGAAAGGTACACGGTTTTTTACCCAAAAAGATATGGAAGTGATACGCACGATACTGTATCTTACTAAGGAAAAAGGCTATACTTTGCAGGGCGCCAAAGAGGTTATTCGTAGTAATTTTATTAAAACAGCGACACAAGCAGAGATGGTTCATAAATTGAACACCGTGAAACAATTTTTATTAGAAATTAAAAGCAACTTGCAATGAACCCCATCAAAATGGTTGACCTGAAAGGTCAATACGAAAAAATTAAAAAAGAGGTGGATGAAAATATTTTCCAAGTAATTGAAAATACAGCGTTTATAAATGGTCCAAAAGTAAAAGAATTTCAAACTCATCTTGAAAACTACTTGGATGTTAAACATGTGATCCCTTGCGCCAACGGCACAGATGCACTACAAGTATCGTTAATGGCATTCGGTTTACAAGCCGGCGATGAAGTGATTACAACACCGTTCACATTTATCGCAACGGCTGAAGTGATTGGATTGCTGGGTATCTCTTGTAAATTTGTAGATGTAGAGTGGGACACATTTAATATGGATGTGTCCTTGTTGGAAAAAGCGATTACCCCAAAAACAAAAGCCATAATGCCTGTGCATCTTTTTGGACAAAGTTGCAACATGGAAAAAATTATGCAAATTGCCAAAAAACACTCCCTTTTTGTCATAGAAGACGCATGTCAAGCCATTGGCGCCGAATTTTTCTTCAGTAATGGAGAAAAAAAGAGAGTAGGAACAATAGGTGAGGTGGGCTGTACTTCATTTTTTCCTTCCAAAAATTTAGGGTGTTTTGGAGATGGCGGCGCTATTTTTACGAATAATGACGAACTTGCAAGAAAATTACGAGGAATTTGTAATCATGGAATGTTTGTTCAGTATCATCATGAATTATTAGGCGTTAATTCACGTTTGGATTCTATTCAGGCAGCCGTTTTGGATGTAAAATTGAAATATTTGGACGAATATAATGCAGCACGCAAAAAATCTGCCGAATTTTACAACAAAATGTTTGAAAATCATCCGAAAATTGAAACACCTGCTTTTTCTTCATTTAGTACGCATGTTTTTCATCAATATACGTTAAAATTAAAAAATACAAATCGGCAAGAAATAATTGAGAAAATGAAAGAAGCGGAAATTCCGGTCATGGTGTATTATCCTATTCCACTGCATTTGCAAGAGGCATTTGGAAGTTTGGGATACAAACCCGGCGATTTTCCTGTGGCAGAAAAACTGAGCGCATGTGTTATTTCTTTACCTATGCACACCGAACTAACAGAGGAACAAATGAAATTTATAGGGGAAACGTTGTTGAAAGTGATTAATGAATAATAACCTTAAACTTTGAACCTTAAACTAATAAACCAATGATAAAAGTCCACGGAATAGAAAAGAGTTACGGAAATTTGAAGGTGCTTCAAGGCATTGATCTGGAGATTTTTGAAGGGGAAGTGATGGCTATTTGCGGAGCGTCCGGTGCCGGAAAATCTACGCTGTTACACATTATGGGAACGTTAGATAAACCGGATAAAGGAGAGGTTCTTTTTGACAATACTTCGGTTTTTACTCTTAATGATCAGGATTTGTCCGTTTTTAGAAACAGAAACATTGGGTTTGTATTTCAATTTCATCATTTATTGCCGGAATTTACTGCGGTAGAAAATGTGGCGCTTCCTGCTATGATTGCCGGAGAGTCGAAAAAAAATGCAATGAAAAAAGCACAGGAAATGTTGCAAATAATGCATCTTTCCGAACGTTTTTTGCACAAACCCTCGCAATTATCGGGAGGAGAGCAACAGCGGGTTGCCGTTGCGAGAGCGCTGATCAATAACCCAAAAGTAATACTTGCCGATGAACCCTCCGGAAACTTAGATACAGAGCACGCCCGAAATTTACATCAACTTTTTTTTGAGTTAAGAGATAAATTAAAAAAAACATTTATCATTGTTACACATAATGAAGAACTTGCAAAACTTTCAGATAGAAAAATTGTTATACGAGACGGGAGAATATAGATGTGTGGTAAGTGGTAAATCAAGAATTAAAACCAAAATTTAAAAATGAAAATAGGACTAATCGGTTGTGGGTATCTTGGGAAAATTCATGCGAAGTGCATAAAAGAAGTATCCAATGTAGAATTAACAGGTATTTATGACATTTCTCACGAAACGTCTCAAGAAGTTGCAACACAATTTGCTACTGTTGCATATTCAAATTTGCAATCATTAATTGATCATTGTGATGTTGTGGACATTGTAACCGATACTACTACCCATTTTGAATTGGCAAAAAAAACAATCCTTGCAGGAAAACATTGCTTTATAGAAAAACCGCTTACCGCTACTGTTGAGGAAGCTGAAAAATTGATTGCACTTGCGAAACGACAAAATATTATTGTTCAAGTAGGTCATGTAGAGAGATATAATCCGGCTTTTTTGGCTGCTTTGCCTTATCTTTCCAAACCGATTTATATTGAAGCACATCGTTTGTGCCCTTATAATTTACGTGGCACCGACGTTTCGGTAGTTCACGATTTGATGATTCATGATATTGATTTGATTTTGTCTATCGTGCCGAGTGAGATTGTGGATATTCAATCTACGGGATATAATTACCTTACGAAACAAATAGATGTTGCTCATGCAAAATTAACTTTTGCCAACGGAGCCATTGCAAATATTACAGCAAGCAGAGTAGCGCCCCATCCTGTACGAAAAATGTATATTTATCAACCTGAAAATTGTTTAGTGGTAGATTTTCATGAAAAAAAAGCAGAAAAAACAGCATTTGAAAATTTAACCCCTTCTGTTACTAAAATTCCTGTAATAGAGCATAATGCTATCGTAGAAGAGTTGTCGGATTTTGTGCATACCATACAATATAAGAAAATCCCCAGAGTTACTATGGAAAATGGGTTAAATGCTTTACATATTGCTGATAAAGTGGTTACTAAAATTCTGCAACAAAATTGTCATAATGTAAAATAATAACGCTCAACAGACGTTTTTTTAGCATGAAAAAAAACTACTTATTCTATTTTTTATCAATGATTGCCTTTTTGGTTTTCTCATGTAAAAAACCTGATATTACTCCTGCTTATCTTATATTATTAACTCCCGAAACTGTGTCAGACAGCATTTCTGTGGATGTTTCCAACTTTAATAAAATTCATGACACCAATTACGATCAGGAAAAATTAAATGCTATTGCAAGACATGCGATTAAAGATGTTTACATTAGCATTAACGGTCATGCAGAGTATTGGCAACTTCCCTGTACAATTCCTGTTTTACCAAACTATTCTCGCGAAAACGATATTCGAATCATTCCGTGTGTTAGAAAAGCAAGTACATCATTAACCACTACTCAATATCATTTTTTAAAACCTGCAGTACGGAATATTACACTTGAAAAAGAGGAGAAATACCAGATTTCATCTATGAAATTTGAATATAGAGATGAAGTTACTTTTCCATTTTTAGAAACTTTTGTGCAAAGTACTGATTTTGCATCTATTGATACTGCTAACGGCGTTGATTTAGAACTTTATTATGACTTGAATGAACAAAAAACGGTGGGAAGAATTGCTCTTACCGGCTCTAAACGTTATTTTAATATTGCTACCCCCTACTTCTATTTGAACGGACAAGGCGAAAGACAATTTTGGGAAATATATTACAAGTCTCTAGATGGAACCATGGTAACTTATCTCAATTATAGAAATACTACTACCGGAGCAATGGCTATGGACATGATTGTTCTTCCTGCCTCAAAAGGAGTTTGGAAAAAGGCTTACATTGAACTTACCGATGAAATATCCAGGGCGTGCGGCACCGCTTCTCGTGTGTCTGTTCGTTTGGGTATAAGACTTGTAAATTCTGATTCCGCCACCGCCGAATTTTATTTCGGAAATGTTAGTGTAATCTCAATGGAAGCTCGTTATTAAAATATCGGCTAATGAATAAAACGCGAAAACTCTTTTTTTATATTCTTTTTGATGTTTTGGCTGCTGCTCTTACCTGGGTTGTTTTTTTTATCTATCGAAAGTATAATGTTGATCATTCCGTTTTTGAATACTTTAAGTTGTCAATTTTACAAGATCCAAAACTATATGTCGGATTGGTGGCGTTGCCCGTTTACTGGATTTTTTTACATACTTTCATCGGCGCTTATACCAACCCTTTTAGAAAATCGCGCCTCCGCGAATTAGAAAACACGCTGTTAACAGTTTTCTTTGGAACTTTGATTTTCTTTTTTATCTTCATTCTTGATGATATTGTAAATGGTCCTTTCGACTATATTAAATATTTTTGTATTCTACTGTTTTTGCAATTTTTTCTTACCTATTTTCCCAGAGTGCTCAATACTACTATTACAATTAACAAATTAAATAATGGGAAAATTGGCTTTAAGACCTTAGTAATTGGCAGTAACGTAGTGGCATTGAATGTTTATCAGGATATTATTAAACAGACTCCATACGTTGAAAAATATATTTTGGGGTATATTCCTATTCCGGAAGAACAGGATGAAATCTTAGCCACTAAACTTCCTTGTTTGGGAACACTCGAAAACTTGCCATTCATAGTAAAAGAGTACCAAATTAATGAACTTGTCATAGCCATTCAAAACGGAAAAAGAAAAATTGTTGAAGACATTATTACTTCTATTGGGGATAATAGAGATATTACGCTTAAAATTATTCCCCAATCGCAAGATTATTTAATTGGGACAGTGAAAACATCGGCAATTTTACAAGAACCGCTTATTTCCGTATCTACCAGACATTTGCCCTTATGGCAGCAGTTTATTAAGCGATTTATGGATATTACTTTTTCTATTTTAGCGATAGTAATGTTAATTCCGCTCTATATTTTTTGCGCTATTGGTGTAAAACTATCTTCAAAAGGGAATATCTTTTACTTACAGGAAAGGGTGGGGTTAAACAGTAAGCCTTTCCAAATTATCAAATTTCGTTCTATGGTGTCGAATGCAGAAAGCGGAACGCCCCAATTATCCAGCAAAACAGATGCGAGAATTACAAAGTTCGGACATTTTATGCGTAAAACACGATTAGATGAAACACCTCAATTTGTAAATGTTCTCTTAGGAAATATGTCGTTAGTAGGTCCGCGTCCGGAACGGCAATATTACATAGATCAAATTGTTAAAGTAGCCCCTCATTACAAATTATTGCTAACAGTAAAACCGGGGATGACTTCCTGGGGGCAAGTTAAATTTGGTTATGCAGAAAATATTGACGAAATGGTGGAACGTTTAAAATGGGATATTCTTTACTTGGACAATATGTCGCTGCAAACCGACATCAAAATATTAATATACACTGCATTAATTGTTCTAAAAGGAAAAGGGAAATAATGCCTTATTTTTTTCAAGAAAATCTATCTCAACATTCATTTGCGCTCTCTTCGGAAGAAGCGAAGCACATTACAAAATCTATGCGCTTAAAAACAGGGGATTTTATTTGGATTACAGATGGCAAAGGCACACTGGCTAAAGCCATATTAACCAACATTTTTAAAGACTCGTGCGAAGTAGAAATTGAGGAACGTACTTTTCAAGATAATTCTGCTCTTAAAAAATTACATCTTGCGGTAGCCCCAACAAAAAACCCCGATAGAATGGAATGGCTCGTAGAAAAAGCGGTGGAGATGGGTGTATCTGATATTTCCTTTATTATATGCGATAGGTCTGAAAGAAAACACATAGATTTGAATCGTTTGCACCGAATTGCCGTTGCGGCGCTTAAACAATCGCAAGGAACGTGGCTACCGGAATTAAAAGCGGTCTCTTTTTCGCAATATATTCACGAAAGTAAAAATAGGGATGCCGACAAATTTATTGCGTATTGCGATGATAGTAAACAGGCGATTAAAGTGAGTGAAATTCATTTTCAATATGATAATGCTCTTTTTTTAATTGGACCGGAGGGTGATTTTACGCCTCAGGAGGTACTTGCTGCCAAAGAGTGTGGATTTCAGCATATTTCTCTCGGCAACAAAATATTGCGCACCGAAACAGCAGCGTTGTTTGTAACGTGCCTGTTTGCAGCAAACAAATAATTATTCATTTCACAAAAAAATCTATTTCTGCAACGTTAAAAAATAGCGTTTAGCTATTGTTGTGGATTGAGAAAAACGACCAATTTTTAGAACACAACACACAATTTAGTACAAACGCCTCACTTGCGTGGGCTTTACTTTTTTGTGTTCGGGTTCTTGGTCGTACCTCTCAATCCAGGGCAAAATCATTAAAAATATTTTTTTAAATATTTGGGCGTTCCCCTTACGCTTCGCGTTCGGGTCGCGCTTTCCGCTATACTCCTTCTATGTTGCATTCGGAATTTTAGGTTTACTTTTAACATATTTTAAGATTTCCATTTTTATATAATTTTATTTACTACTTTTGTACTCAGGAAGTTGAAGAGGAAACAGGCTCTGCTGAGGAGCAACCTGTCAGCAATAAACTTTCCGTGTTACGCTGTAATAGACTGGAGGCAGTATTCGTACTGTCTCTTTTTTCAGTCATAACATGTTACAGACAACACTTTATGGCTAAAAAAAACCTGTCAGCAACCGGAGTTGCTTTTTCTATCATACAATAAATCCTATTCAAATAACCTTCTATCAGTAGTTTAACTACAATTTCCTTATTCAATTTATTAGGTAAAAAGTGCCGCATTCTCGCGCGTAGCAGACGGAACTGCAAGGAGTACTTAGCGGTCACTTAAGAGGTATTATTTGAAAAAAAGATTTATTAAACCACACCTTTAACATATTCTTCTTTATTTTTAAGTACACGATATATTCTGTTCAATAATTTACGTGCAATTCGAATGATTGCCTTATTGGCTTCCATTCTAAACACATACCTATTGTAAGCTAAGGATAATGCAGGATCTATACGTGCTGCGACCCAAGCAGATTCGGTTAGACATTTTTTTAGCCTGTCTTGCCCTCTGAAAGTCATTTCACCATCTTTATTTACTTCTCCTGAATTACTTCTGGTAGGCACTAATCCAAGATAACCTGCAAGATGATCTGTATCTTTAAACCGCTCAATTGTTTCTATTTCCGTCAAGAGAGTCATTGCGGTAATTAATCCTACGCCCGGTACCGTTTTCAACAATTTGACATTGACAGCATATTTTTCTTTTGTCGAAAGCGCTTTGATATGACGTGTAACCAATAGCAGTAATCTTCGCAATTCTTCTACTGCCTGTAACATAATATCTAAAGTCTGCCACCCGCTTTCTTCTGAAAACTGCACACCGTCCTTTAACCATTTCATGAAGTTTTTTGACCAGTGGTTACTGGATTTACTGAACTGCACAGGATACGAAATACCATAGAAATACAATAATGATTTGATTCTTTGCTTAAAGCGAACCAAATCTTTGACAAGAGCGCTTCTTATACGCAACAAATTCCGTTCTTCTACTGTTGATACCGATGGTATATATATAGCATCTAACTCATTGGAGCGCAATGAACGTGCCAGTTTTCTGCTATCAACAGAATCGGTTTTCTTTAACTTCTCTTTCTGACCGGTCGGAACATCGGCAGCATTAGTTACTATGCTATATATACCTAACTCTTCCAACTGACGATGCGCCCAGTATCCACTGAAACCTGATTCATAAACAGTGTAATAATTTGCTCCCGGAAAGTTCCGTGCCAAATAATTGTACAGTGTTTTGGCATCCGGAGGCTGTGTGAATTGCTTGTGTTCCAAATGTTCAGTCATAATACAGACTGTCCAGCTTTTCAAATGAACATCAATGCCTACATAAATGTTGTGTCCATTAAAATTTAATTCGTTTTTTTGTGCTTGCATAAGTTAATTGTTTTTGTTTGACTTGGATTTAGTTTGTCAAAAGTAAACAAAGATATTGACTTATGCTTTTTGCATAAGACGCGGCAAACATAGGAACTCGCCTAACATCATCTATGTTAAATGTTTGCAAATATAAAATGTCTGCTTCGTGGCTTATGCAGGCTGCGGGGTG
>Ga0082212_10005084_pt1 | contig 18054 bp, 19 predicted proteins | sample TergutNt197P3_FD_71548 | JGI IMG/M metagenome (GOLD analysis project Ga0082212, IMG submission 71548) | Neocapritermes taracua P3 segment gut microbial communities from Petit-Saut dam, French Guiana - Nt197 P3 | ecosystem: Host-associated > Arthropoda: Insects > Digestive system > Gut ...
AGAGATCCCGGATGCCACCCCCACCCAGTTGAGCAGCGTATTGGCTGGTTTACAAACACTTCCGTTGTCCACGTCAACCATAGGCGGCTCGGTAAACCCCTACATCATCGATCAACCCAAGACAGGGGCGATGTCGGCAGAAGTAGAGATGACCAACGGTTTGAGTCAGGGGATGATTATCACGGAGAACGTAAGTTCGAGCCTTCCAGTAGAGCTCATCCGCGCAACGGCAAAGTTTACGGTAGAGATCCCTGTTCCCATCAGCGGCTTTACGATCTTGGGCGCCTCCATAGGCAACGCTCCGTTACGCGGCTACATCATGCGTCAGTCGAGTACCCCCCTTCTATCGCCTCGCTACCACTACGCCGCCTCCGGCTCAACAGATGAAGCAGCAGGCTACCAGACCTTTGTAGGCGCCATATCATCGGGTCAATCCTCCGACACGCTCTACTGTTACGAGAACAACAACATAGCCAACACCCCCGATGTAACCGATATGTGCGTAGTGTTAAAGGCAAATTATAACGGTACCCCGGGCTACTACCGCATAGATATCGTGGATGGCACATGGGACTCTTCTGTACGCAACCAGATGGAGATCAAGCGCAACACGTGGTACAGGATTTTGGTTCACAGGGTAGGGGGCACAGGCTACAGCACCATAGGCGAGGCAATCGCCAACCGCGCCTCCAACATAGAGTACTCGATTACGGCGTATGTGCCCTCATCGGGCGTGATAGACGACGCCACCGACATCATCACCAACGGGGACTACTTTCTTGGCGTATCGAACTCTGAGTTTGTGGTGTATAGCGATGATGCCGGCAGCATAGGCAACATAACGGCCACCATTCTGTGGAACGATGCGCCGTCCAGCGTAAGCACGCACCGCATAAGCGTGAGCGGTACGGGCTTGTCGTTGGTATCGCCATCAGGAGGCAACTTTTCACCCACCGGCGGCGGCACGCCTGCGCCTCTTCCCATTGTGGTCTCGATGACCTCCTCGTTCAAATACGCCACCACCGGCATCATCAAGATAGAGTTGGGCAATTTGGTGAAGGAGATAACCGTGAGACGCAGAGCGCCACTCTCCTACATAGCGGGTGTGGTAAACGATTTTTCGTCAAGCGAATATGTGGTGGGCAAAAAGCGCCCCGAGGTTACGGGCTACATACCTGAGTGGATTAAGTTTTCAGGCTCTTCCACCGGTAGCGGCGCCGTGGATGAGTTGACCAATCTATCGGGCGGGATCTATGTGGTTTATGGTCCCAATATAGGCTTGGCGGGACTCTCTCCTGCGGTCTCACCCAGAAACGGCGAGGTCTATTTTTCGCGCCGCAACGATGAAGGACGTGTGAAGGCGCTCTTTACGCAGAGCCATTTTGAGATCACCGGAGATGATGTACCCACAGGAGTAACGCCATACATAGGCGCCTTTTGGAAGGCAAACCAGCAGGGCGAACGATTGATACGCCTGTTGGGTAGTGCCGTTAACGGAGCGTGGGCGGCAACGGTGCTTGTTGGGGCAGATTGGATAGTGCTTGATACGCAGCCGAGCTCTAACGCAACAGTGTGGTCCTCCGGTTATTCCGGAATAAACGGGAACGATGTGGGCTTTGATGCCGCGCACGCAGTAGGGGGTTCTTCCACCTTCGCCTTTGGAACAGTGATCAATGGGGCAACCAATCCGCTCTACTTTAGGATAGGATTAAAGAGCAATTATATACCCACGCCAACGAACCCTGTCCGCTACGGTTTGGTGGGCTTGGTGTATGGGAATGGCGCATACACACAGCGAATTTGGATACGTCAGGGCGAGGGCGTTGACTATTTGATGCGGCCAATAGATGCCGGTGTGGGACTCAGCGGATCTCCCTTGCGTCCCGATGCCGTCCGATTTTCGCCCTACAACCTTGCTCCTCCCCTCGGCGCTACCTACAACAGCGCCCTTGGTGTGCAGGGAGGTTGGTTTACCGACTATCCCTCTCAGGCGGGCGCCCTGTTCCAATGGGCGAATGTGGGTAGCCATACCCGCTTCGCATTCGACCCCTTTACCACCGGAACGCCTTCGAGTGGATGGGATAATGCCAACGCCACTACGCTTTGGCTTGGCGCCACTCCCCTGAGTCAGGTACATGAGACGTGTCCCAATGGGTACGGTCGCCCCGGAGACGGTTCCATAACAGCCGTGAACGCCACCGGCGCTGTGGCGGGTTCCGAACTCCGTCAGTCGTTGTGGCTCAACCCAACCGCGGGCAACAATGTCTATGGAAACCCCAACCCAAATACCGTATGGGGCTACTATGCAGACGGTTTCTTTGACCGCCGCGAGATTGTACAAGGTCCCGGCGCTGCGGGAAGCGGATTTGGTACTGCTGCCGCCGTCTCTGCCAACAATGCACAGGTTGCCTATATAGGCGGGCTGTACTACAACCCCGCCAACTACGCCTCCCTCTTCTTTCCCGCCGCCGGCAACCGCAGCGACTCCAACAACGGCGCACTCTACAATGCAGGCGCCAGAGGCTACTACTGGAGCAGTACGGTACAGGACATTCCCCTAAACCCCATCAACAACCGTATTTGGGGCATGGCTATAGATAACATAACGGGTGTGGGAAGGAATGCCCATCAAGGCATCAACTACGGCGTCAGTATCCGCTGTATGGAGTGTATTGGGATTAGCAGCGTAACGTTGTCCCACGGCGGGAGCGGGAATACCATTGCCATTGGGGGGAGTGCCACACTATCGGTTTCGTACCTCCCCTCCAACGCCACCAACGTACGCTACATCTATGAATACTATGTTGACGGAGATTGGTTTCCATTAATAACCACAACTGCAGTCACTTATACAACAAATGTGTTTAAAGAGGGGCAAAATCTCTACAGGGTTACTGCCTATAATGGCTGCGGAACCACCTTTAGCAATACCCTTGTTATCACCGGTGTTACGCCTATCGGTCCCGAACCCGAACCCAATATCTTGATGTACTTGGGCGCTTTCTGGAAGGCGAACCAAAGAGGCGAAAGGGTGATTCACATACCGGTAGGCAATGCAAGCCTCAACAATCACGGTCCTTGGACGGCAGTGGTAAGTTGGATGGATGCAAGTTGGAATACGCCTACAGACGGGGTTACGCTCTATGGAGGCGACAGTCCCGATCCCAATATCCGCAGAACCAACCAGGGCGTTATTCCGGGGAACGCCGAAAACTATATAGTACCCGGTAACGCCACCATGATTACAGGCAACGTACCTCCGGACGGAGAGATCACTTTCCGAATCGGGTTGAATACAACCTACACGCCAACCTCATCTGCGCCTGTGCGCTATGCGGTGGTGCTGCTCTTTTACGGAAATGGAACCGGCAAGATGAGGCGGCTATTCCTGCGTCAGGGCGAAGGAGCCGATTATCTAATGCGACCCACTGGAGATCCCGTGAACAGCGGAGGAATGAACTCAGCCACCCGTCCCGCCGCCAAGAAATTTTCGCCTTATAACATCAAGGATGCAGGTCACAGATTGTGGTCGCTTTCAAATTTGGCAAACCTTCAGGGGCAGGGCGCTACCTACACCTTCTTCTCCAATGCCACCAGAGGGACATGGGTGGACTATCCCACTATGGTGGGCTATCTCTTCTCATTCAGCGGACAGAACAGCGCCCGCTATTTTGGCTTCCCGCCTATCATCGGGTTAAGCGTACAACCGGTAAACGCCTCACAGTGGTCCCTTCAAACTTCTCCTTTTCCGGAGACGTGTCCTGTGGGCTATCACCGTCCAAACGATGGCGTTTACGCAGGACAAGGTTCGGGAACGGTGGTCAATTCCGAGGTTCGGCAGTCGTTGTGGTTAGATCCTCAATCGGGACAGACCAGCGCTTCTAACAATACCAATGCCTCAGGAGGCCTCTATGCAGACGGCTATTTTGACCGCGGCTATATGAACCTCAACGGCAGCAACCCGCCTCAAGGTATGTACAGTGTCTATTGGAACTACAGCACCTCCATTGCGCCTGCCACCCTTGTACCCCCCACTTTAGTCGGCTCCACGCCGCTTCCTCCTGAGCCGTACAGATTGTTTGTGGCCACTTCGGGGCGCCTCTTCTTTAATCCGATAACCAACGCTTCGGTCTTCTTTCCTGCTTCAGGCGTCTCTTTTTCACCCAGTTCTGTAGAGATTACCGATATTGGCGAGGAGGGCGGATATATAACAAGCACCCATTATGGTTCGGGGAACAACGCGGTGTCCTCTTTCATGGACTTCTCTATTTGGGATTTTAACGTAGCAACGCCCAGACTAAGGATGAACAGCACCCAGCTGCAGTCCCACATGGCGGTACGGTGTGTGCAGGATTGATGTTTTTTGAAAATTACGGATTTATCAAATCGGTGTTGCGGTAGGCAAGTATTTCATAGATAAATTCAAGCGCCACTTTTGCGGGACCCTCCGGCTGCAACGCCAGCGCTCTTTGGTAGGCGTTGATGGCGTCTCCCCACTCCTCCTTTTGGCGGTGCTCCTGTCCCAAACGAATCCAATGGTCGTGGGTCATCATTCTATGTTTTTTACCTACTCTGCGAGACCGGTATCCTGAATAATTCGCCTTTGAAGGTTCCGGTTTCCCGATACCAAAGAAAGGAGTTGTACGGATTATTTCCAACATATTATGTATTTTCTTGGCTGTACTGACTAAGGTCATTCTGCATCCACCACTCCAAATCTTTCCAAGCCTTAGGCATCAAAAAAACATCACGCGGGGTTTATGATTTCGTCCGCCGAAATAACCCTCACCTTTTTTACGAACGAGATGGTTTTGAAAAATTCTTCGATAAACGATACGCGCTGATCTGCCATATCCAACTCCAAAATGTACTTCATGTGATTTTATATATTCGGCTCAATAACACAGCAACCGTCAGTTACACAATTCCCGCAAACCCCATGAATGCCAGCGCCAAAATGCCTGCTGTTACCAATGCTATGGGGATGCCTTTGAACGAATGAGGCACGTCTGCCAACTCCAATTGCTCGCGCATACCGGCAAAGAGCACCATAGCAACGCCAAAGCCTAAGGCGTTTGCCAAGGCAAATACCGCCGCTTGGGGCAGTCCCAACATAGCGGCGTTGCCGCCAAAGGTAAACTCTTTACTTACCACCAAGATGGCTACCCCCAATACGGCGCAGTTGGTGGTAATCAAAGGCAAAAAGATGCCGAGCGCCTGATAGAGGGGCGGGCTGATTTTTTTGAGGATAATCTCTACCATCTGCACTAAGGCGGCAATGACCAAGATAAAACTCACCGTTTGCATAAACTGAATGCCCAAAGGAATGAGGACGTAGTATTGCAAAAGCCACGTTACCAATGTGGCAACCACCATAACAAAGGTTACGGCGCCGGTCATTCCCACAGCCGTACTCACCTTGTTGGAGACGCCCAAAAAGGGGCAAACGCCCAAAAATTGCGCCAACAAAATGTTGTTGACAAAAACAGCCGATATGATAATGATAATGTATTCCATAACTTATACGTTTTTTGCCGTAACTTTTTTGAATAGGACAATTAGATAGCCTAAGGCGATAAAGGCGCCGGGCGCCAGCACAAAGACCAGCATACCGTCCGCAGCAACCAATTTGAATCCAAAGAGGGACATGGAGCCAAGCAACTCCCGAACGGCGCCCAACAGGGTGAGTGCCACCGTAAAGCCCAAACCGATACCTATGCCGTCAATGGCAGAATCGACCACCGAATTTTTGGAGGCAAACGCTTCGGCGCGTCCCAGCACAATGCAGTTTACCACAATCAAGGGGATAAAAAGTCCCAATGTGTTGTAGAGGGCGGGGAGGTACGCCTGCATGACCAACTGCACTACGGTAACAAAGGCGGCAATCACCACAATGTAGGCGGGAATACGCACTTTGGCGGGAATCAATCCGGCGATTAAAGACACAACCATGTTGGACATAATCAGCACCATCATCGTGGCAACGCCCATACCCAATCCGTTCATGGCAGAGGTGGTGGTGCCCAATGTGGGACACATACCCAACAGGAGCACAAAAACGGGGTTCTCCTTGACAATCCCCTTCGTAATCATTTGCAATTTATTCATGGCTACCTCCTTCATATTGTTGTTGTTGCTGTGCACTTCCCTGTGTCTGCGGGAGCAGGGTTAAGAACGCTTTGTGTGCCAACGCCACCGCATCGCAAAAAGCGCGGGAACTGATGGTGGCGGCGGTGATGGCGTCCACATCTCCGCCATCTTTTTTGACGGACAACGCAAAACTATCGGGATTCTTTCCGTTGAATTGCAGGCTAAAGTTGCTCTTCTTTTGGTCCATTTTATCGCCCAAACCGGGGGTTTCGGCGTGGCTCACCACAGCGGTGTTACACACAGAGCCATCCGGCAAAAACCCTACCATCAGCACAATGGTTCCGCTAAAGCCCTTAGAGGTAGAAGCCTCTATGGCGTAGCCTACCGGGGCACCCCCTTGAAGTGCGGGATAGATCTTCACCTTTTTTCCATCAATCTCCCTTTCGATTGCCTCCTCAGAAGGGGTGTTGTCGAATGTGGGCACCACACGGGCAATGGCTGCGTTGATTTCGTTTTTCTTTGCCGCCTCAATGGGTTCGTAGGTGAGGACAAATGCGCCTCCCAACAACGCAGACGCCACAAAGGTGATGGCAAAGAGGCATAGTAGCATGTTTTTTAAGTTCGATTCTCTGCTCATTTCTTTACCTCCTTAATCACTTCTCCAAAACGTTTGGGTTTGCAATAGATATTGAGTAATGGCACCGTTGCGTTCATAATCAGAATCGCAAAGGAGACGCCTTCGGGATACGCCCCAAAGACGCGGATAAGCACCGTGATGATGCCAATACCCACCCCAAAGATGACCATCCCTTTGACGCTCATGGGGGAGGTAACGTAGTCGGTTGCCATGAAGATGGCGCCCAACAATATCCCGCCGGTCATCAGGTGGAAGAGGGGGTCGGCGTATTGTTGGGGATTGGCGAGCCACAAAACGCCGGTGAAGAGGGCAACGGTAACAAAGATGGTTACGGGAATGTGGGGGCGAATCACCTTGCGAATGAGGAGATAGACAAAGCCCAACAACAACGCTAAGGCGGAAGCCTCTCCCATAGATCCCCGCATCTCTCCAAAGAGGCGGTGCCAATAGGAGAAGTCGTGCATAGCGTTGAGTTCCTGAATGGTTAAACCTTGAGCCAAGCCCTCTTTGATGATTCCCAACGGCGTGGCGCCCGAAACGGCGTCTGCACCCAAAGCGGCTCCGCCACAGCAAGAGAAGAGTCCGGGCGTGGCGCTCCAGTCGGTCATGAGTACAGGGAAGGAGATGAGCAACACTACGCGCCCCACCAATGCGGGGTTAAAGAGGTTGTTTCCCAATCCGCCAAAGGTCATCTTGGCTATGCCAATGGAGACGATGGCGCCAATCACCACCATCCACCAGGGAGAGGAGGGGGGAAGGTTGAGCGCCAGCAGGATAGCGGTTAAAATAGCCGAAAGGTCGGAGAGCGTAGAGGGCGCTTTTATCAAATATCGCCGGATAACCTCCTCTACCAAACAACATGAGAGGATGGATACGAGAAAGATAACGAGGGCGCTCACTCCCGAAAAATAGACCGAAACCAACACCGCAGGCATCAATGCAATGATGACATCGAGCATGATGCGGCGGGTGTTTTCGGTTCCGTGCAGGTGGGGCGCCGGTGAGATCAGTAGTTTTTTTACCATTATTTTGAATCTTTGGGTCTGCTTCTCATTATTTTAATTACTTGCCCTTTGGAGAGGCGAATGGTGTCGAGCAACGGCACGCAGGCAGGGCAACCGTACATACAACAACCACACTCCATACAGTCATACACGCGGTTTTGCTCCAATTCATCCGTTCGGTTGAAGAGACCTAACTTATGCAACAAGTACGGTTCCAATCCCATAGGACACACTTCCACACACTTGGCGCAACGAATACAGGGGGTTTCGGCGTGGCGTTTGGTCTCCTGTTCCGAGAGGAAAAGAACGCCGGAGTTTCCTTTGAGGAGCGGCGCTTCAAGGTGCGCTACCGGAGGACCCATCATGGGACCGCCCAGTACGATTTTGGCAGCCTCTTGGGGAACGCCGCCCACCGCCTCTATCAGGTGGGCAAGGGGGGTGCCCACGCGCACACGGAAGTTTCTTAACTCTTTCAAGTTATGACCTGTTACCGTTACGGTCTGCTCAAAGAGGGGTTTGTTCTTTTGTACCGCTTCATAGACGGCTAAGGCGGTACCGATGTTTTGCACCACGGCGCCCACGTCAATCGGCAACCCCATGGAGGGCACTTGACGTTTGATGACGGCGTCTATCAGTTGCTTTTCGCCACCTTGGGGGTATCTCTTTTTTAACGACACCACCTCTATTTCGGAAAACGAACGCGACAACTCTTTCAGGTGTTTGATGGCGTCCGGTTTGTTCTCCTCGATGCCGATGTAGCCCTTGGAAACGTTGAGCGCCTTCATCATGATTTGTGCGCCCACCAGCACCTCTTCTCCTCGCTCAAGCATCATCCGATGGTCGGAGGTGAGGAAGGGTTCGCACTCTGCCCCATTAAGGATGAGGCAGGTTGCCCGCTTTTCGGGAGGTGGGGAGAGTTTTACGTGGGTGGGAAAAGTGGCGCCGCCCAAACCGACAACGCCGCAATCGGCAATTTTTTGGACGATTTGGGGGGCGTCAAGGGCGATGTTTGCATGGATGTCGGGGGTGCGGTCAATCCCATCTATCCACTCGTCTCCCTGCACCTCAATGATGACCGCCATGGAGCGGCTTCCGGTACCATTCTTGACAGGCTCTACCGATTTTACCGTGCCGGACACGGAGGAGTGGATGTTTGCGGAGATAAAGCCTGAAGATTTCCCAATCAACTGACCCACTTTTACATAGTCGCCTTTTTGCACTACCGGTTGTGCAGGTGCGCCAATGTGTTGCGCCATGGAGATATAGGCAACGGCGGGAATGGGAAGCGGTTCAATAGGCTTGCACGCCGATATTTTGTGGTCGTGGGGGTGGATGCCTCCGATGGAGAATGTTTTCATTTAGTGTTCGGTTTTCAGTTTTCAGATGGCAGTTTTGTCGAAGGGTCCACTTTCTTTGGGGGAAAGTTTACTTCGATGATAGCTCCGGTGGGACATTCACTCACGCATTTGCGGCACAATTTGCAGGTGTTGAAGTCGATGTAGGCTACGTTGTCTTTAAGGGAAATTGCCTCGAAGGTGCACGCCTTGACGCACTTTCCGCAACCGATACACGCCACCTGACACGCTTTGCGCGCCATGGCGCCTTTGTCTCCATTTTGGCAACTTACCCAAACCCGACGCCCTTTGGGTCCCTTGTTTCGCAACTCAAGGAGCGACTTGGGGCACGCTTTTACGCACGCGCCGCACGCCGTACAGATGGTTTCGTCTGCTACAGGCAAGCCTGTTTGGGCGTCCATAACCAATCCGCCAAAACTGCACGCGCGTGCACAGTCGCCCATCATGAGGCAGCCATAACTGCACGCAGTATCGCCATCGTAGAGCGCGGCGGCTACGGCGCAGGTGCCCATTCCGTCGTAACGGTTGCTCTTTTCGCGCTTGCCGCATCCGCCGCCGCAACGCAATACGGCAATTTTGGGCGTCTGCTCCTCAGCCGTCTTTCCCAATACCTGCGCAATGGCGCTCATGGCGGCGTTACCGCCTGCGGGACAAAAAAGCCCCTCAAATGTTTCGGACTGTACGCACCGCTCGGCAAAGGCGCGGCAACCGGCAAAGCCGCAACCGCCGCAGTTGGCACCCGGCAAAAGCGCCGACACTTCGTCGATTCTCGGATCTTCAAATACTTTAAACTTTTGCGCCACAAAATAGAGCACGACCGCCAAAAGAATACCCAATACACTGAGCATGATGACGGTAAAAATAAATGTAGAGGTCATACAGAGATGCGGAATAAAAATTTCGCGCCAAAGGTAAGACTTTTTTTTATAACCGCATTGCTGTTTCCCGTTTTTCCGGTTCAGCGTTGCTGTGGCAATATACAAGAATATTCGTGTCGAGCGCTATTTTCTTATTCATAGTCATTTGCCTCGTCGCGATTGAACTTGAAACTTGATGTGATCAGTTATCACTTTTGCAATACAAACGTATATTGCAAAAATGTTATATCTTTGCGTCGTCAAATCATATAAAATATGAGAGGTTCAGAGTTAAAAAGAAGGGTAACAAATGTAGGCTGGTATCTTGTCAGGCATGGTTCAAGACATGACCTTTACGGACATGATGATCATCCCGGAGTATTGATACCAATTCCAAGGCATGAATCAAAAGAAGTTCCTACCGGAACTGCAAACCACATTCTAAAACAGGCGGGTACAAAATAATTTTATTGACCATGAAAACAAAGAAAGTAGAAGCGATTATCGAAAAATCAACTAACGACTGTTACGGTATCTACATACCGGCATTACCCGGCATAGGCGTAATAGGTGATACGGAAGAAGAAGCAAAAATGAATCTTCGCGAAGTAATTAGCGATATTGTAGATCAATGCAAAATGGACGGCGTTAGAGATCAAGTAAACGGTGGTAATCTTGATATATCATACCGTTATGATCCGTCTGCGTTTTTCAAGACATTTGACATTTTCAACGTATCATCTTTAGCAAAGTTTATAGGCATAGACAGCAGTTTGATGAGGCAGTACAAAACAGGCAAGACGTATATTTCGGAAACACGAAAACATCAAATAGAAACAGGGATACATCAATTAGCAAATGAACTGCTTCATGTCAAATTCTGATTCCATCGATCCACTAATAACAAAACCTACTTTTGCAACACAAACGTATATTGCTTCCCGATACGATCTCTAAAGAGCCAAACCACTCCATAGCAAAACAACGGAGCGGCTAAGGCGCTCAATCCGGTAATCCATTCGGAGATGCCAAGAGCATGAAGCAAAAACAGTACAATCAGCAGCGCAATCAGGGGCAGTACATACATCAGAAATACCGCCCAATATCCCAAGGAGGCGCGTAGCGACACCTCTACCTCCTCCCCCACGCGCCAACACACTCCTGCGGCAAGGGGCAGCGTTATCCGTTTCTCTTTCTGTTCCGATAGAGAGCACAACGTTTTTGCTCTGCAAGTAGCGCAGGCAGAACGATTCACCATCTCCACCGTTACCTCCTTATCGGTCATCGACACCACCGTGCCTGTATGTTTCACCTGCGTAGTCGAAGACATCGTCTTAGAAACTGTTTCTTATTTTACTTTACTCGTTAGCGGAAATTTCAACCCCTCATACTTGGCAATCCGCGCCGACACTTTTCCCACCACAATGGGCGACTCCAACCAGATGGGGAGTCGGTTGTCATCGTCCGAAATCCAAATCAACATCTCCTCTTTTCCTGTAAAGACCACACCGGCTACCAACGTGGCGGCAAATTTTTTACAACGGAAAGTGCCTACGCCCGACACCTTTTTCTCCTCCACCCCCAAATAGCGAAAGAAGAGGTCGTGTATCTCTTCGTCAATCACAAACGAAAGAGACAACTGCTCCCCCACTTCCATTTGGGAAGTCTCTATGTTTCTGGCAAAGTAGAGCAGGGTCATCAGGTCAAAGGTACACGCCTTGCCCTGCATCACCGTGTCTTTTACTCGGTTGTTGCTACGGATGATCTGCGCATCTATCTTATTGTTTTCAATAAAGTTGAACCTATTTTGAATGGTATATTTTCCCTCATGGATGTCGCGGTGAAAGTAGAGGGGGGTGAGGTTACGCGCCCTGAAGCGCGCTTCGTAGGTATCCCTGATTTTGAAGAACATATCAAAAAAGGGGAAGGTCTTTACGTGCGCTATCGCCTGAAAATAGGGTTCGGTACCCTCCTGCTTATACAACACTTTGGTTACCAACTCTCCTACCTTTAGTCCCCAAGTATGGTTTGCCACAAAGGTGAGTTGCTCTCCATCTCCAAAGGCGAGGCGCTCAGCAGGAATATTTGGAATGGGCAAACAGTCGTTCACCGTTCCCTGCCCCAAAAGGGCAATGGGTGCTACGACAAACAAAGTCAGGACAAATCTTCTCATATTACTCATTATTCATTAAAAATCAGTAAAATCCGTATTCGGAGGCATCGATTCGTTATTCATTCTTGAACTATATGTGGTTACGCCGTCTGCGGAGTGTATATCGGGGTCGTTCAAATCGAGGAATTTTGCCTCCGAATCTCGGAACCGCATCTGAACATCCCTCACCTCTCCGTTCCGGTGCTTGGCAATGATGATTTCGGCAACGCCAATCAACGAGGTGCCCTTTTCGTCTTGCGTGAGTCCGTACTTTTCGGGGCGATGGATAAAGAGCACCAAATCGGCGTCCTGCTCCAAGGCGCCAGATTCGCGCAAGTCGCTCAGTTGCGGACGTTTGTCCCTTCCTGTGCGTAACTCCACAAAGCGGTTCATCTGAGAGAGGGCAATCACGGGCACATCTAACTCCTTTGCAATCGACTTGAGGGAGCGAGAGATGGTCGATACCTCCAACTCCCTCATGCTGCGCAATTCGGGAGGACCTGTCATGAGTTGTAAATAGTCTATAATGATTACCTTTACCCCCATCATCGATACCAAACGGCGTGCTTTGGAGCGAAACTCATAGATGGAGGGAGAGGGGGTGTCGTCTATGTAGAGAGGGGCATTGGCTAAGTCGTTGATGCGCGTGTTGAGTTGCTCCCATTCGTAGGGCGCCATCTTTCGTCCTCCCCTGATTTTGTCCGATTCTAAGCCGGTTTCGCTCACTATTAATCTCTTTATGAGTTGAGTAGATGACATTTCCAAAGAAAAGAACGCCACGGGAATTTTATGCTCCACAGCCATATTTCGCGCCATAGTCAATACAAAGGCAGTCTTTCCCATGGAGGGGCGACCGGCAACAATGATAAAATCGGAGGGTTGCCACCCCAACGTAACGCGGTCTAACGAGGTGAATCCCGAAGGAATCCCACTTAAACCGTCCTGCCTCAACTGCGCCCGCTCCAACTCCTCCAGAGCACGGTTGAGGATGGTCTTGACCGCCTGCGGGTCGCGCCGGAGGTTGTGCTCCGACAGGGTGAAGAGTTTTTGCTGAGCGGTATCCAAGAGGTCATCCACAGGAATGGAGTCGTCAAAGGAGTCTCTCTGCACTTCATAAGAGATGCTAATCAATTCCCGCTGAACATATTTTTGGAGTAGAATCTTCACATGATAGTCAATGTGCGCCGCAGTGCCCACACGATTACTCAACTGACTGAGGTAGAACGGACCGCCCACCTCGTCTAACTGCTGCTCTTTTTTGAGTTCTTCCGCCACAGTGAAGATGTCGATGGGGGCGTGGCGTGCAGAGAGGGCGGAGATGGCGGCAAATATCTTTTTGTGCGCCTCCTTGTAAAAACAACTTGGGGAGAGGATGCCCATAACGTCTGTAACGGCGCTTGCTTCGAGCATCAGTGCACCCAATACCGCCTCTTCGATGTCTATCGCCTGAGGAGGTTTCTTTCCCATATCAAGCCCCAACAGGTCGATATTGGTCTCCTTTCTTGCCTTGGTTTTGTTTTTTCCGGTGCCTATTGTCTCTGCCATATTCCCCTGTCTGTGCGTATTTGTGAAGTGATTTTTTGTCTATTTATAGCCGATGTAACGTTCTAATGACCTTTCCACACGCCTCATCAATCTCGTCTAAGGAGATGGTGAGGGGAGGCGCAATCCTGAATGCGGTGGGACAGAAGAGAAACCCGTCTGATACAATCCCTGCTTCCGGCGCCAGACGAATGAACTGCCGCGCCCGCTCCGCACTACCCAACTCACACGCGATCAATAATCCCGCACTCCGAACCTCCACCATGTGGGGATGACCTTCCAACTGCCTCACAAACCGCGCCCGCTTCTCCTCCACTTGTTGAATCAAATTTCTTGCCAAAATGGTTTGAAGCGCCGCCATACCTGCGGCGCAGCAAACGGGATGACCGCCAAAGGTGGTGATGTGTCCCAAAGGGGGATTCGATTGCCACGCCCTCATCAGCGCGGCGTCAGCCACTATAGCGCCTAAGGGCATCCCCCCTCCCAACGCCTTTGCCAAACATAAGATGTCGGGAAGTACGTCATATTTTTGGAGAGCAAAGAGGGCACCGGTTCTGCCAAAACCTGTTTGCACTTCGTCAAAAATGAGGAGCGCACCCGTTTGGGTACAACGCGCCCGCAAAGCCTCCAAGTAACCCTCTTTGGGAGAGACAACGCCCGCCTCTGCCTGAACAGGCTCAACCAAAACGGCAGCGGTGCGCGGGGTAATCTTTTCTAACGCTTCTATATCATTAAATTTCAACTGCCTTACATCAGGCAGCAAGGGGCGAAACGACTGCTTATAAGATTCATCCCCCATCAGGCTCAATGCGCCGTGCGTACTGCCGTGATATGCATTACCAAAGCCAATCAATTCGCGCCGCCCCGTAACTCGTTTTGCCAATTTTAAGGAGGCTTCCACCGCTTCGCTTCCTGAGTTTACAAAATAGACAGATTGCAATGAACAAGGAAGTTGTGCTGCCAACAAAGTGGCGTATCGCACTTGCGGCGCCTGAACAAACTCGCCATACACCATCAGGTGGGTGTAGTTCTCCGCCTGCTCTTTGATGGCGTCCACCACCGCCGGATGGGCATGTCCAATGTTGCTTACGCTGACGCCGGAAACAAGGTCTATATACGACGCACCACGGGGATCGTAGAGCCTGACCCCCTTGGCACGCTCAATTTCAAGCCCCAACGGCTCCGATGATGTTTGAGCCAAGTGCCTAAAAAAGAGTGTTCGATGGGCATCTCTATTTTCCTTCAAAGTCGCCATTTACCAAGATGCGGCCACAATATTCACACACAATAATCTTCTTGCTCATGCGAATATCCAATTGCCTCTGTGGCGGAATCTTATTAAAACAGCCACCGCAGGCGTCCCTTTTTACCGTAACCACAGCTAAGCCGTTACGGGCGTTATTCCGCACTTTCTTATATGCATTCAAAATTCTTTCGTCTATCTGACTTTGAAGAAGTTCTGAACGCTTCTTTATCTCTTCCTCCTCTTTTGCCGTCTCTTTGATAATGGTTTCTAACTCTTTCTTCTTGTTTTCGAGGTCAAGTTGACGATCGGCTAACGCTTGTTGAGCCACCTCTATCTGCTCTTTACGCTCCTTGAGTACCAATCCGAACTCTTTCATTCGCTTTTCGGCTAATTCTGCCTCAAGCCCTTGATACTCTATCTCTTTTGAAAGCGAATCGTATTCTCTATTGTTCTTGACGTTATTTTGTTGGGTTGTGTATTTTTCCACCAAAGCACGGGAATTACTTGCATCTAATTTGCGTTGAGCAATATCCTTCTCAATCGCCTTTACCTCCGCCTGAATATTTCCCACTCTTGTAGTGAGTCCGTAAATGTCGTCCTCAAGGTCCTGCACCTCCAATGGAAGTTCGCCCCTCATCAAATAGATACTGTCTAACTGTGAATCCGATTGCTGAAGTTCGTAGAGGAGGCGTAATTTGATTTCCATGCTCAATTCGCCCTCCCCGCTCATCTTTGAAAGTGCCACAAGAGATTCGGAGATGGGACTATTCTCGGCAGTTTCTTTTGCCTTAGTGCTGCCTTTTGTTTTTGTAGTAGCCATAAAATCAATCTTTTAAAAATAGTTGATGGGATTTGTATTATTCTTTGTAATAGAAACTGCAAAGGTAAGGTTTTTTTCCAACAACAATTGAGCCATCTTGTGAATTATCCCAATTTCGCTCTCGTAATGCCCCATATCCGCTATCACCATCTCCCCTTCCATTGGAAAAAAATCATGATACTTCATGTCTGCACTCAAAAAAATATCGGCTTTGCTCTCCAACGCTTTGGAAATGACTGAGGAACCACTACCTCCGCAAACCGCCACCCTGCGAATCACCGGCACGGTAAGCGGACCAACCCGCAAAGAGGAGAGACCAAAAATGCGCTTTACTCCGTGGAGGAATTGACGCACCTCTTGTGGTGGGTGCAAATTCCCAACAATACCCAAGCCTACTGTCTCTTCAAGGGCGGCGTAGTTGTCCGGGCTTAAAACCTCAACCTCCACTAACCCTATCATATTAGCCATGATTCCGCTCACTCCGGTAGTCACTTTGTCGGCATTGGTGTGTGAGGAGTAGATCACTAAATCGCTCCTGATGGCCGTTGCCACCATTCGCGCCACTTCATCCTGCTCGCACAACTGCTTTATCCCTCCAAAAATAAGGGGGTGATGACTAATGATCAGGTTGGCGCCCAATGCTATTGCTTCATCAATCACAGATGGCGTCACGTCAAGAGAGAGCAAAACCCCGCTCACTTGGGTTTGGGGAAGTCCCACACAAAACCCCGCATTATCCCACGCTTCCTGAATGGAGAGAGGCGCCCAAGATTCAACAATGGCCGCAACCTCACGCGCTGTCATAAAGTCTCCCTTATTTCTAACAACTCCATACGAATACGGTTGAGAGAGGAGATTACATCCATACTTTTGTCCACACCCTCTCTGTTGTCCGTCATCCGCTTTTCGGCGCCTTCTAAAGTCATCCCGCGCTCTTTGACTAAGTGGTAGATGATTTTGTAATTCTCTACATCGGACGCAGTAAAGAGACGATTCCCTTTTTTGTTTCTTACCGGCTTGATGAAGTCGGAAAACTTTTGTGACCAAAAGCGAACTAATGAAGTGCTCTCACCAAGTAACTCAGCCACTTCACCAATAGTATAATACATTTTATCGTTCATCTTTGTAGTTTGATAGTTTGATAGTTTCTATAAGAGGTCCAAAAAAAGTAAAGAGACATGCAACGCGGTCTCTTTAACTTTTGTCTGTTCGGGTGGAAGAGGGGACTCGAACCCCCGGCCTCCAGAGCCACAATCTGGCGCTCTAACCTACTGAGCTACAACCACCATATTTATTCAAAATGGAATGACGGCGCAAAAGTACAAAAAAAAGAGAAACTACACCTCCAACTCGTCAGGAAACAGGCATAAAATAATTTCAGTTGCTAAAACTCAAACTCCACAAACACCGGCAAATGCCACTGTGCAGCTTGGGTATCAATCACCCGTGAACCAATTACCTTGGCCGAATGGGTTGAGCGAAGGAGCACATAGTCAAGACAGCGATTGGGATTCACGGGAGGAAGCGTAAGTCCGGTGGTATCGTTTAATATTGTCCACGACTTTCTAAGTTCAATCATTGGTGGTGATGAGGGAGTGGCATTGAAATCGCCTCCAAAAATGACCGGTTTTTGAATTGCCTCAATCTGTTCATTAATCAACTTTACCGAAGCCAACCTGTCTTCTCCATTTTGCGACAGGTGGGTAGCAAAAAAGACGTAATCTTGAAATTCTACCATTAACAACGATCTAGCTTCGTCTCTACCCGGCAATGGGATTGCTCTTGAACTTATTGGTTTCTCCTTTGAAAGAACCCCAATACCAAAGGTTCCGCCTCGCCGCTCAAGGGAAGCTCTAAAGGTATGGTTCATGTTTACCAACTTGGCAATTTCTTCCAAAACAAATACGTTGCTGCGATCCGTCATACTGTCAAGTTCTTGAATGGCAGCTACATCTGGGTTACATGCAATAATAACGTCAGCAATACGCTGATAGTCTGTAGTACCATCAACGCCCCTTCCGTTGGCAATGTTATAGGTCAATACTTTCAGGGAACGAGAAGCATCTCTCTTGAAGCCACTTCCACCGACACATATTGCAAATACGCACAAAATCAGAATTATTCTACTTTTTTTCATTTTGTTAATAGTTTTTATTCGTAGGCAAAGATATACTTTTCTTTCAAACATACCAAGAATGACAGTTTTTTATTGCTTTTTCAACGGGATTGCTCGCGGCTAACGCCGCTCGCGATCCGCAGAGGGGGGCCTTACAAGACAATCTGCGGCGGCTATGCCCCCGCCAAGCCCTTGGCGGGGTTTGCTTTTGACCCCGAAGGGGTTCAAAACCCCC
>Ga0082212_10005085_pt1 | contig 18050 bp, 14 predicted proteins | sample TergutNt197P3_FD_71548 | JGI IMG/M metagenome (GOLD analysis project Ga0082212, IMG submission 71548) | Neocapritermes taracua P3 segment gut microbial communities from Petit-Saut dam, French Guiana - Nt197 P3 | ecosystem: Host-associated > Arthropoda: Insects > Digestive system > Gut ...
TATATTTTACAAAGCGATAAAAAAGGGTTGGTAACGCTGGAAGAAGAATTGGATTTTGTGCAATCATTCCGTTACACGATAGAGGTGCGTTTTGCCGGCAAACTGACGTTCGACATTGAAGTCAATCCGTCAATGTTGCGTTGTCGGCTACCGGTTTTATCTATCCTTCCGCTTATCGACAATGTGGTTGTGCACAATATGATTGACAGCGAACATAAAATGACGGTCGCCATTCGCGTAAATGAAAATATGGAACTGACGGTTTCTAATCCCGTTTATCCGAAACTGTCGCCCCCTGAAACAAACAGCATAGGATTAAGGAATCTGGAAAACCGTTTCCAACTGTTGATGGACAAATCTATCAGGATTGAGGAACACGGAGAACAATTTTGTGTGTATTTACCCTTGAATGAATAAGATGAAGGTATTGATTGTTGAAGACGAAACGGCTGCTTATGAAAATCTGGTAGAGATGCTACGGAAAATCAATCCGGTCATAGAAATAGTGGGAAATACGGAAAGCATAGAACAGACTGTTTACCGATTGCAAATGAACCCGGATATCGACCTGATATTGATGGATATTCATTTGTCCGATGGTTCGGCTTTTGCTGTTTTTGACATTATCAACGTGGAAACGCCCGTAATTTTTACGACGGCGTATGATGAATATGCCATCAAAGCATTTAAAGTGAATAGTGTGGATTATTTGCTAAAACCCATCAAGTCGGAAGAACTGGAACAGGCTATTCTAAAATTCAGCAACCGGACAAAAACGGAAGTAGCCAAATATTTATCGGGATTAGCGCATCTTGTACCTGAGCAGCGTTATAAAAACAAACTGTTGGTTCCCATAAAAGACAAACTGCTTCCTGTTGATTTACAATCTGTTTCGTTTTTCTACACTACAGAGAAAGCTACCCGAATTTACCAGAAAACCGGTCAATCGTATCCATATTCCAAAACATTGGAACAGATAATGGTTTCGTTGGATCCGACGCATTTTTTCAGGGCTAACAAACAATTCATTGTTTCACGTAACAGCGTGGCAAACATAACTGTATGGTTTGATAACCGTTTGCTGATAACGCTTGACGTGGAAACGCCCGAACGCATTTATGTCAGTAAAAACAGGGCGGCGGATTTTAAGGGGTGGATGGTTGGGGGTTAGGGGTTAGTGGATAATGGATAATGGACAATGGATAATGGACAATGGACAATGGACAATGGATAATGGATAATGGACAATGGTAAATAAAAACCTCCCCCAACCCCCTCCGAAGGGGGATAATGGTAAATGGCTCGTAGGGGCGTAAAGATTACGCCCAATTAATGGTAAATAATTTTTAGAAAAAATGAAGATGAATAGACTTTTGGTAATTGTTAGTACATTTTTGATGATTTCTTGTTCGATGCTTATGGCGCAGGATTGGCCTCAGTTTCTTGGGCCTGACAGAAACAGTAAATCACCTCAGACAGGGTTATTAAGGAGTTGGCCTGAGAAAGGGCCGGATGTATTATGGACAGTAAATGTAGGTATCGGATATGGCGGGCCTGTTGTGAAAAACGGCAAAGTATATCTGCTTGACAGAGACGACGAGGTAGGGGATATCATGCGATGTTTTAACCTTCAGACAGGTGAAGAACTTTGGAAATACGGTTACGATGCACCCGGTACGCTTCCGTTTCCCGGCTCACGAAGCGTCCCGATCGTTGACGACCGTCATGTTTATTCCTGCGGCCCCAACGGTGATTTATACTGTATTGATATCCAAACATATAAGCCGGTTTGGAAGAAAAACGTATGGACAGACTTTGGCGGACAGGAACTTCCTACATGGGGCATAACACAAAATCCGCTCATTTACGGCGATCTATTGCTTATTGCATCGCAAGCGCCACAGGCAGGCGTGGTAGCTTATCACAAACTTACCGGGACCATTGTCTGGCAAACACCCAATCTTGGCGTTGTAGGCTATTCAAATCCGAAAGTGGTAAAAATTGATGGTAACGACCAAATCGTGTATATTACATCATCCATTCCGGGTCGTGGTAACACACAGGCAATCATGGGCAATGTCATTGGTATGGATCCCCTTTCGGGAACAATCCTTTGGCAATATTCGAACTGGGATTGTTCCGCTCAGGTGCCTTGCGCCGTCGATGCGGGCGAAAACAGGTTGTTGATAGTAGGCGAACAGCGTGCCACCATGTTAAAAATCAGCAGCAAAGCAGACGGTTCTTTTGAAAGCGCTGAGATTTTCACGACTGATGAATTTGGCGATGAGACGAAAACGCCTCTTTTGATTCATAATCATTTCTACGGAATGCATCGTACGGTTTCCAAGCGCGAAGGACTTGTATGTATGGATATGGACGGAAAAATCTTATGGAAAACCCGCCGAAATCCCAACTTTGATTTTGGCAGCATGGTTTTGGCTGATGGTTTACTGTTGGCTACCGACGGATTTAAAACACTTTATCTGATTGAGCCTGACCCGACTGCGTTCAAACCGATTTCAAAAGTTGAATTACTGGGGCAGGGAGGCGCAAAAGAAGAATTTGCGGGAATGGTTGAAAGTACGCAGAATTATGCCCCAATTGCGTTGGCCGACGGCAAACTGTTGATCCGCGACCAAAACAGGATGCTGTGCGTAAAGGTAGTAAGATAATGATGAATGGAGACCTCCCCCAACCCCCTCCGATGGGGGATAAATGTCTCGTCACACCGAATTTGCAATTTTGAACGCCTATTACCGGAAAAGTCTTGATTTTTATCGGCTTGCAATTATTTTTCATGTGTCTTGCGACTAATTGAGATGCCTTCCCTGCTTGCACGGTTAAACGTAGTTTTATAATTATCCAAACTTTCGATAAAAGTAACAAAATCACGCATATCACGTGAACTCTGAGAAACATTGTGGGCAACAAAACTTCCGCCGATAATAATTTTGGGGTCCATGCTGATAAAATAATTTTTATACCAATCCTTGTCTGCATCGCTGAATACAAAATCGTATTTACCGCTAAGAGCGGGAACTAATTCGTGGGCATTGCCAAGACGGACATCAATCAAATCGGCCACACCAGCCTGTTTAAAATTTTCAATGGCTTGAAGATACCTGTCTCTGTCAATTTCGATGGTTATCAGTTTACCTCCTGTTTTACTCAATGCCCAGGCAATCCAAATGGCCGAATGTCCGGTAGAAGTTCCTATCTCTACTGCCGATTTGTAATTGTTTTCGATAATAATGTCATACAAAACTTTTCCATCCGACAAGGGAACATTCAAATCCATCCAGCGTCCGGTGTTTTCTTCAATAAAAGATTTTACTTTTTTGTCAAACTCAGTTTTTATTTCCGGAAACTGTGCCCAAGCTACATTCGTTGCAGCAATCAAAATAACAAGAGCTGCAAAAAAGATTTTCACGATACTTTTTTTCATTTTTTTGATTTTTAAATTATTTAACCGTAAGCAATGTAATTATGTTTTAATAATGAATCATTGATGATATAATTATGCTGCAAAAATACAACCATTACTTTATACTTGAACGATAATGAAAGAAAAAATAACAATAATTTTTCGCTAAAGCTAATTTTTTACGGTTATTCCGGATTGAGCGTGAGCTATGCCGGTATTCATGTAGAAATATTTCGTCTTATTCTCTATTTTTTCGTTTTGCAGTGATAAGATGAATTGCTGAATCAAAAAAATATTATTTTTGCAAACGGAAAAAATAAAACTACTGCAGTCAAAAATAATTAAAAGTCTTGTGGAAATTTACAAATAAAATAATATGAAAGCGAAATCTTTTTTTACAATTGCCTTTACATTTCTGTTAATATCCTGTCCATTGATTACCGCACAGGATTGGCCTCAAATATTCGGCCCGGACAGAAACCATACTTCCTCTCAGAAAGGGTTATTGAGGAGTTGGCCTGAGAAAGGCCCCGAAGTATTATGGTCGATAACTGTTGAAAGAGGATATGGCGGACCTGTTGTTAAAAACGGCAAAGTATATTTGCTTGACAGAGATGATGAGGTGGGCGATATGATGAGATGTTTCAGTCTTCAGACAGGCGAAGAACTTTGGAAATTCAGTTATGATGCATCCGGCGAACTTCCCTTTCCCGGCTCACGAAGCGTACCGATTGTGGACGACCGCCATGTTTATTCCTGTGGCCCCAACGGCGATCTGTATTGTATTGATGTCAATACCCGGCAACCGGTCTGGAAAAAAAATGTTTGGACAGATTTTGGAGGTAAAAATCTTCCGGTATGGGGGATTTCACAAAATCCGCTTATTTACGGCGAACTGCTGATCATTGCTTCACAAGCGCCGCAAGCAGGCGTAGTGGCATACAATAAAAATACCGGTAACATTGTTTGGCAAACCCCTAACCTTGGCAATGAAACTTATGTGAGTCCAAAAGTCGTAAAGATTTATGGCGAAGACCAAATTGTGATGATAACTTCGTCGCTAAATCCATTCAGTGGTAACAATGCGCAAGCTACCATGGGCAATGTCACAGGAATTGAACCGGGTACAGGGAAAATTCTGTGGCAATATACAAACTGGAATTGCCATATTTCGGTGCCTTGCGCCGTCGATGCAGGCAATAACAAGCTGCTGATTGTAGGTGGTTATGAACTGGGAGCAACCATGTTACAGGTAAATAAAAAACCGGACGGCACGTTTGAAGCATCCGAAGTGTTTACGACTGAAGAATTTGGCGATCAAACCAAACCACCGCTTTTGCATAATGGGTACTTTTACGCCATGTATCGCACCAATTCGAAAAGCGATGGTTTGGTATGTATGGATATGAACGGTAAAATTATGTGGAAGACACGGCGAAACCCGAATTTCGATCGGGGCAGCATGATTCTTGCCGATGGATTGATTCTGGCGAGCGACGGTTTGCAAACGCTGTATCTGATAGAGCCTGATCCGACTGCATTTAAGCCCATTTCAAAAGCTGCAGTCCTTAAAGAAGGCGGCGCTTCACAGGAAGGCATGTCGGCTGCAGGAGGCGTCACGCAGAACTGGGCTCCATTGGCGCTGGCCGACGGTAAACTCTTAATCCGCGACCAAAACAGGATGCTTTGCGTAAAGGTAGCCCAATAGGCATATCCTGTTTTGTGCTCAAACACGGTTATAGACTGACTATTAATGCGTTATGGGGATGAATGTAGGGGCAAGGCATGCCTTACCCCTACTCGTATGATTTGATGATCGAATTGAGCATTTTTTCGGTTTTGGCGGCGCCTTCGCCAAGGATAAAGCCGATTTGCTGCACTTGCCTTAAATTTTCTTCAATTACTTCGGATACACGGTGAATGATTTCTTCGGGACGCTCCTCTTTGGAATGTAAATTGCGAAAAACAGCGCCCGCTAATTTTTGAGGAATCAGCTGAAAAATAGATATATTGACCCATTTATCTTCGATCTGCACATCTTTGCTGATTTGCGTTTCATCGTGATTCAGGATAAACTGGAATTGGGTAATCAAAACGGGAGGCAATAATGTTTTGAGGTCGGCGCCAATCAGATAAGGGATCACATCGTGTATGTCTTTCACATCTTCGCCCAGAATTTCAATAAAGCCAAGGTTGGATTCTACAATCTTCAGGTTTTCATCACAAAACACAATACCCGCACTAAGCCCTCTTACGAAAATGGACAATGCTTCGTTTTTGGCATACAACAATTCTTTGGTTTCATCAAGCGCAATCTGGGTTGTATTCAATTCATTTTTTGCTATTTCCAACTCTTCCGTCGCTTTTTTGGTGGTATGGGATGTTTCGCGGTTGTCGAGTTGAGTATTGGTCACACACATTTCGGGAATCGCCGTATTTTGCGCAATGGCACACGCCAGCTCCTTACAGGTGGAAAATCCGCAGGCACCGCAATTAACTTCCTTATTATCATTCCGTTTGGTAATACGATTGAGGGCTATCTTGACGGCAAACTCATCGGTTGGAGGCAATTCGTATTTTTTATTGGTAAACGTTGCGTTCAATTCCCTGTACTGAGAATGAACAGCCATGTCGCGCTGCCATTTAGTGACATCGAGATTGGATAAACGTCTGTTTACGTAGTCTTTCACCAATGCGTAACGTTTGTACCTTTGCCCGCTCTTGGATGTACCCGGCCCCATCATACAGCCTTTACAGATATAAATATTGAAATTATGTTTGATGGTATTATAGTATTCCAAAAATTGCTGAACGGCATATACAGCACTTTTGCCGTCAATCGTCATGGTGTTTTCGTTCAACAGGCTGATATCTAAACGCATTGCCTCTAAAAAACCTTGCGAAACCGGAAACATACCCCCTTTGTATCCCAAAGGCTCGTCAAAATCTGAATACTCGCTAAAAGTTTCGCTGATTTGAAATTCATCAAATAAACTACGCAATTCCCTGAATGTCAGCACTTCGTTGATCTTTGCCGGGCCTGTATTTCTATCGACTTCTTTTTTAGCTGCTACACAAGGAGTTATATGTACGACTTTCAGTTCTTTTCCATACATTTTCCGTGCAACGACGGCACAGGCAGCTGCAGGAGCAACGTAGGGCGCCAGATTGCCAATTAAATCAGGATAAAATTTCTCAATCAAATGTACAATCGAATGGCAACAGCTTGTTATATAGTATTTTCCGTTAAATTCTTCATGGGTGAGCTGTCTGAATTTTTCGGCAATGATATCTACGCCAAACGACATTTCCATGACGTATGAAAAACCAAGCAAACGTAACATTCTCACAAATTTACGATAATCAGTTATATCATCAAATTCGCCGGCAATCGAAGGAGCGCATATAGCGACCGTTTTCTCTTTGGCATTTAACAAGCGCATGACATTTTTCTTTGAGTCAAGATAAGTAATCGCATTGTATGCACAATTACCTATGCACGAGCCGCATAAGATACATTTACGCTCTTCGATAGTTGGAAATACCGTATTGCCACGCACATGAATGGCTTTTACAGGACATTTCCTTACGCACGAATAACATGCCTTGCATTGGCTTTTATCTAATTTGATAATGGGGGAACACCTCTCCCCGGCCCTCCCCAAAAGGGAGGGGGAAGTTGGGGAAATCGGAGAAGTCGGGGACATAGTTTTTAAATTTATTTGATTAATACTATTTTTTTTAGAGGGTAGTTAAATTGTTAATTCTTAATTATATGGGCGTATGCTATATGGGCGTATGCTATACGCCCCAACGGGTTTCGTGTATTTATAATTTTCAATTCTCAATTCTCAATTCTCAATTAAAATTACATATATCGTATTTTGACCACCTTCATAAACCTTTCCGTTAAAACCTTGGTTAAGCGTTGAATCAGGTGTTTGCGTATTTCGATTTCAACCTGCAAATTGGGATCATGATGGCTTTCGTTGATTTTTGTACCAACCAAAATATATATTTCATCGGTATCTAACAGCATTTTACAGATTTGATCGGCCGGGCCTTTGCCAAATTGCATTTTGGCATTGGCATGGAAATGATTCAACAGATAGGTCACTTTACTCAAAGTCAGTACACCTTCTGTGACAAGGTCTATACCCGACATTTTTGAACTTGGCGGCAATGCAGGATCTAAGCGCTCTTCATTCGTAACGCTCCTATCTAATTCTCTTGCAATAATTTCCGTCGTTGTGGCTCCGCTGATAATTTTTTTGCCGTCAAAATTTTTCAGAATTTGGGCAAACTCATTGTCTTTTTCCGGGTCAAAAGGAGGTCCGGTACATAATATTACTTTTCGTGGTTGTCTGAAATAAATCACGCCGCAGGTAAGGTCGTCTTTGGGTTTAAACAAGTCATTGGCAGCAGCACGGCGTACGACCCTTTCGGCAAGGTCGGTAGCCGAAATGGTTGGTTTCGTTTCGATAATAGCCCGCACAAACCGTATCAAATCATTTCTCCCCCACCCCATGGTCAAACCTTCGCCTAATCCCGATTGTACGATTCCATCGGAACAAAAGAGGATACGATCCTCAATCTGAGGAATAAAGGAACATTTTTTTAAATCCATGACCCGCTTATCTTTGGAATCGCCTTTGTATTTTACGTGCGTCCAATCGGGATGAAAAATCCCTTTTCCTCTCAATATCAATGTTTGAGGATTATCGTATTCCAAAATGGAAACAGTTCCGCCCTCAATAGCAATATCAATAATTGTATAGGTAGCATAACTGATTTTACGCTCGCTGCAAACAGGCAATGCCTTCATAATGATACCCGCAAGTGCATTAGCGTCTTTGTGTTCCATCGAAAAGTTAAGCGAAATAGTTGCCGTTAACGTCGCTAATACGTTAGCGCGTACGCCATGCCCCATGCCGTCCGACAAAACACACAAAATCCTGTTTTCTTCAGGGATTCTTTTCGACAGAAACACATCGCCACAAATCTTTTCACCCTCGTGGTTTATTTGAAAACACCCTATATCCGTATGGTATTTTTTCTCCTCTGTATCAGGATATTGTTCTTTTAAATGCGAATCGTTTATCATATCAGCCTTACTCATTGTTTATTTGGGCGACTAAACGTCGCCCCTACATTTTCAATTTTCCATTCCCACTCTTTTGGAGGGGTAAGGGGAGGTGCTCAACTCTTAACTCCACATTAACCTCTGTTCCCTCCCCCACTTTCGAATCAATATGTATATCCCCGCCGAATGACGCTACGCGTGTGCGGATTCCCTGCAATCCTATTCCATCGGTTTTGGCTGTCGTGTCGAATCCGCAGCCGTTGTCCTGAACAGTAAAAACGATACTATCAGCCTCCTTAATGATTTGTACCATGATCCGGGAAGCGTCGGCATATTTCAGCGCATTGTTTACCAGTTCGTGGATGCTGCGGTAGATCAACGCTTCAATTTTCAGGTCTATGCGGGATTCGTCGCCATAATAATTAAATACGATTTTCGGCGACATGCTGCGGCAAAAATCATTCACTGCCGGTTTCAGCCCTTCATTCCTTAAAGTGTCGGGCATCAGGTTATGTGAAACGCGACGCATTTCTTGTACCGATTCGTCGAGTATATCCATGACCGCCATCAACGGCTTCGCTCTGTCGGCGTCGAATCCATGTTTTTGTTTCAATTCCTGCAAACCGAGTTTCAAGCAGGTCAGTTTGCCGCCCAGACCGTCATGCAGGTCGCGGGCAAGGCGTGAACGTTCCTGTACTTCGCCGTCGAGAACCGCTTGAGTGGCAACGATTCGTATTTGTTGTTCGGCTATTCGCCTTTTCTGCACCGTCCAACGCCAGAGAAAAACCAACGTTATCAACAACAACAACAATATGCCGCCTCCCGTAATGGCTAATGCTATCATCAATCGCTTTTCCTTTTCCAAAGCAGCAATTTGCGCTTCCTTCTTTTCGGTTGCATATTTGACTTCCATTTCCGAAAGCGACGACTGAAAGTTTTGGTTGGAATAAGCGCGAAGAGCGTCTGTGTATTTTTCAAAATACGCAATCCCTTTTTCGGTGTTTTTCAACCAAATATTGGCTATTGCTATATTCCCGTACAGAAATGAATTGATATGGAGCACAGAGGAATCTGTCGCTAACGCTTCAAAAGCAATTGCTTCCGATTCTTTGTATTTTTCCTGTTTGAGATAGCACTGAGATAGCGTGTACAAAGCAGAAGATAAAAACAACGGAATGTTGGTTTGCCGCGCATATTCTACGGTCTTTTGAGCATATTCCATGGCTTTATTGTAATCGGGAATCCTGAGCCATACATCTGTCAATAATTGATTCACGCTCATTAACATATCTTCCTGAACATCAGGTAAAGCCGACAGCAAACGGAGCGATTTTTCGCCATATTCCAACGCTGTGGGTAAATCTGCTTTCTTCATATAGATATTGCATAATCCCATCAAGGCTTTTACTATATTGATGGAATCGTTCAATTCGAGGGATAGTTTTTCTGCTTTCAGGTAGTACGCTTCTGCCTGTTGATTGTTCGATAGGGCAAAGTAAGTATTTGCTAAATAATCATATATCAATGGCATTTGATTCAACACATTGTTCTTTTCAGCCAACTCCAATGCTTTGATATACTTGTCTAATGCCAAATCATATTTCCCTTGATTAGCATTTATTATGCCGATGCTCCAAAACACTACTATTTGCAGGCTATCCATATTTTTTCTATCGTTTTTTTTCGTATAATTCAGTATATCAAGCGATTTGTCAAAATAACAGAGGGCTGAATCCGTTTGGTTTGCATAATAAAAAATATTTCCTATATAATAGTAAAAATCGGCAATTTGAAATGTATTATTCTTTTCTTCGGCAATTTGAACACCCATCCATGCATATTGCAGCGATTTTTCGGTATCAGTAAATACGTATGCGTCAGACAGGTCTTTATAAACAAGAAATAATTCATTGTCGGATATGGAGGGCGTACCAAGTAGCATCTCTAATGAATCGATTGATTCCTTACTGTACTGTTGCCCGCATATAAGAGTGGGAAAAAGCGTAAGACCTGAAATAATCAGGCAACTTATTTTAATAATTATTTTTTTTTCGTTGTGAACAAAATAATTCATATCTTTGATGCCATATTAATATTTTTACTAATGTTTCGCCCTTCATAACCCCTCATAAAAGGAAGTATAAGCGTAAAAAAAGTAGTACATTTTTTGCTAATTTAATTGAAAATGATTAATTTAGCGGTGTTATTCCAAAACATAAAAAAACATGCTACGGGACAAAGGTAAAAAAAGTATTGAAGAAATCAAACCGGATTATAATTCGTCGCGATTTACAGAAGAAAAAGTGACAAGTATCTTCAAAGCGTTCAAGATAACAGAAAGTTTAAGTGAATTTAATTTCATCATTCGTAAATTATAAAATTATGCCAAAACAAGTTCGTACCCCAAATGAAATGCCTGCTGTAGAGTTTAATCAGTCCGGAAAAGACGAGGATATTGCGATGCAATTTGCCAAAATGACTAAGCAGTTTGCCGAAGCGAGTAAACAGTTTGCTGAAGTGACTAAACAGTTTGCCGAAATTGCGATGCAGTATGCCGAAGAATCCCATCAGTTCGAAGATACTAACAAAAAATCTGAGCAACAATTTAATGAGAGACCCGGCACGCCCAAACTTAGGCTGCCGCTACCGATACCAAACGTACCTCCGATGCCAACCAAAACGTCCAGGCCTCCGCAGGATCCTATTTGATCTAAGGAACTCAATTCCCGAAAACATGAATAACCGTCTCATTGACCGTTTTCTGTTTGTTGTATAACTTTTCCTCCCGGGTAGCGTCTGCGCGTTAGTCGAACAGGACGAGCCAACCCTCTTTGCAGGAACGCATGCAAAATAAGAAGAGGGATGGCTTCCTTGTATTGCATCTTTTTTAGAGGTCCCCGATAATCTATACTTTCAAAACACAGGATTTTGTTAGTGAACCCAAATACCCCCTAAAGTGGGTATTTTTTTGTAACAAAATCTTAACGTATCTTAAAATATGTTTAATTCGATCTAAGACTAATGCTTTAAAAACAGATAATATAGTCATTGTCAATGTTTTAAAAAAATAATCATTTTTTTTAAAAAAACCCTCTTTGGGGGGTAACACCTCCCTTTCGTCGCATCGTACCTTTGCGGTAGATTTTGTTGAAACGGTTAATTATCCGTCTCTACATTAAAAAAAAAGAGTTATTAATTAAAATTTTTTTTTCGTTTTTTCTAATCAATATTTACAAATTTTTTAAATTATTTAAGTTATGGCTAAAACACCAGTAGCATTATTAGTAGATGGCTTTAAACCTCGAGAGGTAGCCATGGTCGAGTACGCTTTTGTACAAGCGATCGACAAGGAAGGTCAAACGACCGGTATACCGCGTGGCGGTAAAATCACCATTAGGGTGAAAGCGATGAACGACGGCACCAACGAATTGCTCAATTGGATGGTTGAGAAATCGCTGGCAAAAAGCGGGAAAATCGAATTCATGAACTCGACCGATGCATCGAAAAAGATGAAAGAAGTAGAGTTTAAGGAAGCGTACTGCATTGATTTCAAGGAACATTGGGAGGATACGACAAAAGCCGAAAATCTCGCCCACTGGGAAGAAATCACGATTACGTGCAAGGAAATTACTAATCAATCTGTGACTTATACAAACGATTGGTTGTAATGTTTTTTAAGAAGGGGTTGACAGGATTGCAGGGTCTGTCAAACCCCCTCTTTTTTTTAACTATTTAATTTTACAAAAATGGCAATTTCAGGAACATTAAAAATAGACGGAGGACGAAAAGTGGGTTATAACGTATTGGAATGTGACTATGAGTTCTCTCAGCAGGATGAGTCGACGACACATAAACCGGCAACAGATGTCAGGGGCGGGAAGATTAACTTTACGATTCATTCATTAGACAAAATGCAGGAAGGCTTTTTTTACAGTTGGATGTTCAGCAAAGACGAAGTCAGGAATGGCGAATTCTCTTTCCCAATATGGACAACTCCGGGAGATACATCCGAACTGGGCGAGAAAGTATTGAGATTCGAAGACGCTTTCTGTATAAAATTATATGAGCGGTTCAGCAACCAGTATTTAGACAACACAGAAACACCGACAGCGATGACCATGAACATCACACTGAGCGCTACCAAAATATTATTTACTAACGAAAAATTCACTAACAACGAATTAGATTATTAAACATTTAAACTAAATTCATTAATCATTAATAAAATGGCCACACTCGTAGACAAAATAAAACTCGAAATAAACGGGATACAAAGTAATGACTATATTATCCTGAAATATGAATTAATTCAGGAATTGTTGAAACCAAACGAATTACGATTCACAATGGAAAAGAATTCCGTGCTGGTCAGTGAAAACGACTGCAGTTTTGACATTCCTAAAAAGTTGCTGGGCGCGAAAGTAAAATTTGAAATTACTACTAAACGTTTTATACAGAATGTAGCGCAGACAAATGACGAATTAGTATTTGAGGGCATCATCTTCGACGTCGAAGTTTATCGCAAGGAAATGACCAGAAAGCAGTTAATTGATGTATTGGTCTATAGCCCAGATTATGTATTGATGGACCATCCACATTGCAGATCGTACACAAATCAGACATTGAGCGATATTGTATTTTCCATATTTGAAGATTGTCCATCCTCGCTTGTTGTCAGTCAACACTATGAGGGTATGATACCCTATACCGTTCAATATAACGAAACCAATTATCAATTCTTAGTACGGTTAGCCCAGCGCTATGGGCAATGGATGTGTTATGATGGCGACTGTTTCCGTTTTGTCCATCGGCTTGATGATATGAAAACGTTGGAATTATATCCCAAGATGGATATTCAAAACTATCGTTACAAAACAGGCCTCCGGCATCATTCGGTCATACATGGCGAAAGCAATTACAGCGAAATCGCAGAAAAACCGAATAGGACGCTTAGCAATAAAGACCTGTCGAAGTTAGAAGGAGAAGGCTTTCACGGTTTGACGGATAAGGCATGGGAAATATCGGAGTCGCTTTTAAAACAAAAAACATTTCAACATCTGCAAGGAAGCAATCCCGAAGCAAGCATGATTGACGATCTTGAAGTATCGTTAAATGCGCAATTATTCGGTGAAAAAGCAGAACAAACCATTTGTACCGGAGAAACCATTCGTGCCGACCTGAAATTAGGGAACAGTATCATTATCAAAGATATTTTCGACATTGATGGAAATAAAACCGGACTTCAAAACCATGAAAGATTAATCATTTGCCGACTTGTCCATACTGTAGATAGAAAAGGGAATTACAGGAATCAATTTATGGCTATTTCTGCCAATAGCCCGTATCCGCCCTATTACAATTACAATGCTTATCCGAAATCAGAGCCGCAAAAAGCCAAAGTAATTGACAACGACGATCCACATATATTCGGACACGTACAAGTGCAATTTCTATGGCAGGAGGAGCAGGATAAGTCGATGGTATCCCCATGGATTCGTGTTGCCCACCCCCATGCCGGTTTCAACAAAGGGTTCTATTTTATTCCCGAAATCGGAGAAGAAGTGATGGTGGGTTTCGAAAACGGCAATGCTGAAAGGCCATTTGTCATCGGCGCGTTGTACGCTAATGCTCAATGCCCCGGCGTTAGTTGGCCAGCCGGGGTTCCCGACTATCCTCATCAAACGACCAATGATATTAAAGGTATTCGGACCCGCAACGGACATACAATCGAGTTTCATGACAAAGGCGAAGGCGAAGGAGGTTTTATGAAGATTTTCGACAACAAAACAAACAATTATGTACTGACTTTTTCGACCGACTTTAAAGAGATTAAGTTGTATTCAAAAGGGAATATTATGTTATGGGCGGATAATGATATTCAAGTGAAAGCATGTCATAATATTCTTTTGAGCGCAGATAATGACATTGAACTGGAGGCAGAAAATGACATCATTCTTAAGGCTAAACATAATCTGGTTCAGCAAGCAAAAAATGAAAGAGTTTCACAAATCAGTTATGGCGACACCCTGACAGGCGGATCAGTAACAATAAAAGCTACCGGCGGCGACATCAATATGACCGCCAGTGCAAATATATTAGGAATGAGCGGTTCAAATATGGCGCTTGTTTCATCGGGAAAGTTTGACATTGAAGGCAGTCCAGTGAATATTGAAGGCGACCCTGTGAATATTAGCGGCTCAGAAGTAAACATAAATTAATGATTTGAAAAATGGCTAATCCATATATTGTCAATAATGCTGTAATGATGTGTATCCCATGGGGAAAAAGACAGGCCTGGTATGAAACGCATCATAACGAAACAGTAAAAATCGGTAGTTGGCAAGTTGCAACCGCCGAAGATATCTGGGGCTTGAGGGATATTCCCTGTTTCGGAGTGTGCAATGCCACAGGTACAGGTAAAGCCTGTTATCCAAGTATTAAAAAAATAATTAATAAGTGTACGAATGTAAAAATAAAAGGAAAGGCAGCTTTAACCATACACACACGGTTCGAATGTGTATCAGGAGGAGAAATCATATTTGTCAGAAGCGGACAAGCGCCTTTATCTCAAGCTGATACAGCAAGTATGAAAGCGCAGGCATTAGCATCCGACGATGAGATGATTGACGCAGGCGTGGGTAAAACCGCACAAGGTCAAAGCATGGGAAAAGCGGAAGGGTGGACAGGTTATATCCCTTTTTATGGGAATGCGAGAAACTTTTATAATGCCTGCCAGAAAGGAGATAATATAGAACAAGCGAAATATGGCCTTTTTTTGTGGAAAGAATTAGTCACTATACCTTGGTCGGTTAGTAAATTACAGGCTGATAATGCAATTTCAGAAGCGCCAACACTATTACGAAAATCAGCACAGTTCACGAAGGCCGTTATTGAAGGAATGCTTCCAACACCATATGATATCTTGAAATCAATAGCCATGAGTGAATTATGGGACTATATATTCGAGGGAGAAACTCCTGAAACAATAGCCATGTCGTCTGCCGGCACGGTTTTTAAAAAGAAATAAATATAACAACTAATTACTTAAAATTATGAATGGCATACTTGATTTATTAACCGGAAAAGAAACTGACAGTTTTTTACTCTATCAGCAAGATTTCTCGTGCAGGTATCAACTGACTTCGAAAAATTGTTTTTTGATGGAAAAAAACTATCCGCCTGTGAATGTTTCGGCAAAATCCACAATCAATTTACGACAGGTTGTGGATAGGAAAAATATCATGACGCGAATTGCTGTCGCTGAATATGCAAGTGAATCTGACCATGAAGTGACGAATAAAGTGCTTCAGGATTTACATCCCTATACTAAAATCAATCCCGTAACAACAGTGAACAGGAAAAATACAGGGACTATAAAAGGCATAGCTAACATGCTTGATATGTGGGAAAAATGGGAAATATGGAAAAATGGACAATTACCGGCCATAGAACCCAATGAACGTAAACAAAAATTGATAATAAAGAATTATGAAAACGGGCTGAAACTTTTCGAAGAAAATTTCACGAAAAATCTTCAAAATGTGTTACTGTTACCTGAATGTTATAGATTCACAAAAGATAATCACGCAGAATCAGGAACCGTACATACCCATTATTCGCGATTTATCGAAAAATTAGAATTATTATACTGGTTGGAAAAAGAGACTTTTACAGATGATGAAACCATCGTAAAACTTACACTCAGAACGCTGTCCGATGTTAATGAAAAGGAAAAGGAAGAGTTAATAAGCGCTTATTATGAACTTTATTATCCGGAGTTTTCGTTTGAAGATTATAAATTCGAGATCGTTGTAGAATATACATTTGATAAATTTACAAGCGCAATTATAAACGGAAAGTTACATTTAACCGAGCAAATACATCCCGATTTTGTCTTTACGACGATAATGGAATTAGCTAAAACCATTGTTTAAATACAAAATTCATATTTTTTTTGGCATATTTATATATATATGTAATAAAAATGATTATTTTTGCGAAAAATTTAAAATGACCTTGCTTGGGACGAATATAAAAAACAAATAATAATTATACGTAATTTATTCTAAACATGAATATTAACAATACTGTGTCGACAGACATATTAATTATCGGAGGAGGGCCTTCGGGCTTAGCTACGGCTATTCATCTTGCTGATTTGCTGAAGCAAAAAGGATTGGAACGCAGAATCCTGTTGATTGAAAAAGGCAATTCGATTGGAAGCCACATTTTGTCGGGAGCAATTATCTGCCCCAAAGTATTTAAAGAACTGTTGCCGGATGTGGATTTCAACGAAATCCCATTCAATGCCAAAGTATGCAAAGACGCTTTGTATCTGACAAGTAAGACAGGAAAGATCAAATTGCCTTTCGACCCGCCCTACATGGGCAATCATGGTAATTATACGGCTTCACTGGCCGAAATATGTCGTTATTTGGCAACCAAAGCCACAGAAAAGGGCGTTGAAATCTATACAGGTTTCGCTATGAGCGAACTGCTGTACGACGAAAACGGAAAGGTTTGCGGAGCAAAAACGATTGATACCGGCGTTGACCATCACGGCGAACAGATGGAAAACTTCCAGCCCGGAAGTCTCGTCGAAGCCCGCCTGACTATCCTCGCCGAAGGTACACGCGGCAGTCTAACCAAAAAACTGATTCAGAAGTTTGGTTTACAACAAGGTAAAAACGCGCAGATTTATTCGTTGGGCTGTAAGGAAATATGGAGCGTACCTGAAGGGACTATCAAACCGGGCGAAGTCTACCATACCATGGGTTATCCGGCCATGCAGAACGATGTGTTCGGCGGCGGATTTATCTACGGACTGAATGACAATAAAATAGCTGTGGGATTGGTACTCGGATTAGATTATCCCGATCCGACCTTCGATATACACAAGGCCTTTCAAATGTGGAAAACGCATCCGGTTGTTGCCAAATACCTCAAAGACGGAAAAATGATAGAGTACGGAGCTAAAACGCTGCCCGAAGGCGGCTGGTATTCGCTTCCGAAACTGTATACCGACCAAGCACTGATTGTGGGCGATGGAGCCGGATTCCTGACGATGCCGGCGCTCAAAGGCATACATCTCGCCATATACTCCGGAATGTTGGCTGCCGAAACAGCATTGACGGCATTGGAGAAGAACGATTTCTCGGAACAAACACTGCAACAGTACGATACATTAGTCAACAAAAGCCCCATCTACAAAGAGATGCACCGCGTGCGCAACTTCCGTCAGGGGTTTATAAACGGAACGATTGCCGGTATGTTTCATTTCGGAACGCAATTAGTAACCTTGGGCGCCGGATTTTTCGGAAAACTGAAAACACATGCCGACAGCGCTGCAACAAAAACATTGAAAGATTTTCGAAAAAAACTGTTTAAAGAAAAAACCGCATCATTCGAATTTGACAAAACGCTGACATTCGATAAAGTGACCGATGTCTATTTTTCGGGAGCGCTCCACGACGAAAAACAGGTGCCGCATGTGCAAATCAACAATCCCGAATCATACAACGAGATCAATATCAAGGAATACGA
>Ga0082212_10005086_pt1 | contig 18049 bp, 22 predicted proteins | sample TergutNt197P3_FD_71548 | JGI IMG/M metagenome (GOLD analysis project Ga0082212, IMG submission 71548) | Neocapritermes taracua P3 segment gut microbial communities from Petit-Saut dam, French Guiana - Nt197 P3 | ecosystem: Host-associated > Arthropoda: Insects > Digestive system > Gut ...
CACCGCCGTCCTTGATTTTGTACCCCGCCGCCGCCCATTGCTTTGCATTGGCGATAAACTGTACGTCCGGTTTTTGCGTGAAGAATTCAAGTGCGACTGTTGCATTTTGTTTATAGACTCTGCCTTGAAATTTTAGAAACGCTGTGTAATCATCAGCATTTTCCGCTATTTCATTGAGTTTAGCAACACTTAAATCGCTTAAAATTTTGTCTTCTGAATTATTCATGGGTGTTCTCCTTTCCTATTATATAATTTCAAGTTGTAAAAGTCAACGCATTTGTTGGGAAACGCTTGGGAAAAGGTTGACTTTTCGCCTAAATACGATTTTTAGGCAAAAATAAAGCAAGGCAGAGTTTTCTCTACCTTGCTTTTAAGAATAAGCGTTATCTTACTTATTTTTGGATTTTGCGGGTGCTTTCTTTTTGGAATTAGCTACAGCTTCCTTTAAAGCACTCCCCGCCTTAAATGCAGGGACTTTTGATGCCTTGATTTTGATTTTTTCTTGTGTCTGCGGATTAACGCCAATTCTTGCGGCACGTTCACGCACCTCAAAAGAGCCGAATCCCATCCATGTAACCTTTTCACCTTTTTTAAGTGACTCGGTAATGTTGTCAAACACCGATGTAATCGCTGTTTCCGCCGCTACTTTGGTCATGCCCGTTTCTTTGGCTACCGCCGAAATTAAATCTGCCTTGTTCATTTTTGAACCTCCGCTTCCTTAGTATTATGAGCCATATTATACCACAAAATATTGATTTGTCAACAGTTTTGTTGCTTTATTTAGTCTACATCGTCTTCAATTATAGACTTTGAAGCGTTTATCCGCTCCATAACAGAATCGTATACGTTCTGTGCATATTCGGCGGCTTCGGGATAGCGGCTGTCTTTGGAATAGCGATTCAGCTTATCTAATTCGTCTCTCGGAACAAAGACTTTTTCTTCAATCCGCTCAATTTTCCTTATCCGCATTAATTCGTTGCGGCGAGGAACAGGCAATGCGTAGCAGGATTTGCAAATATGCGTGTTATGTCCTTTACCCGAAAACTTTTCGTTAGCCTTGCGTTCACCGCAAACTTTACAGTAATGACCTTTGAGTTTGGTTTTATGATTCATATTCAAATACCTTATTTTTATATACCTTATATTATATTGTATTTTTTTGTGAATGTCAAGTGTTACTCTTGCGGTTTCTGATTTTCTTGATTATCAAGCGGCTCTACAGGTATTTCTACAGGCTTTGCAACCGCTTTCGGAGCGGGTTTCAACTTCGGCACTTTCTCACTCGGCGGATTCCCACCAATCAAATCCAAAACAGCTTTAACGTCAATTGTCCCCATATTACCGACCAACTGCTTACTGATATTGATAAACTGAACGATTTCATCATCACTCAACATATTATCCTTACAGACATTGGAGAGCTTGCCCGACAAATCCTCTTGGTACAGCGAAAGATTGATTTTCTCCAACTCCTTGATTTTAGCGTTGTTGCTCTCAATCTCGCTTTGAAGCTGAGCGATTTTCTCGGCGTGATTGGAATTATGCTTCTTGATTCGCTCAATATCAATCGCTATGGTTTTTCTCGTCTGCCGTCTTTTAGGCGGCTCTTGTTTAGCTTTACTCATCTTGAATTACCTCCGCTTTCTCAAACAATCCCTCAATCCCGCTCGGAAAAGCATAACTGCCGCCTCCGGCACTGGTGTCCTCGTTACTGTTGCGGAAATCATCAGCGAATATAAAACTGCCTGTGAAAATAATCTTGGGGTTATTAGGCGTTACTGTATTTCTGTTTAACACATCAAGTATTCCGTTCTGATAGAAGGCATGAAGCGGTGCTAATCGGACGGTATCATCGAACCTTGAAATGCGTGACGAGCCAATCACCTTAAAACACGAATCCGACACGGTGTTCGTCACCAAATGCCCATACTTCTCGTTGCCGTCAAAACCTATAATCCCGCCGGAAATGCCGACCGTAATCGGGTTAGCACGTTCGGGGTCATCTTCCGCGAACACACCCACCTTGAAATCAAGTCCGGTTGCGTAGCTGTTTGAAATTAAAGCATCTTCTGAATTAGTACCACCCTCACCCGCTATTCCCCCTGCGGAGTTCTCCGCATACGCTACAAAACCACGGACGAAACAGCCTTGAATGTTCCCGCCGTAAAAATGTGGCAGTTCCGAGCCGTCCGCTCTGTACAGGCGTGAACCTCCCGCACTTCCCACAATGCCGCCTGTATGAAAGATATTCCCCGATACCGAAAGTTCATTTACACCGGAGTTAATCACGTTAGCAGGTTTACCCGAAATACCGCCCACATACAGAAAATAATCGTTTAACTCTGCGTTAATGATTGTGCTGAACACATAACAGTTTTCAATCTGACCGCCTACCCCTGTAATCCCGCCGATTGCATATTCGCCGTGTTTCGGCGGCGTTGGCGGGATATAGTTTTCTAATTCCTCCGGTGTGAGTTCCGAGTCCGGCGGTAGTTCGGGTTCGGGGATTGGCTCTACCGTTTCAACAATATTTCCGTTTTCGTCCGTTACGGGAATTTCCTGTAGATGAATCGCCGAATATGATACCGTACTGTTTTGGATTAGCGTTTCGCCTGTTTCGTAGGTTGTGCCGCCCACTTGATAACGATAATTGTACGCTTGACAGACGATAAATCCGTAGTTGGTGTATCTGTCCGTTTCAATTAACGAATTGATGATATTGACGTTTTTAATCACACTGCCCGAAACGGTACCGAAAAGCGGTACAGTCAAACCGTCAATCATAAAGCCGCCGCCGTCATATTCAAACCGCTCTGATTCGGGAGTGCGTTTGAGTTCGTTGATAGTGTCAATCGGCGTATGATTCGCCCATATGGGAAATTCGATGTCGGCGGTCTGCCGGAAATACCCCCGTGCTTTTTCTTCCGACATGAGCTGTAATTGGTCGAAATAGTTAATCAAGTAGGGGTCATCTTTTGTACCGTTCCCTCCGCCGTATTTTACAAGAACGCGGTATAGCTTAACATTCTCGGTGAAGTTATACGTCAACCCGCCGTAATATTCTATTTTCTTGCCAGTAGGGTCACTTGTGAATCCCCATGTATACCCCGGAACGTGTGAGAAGAATTCGTTTCGGTCAAAGACGGGAAGCGTGATTGTCGCGACACCCTCTATGACCTCACCCTTGACTTGAATATCCTCTTTAGGAATCGCACTGTAACTTCGGTCAATTGAAATTGTAATGAGTTCCGCGTTGGGGTCAAAATCCTCCATGTCGGGCAGAATCAATCCGTCATGCTCTAAATCATAATTGGTGTTATCGGTGACTTGCGTTTGAGATAACCCACCGCCTAAATTCATGCCGATGAACAAACCCGCCACAAGCATTGCAACCGCCGCACCGCCCGCGATTGCGTAATACAGCTTGGGGATTTTCTTCAGTTTAATTTTGAGTCCCGCTTTTTTAGGCGATTTACCGCTTTTATCGGCTTTATTACCTTTCGATTTGCCCGAAGTTTTAGCGGTTATTTCGAGTTCGCCGATTGAAACATGGGCGATTTTCTTATTATCAATCTGCAACTTTATCTGTTCGGTATTTTGCGGTAAGTCAGAATCGTTGTCGTAAGAATAAATCGTATAGTTTACATAAATCCTGCCCCATTTCTTATTGGCGAATTCGACATATACGTTGTTCTGCCTATCCTAAATACAAGCTGCGATAAGGTTTGTATTTAGGATTCGTTTCCCTGCGTGGGCGGTAACGGTTCTGTAAAATCGCTTTCAGTTTTGGGCGATTTTACAGAGCGTGAAGTAGCAGGGGCGGGGTTTGATATTTCGCTGATAATTCGTTTGGTTTGCTCGGTAAACAAAACCTTTTCAGTGAACATATTAAACTGCTCATCTGTGAATGTGGCAAGGTCGGGAAGTTGTTTTTCGACAATGCAACCCCACTTATAAAGGCGGTTCTTTTTCGCTGTTTCTTTTTCCTCTCGTTCCTGTTGTTGAAGCTGTTTGATTTGGTTTTCGATTTGTTTCTTTTTTTCCAGTTCGGACTGGATTTTTTCTGCTGTGGTTTTTTTCATTTGGATTTACCTACTTTCTTAAATTTTACTTGACTGTCGGGCTTGTAAATGTTATAATGGGTTACGTCAAACCCTCTGCAAGTATTGTTTTTAATAATTTGTCTTGAAATGTTTCTTTGCTGTCGTGGTTAAAGAATAATTCAAAAATAAATGTTTGGTTTTCTGTACGCTTTATCAGCGTATTGTCGGGCTTTCTCGGTGCTGTTTTTTCTTTGGTTTTAGTCATAAAAATCATTCCTTTCATTTTCGGATAAAAAAAGAGATTTCCCGATTAGGAAACCTCTGATTTTATTAAGATATTTGTTGCTTTTTTCTTGCCCTTTGTTCTTGTGCTTGAATACGTTCATATTCTCGGCATTTTTCAATGTTTTTTTCTCTGTACGCTTTTCTGTACGCCCTGTTATATGCTCGCATTTTTTCCTTTCTCTCGTTTTCTTTTTCTTCTAATATACGCTGGATTTCTTCTTCTGTCGGCTCGTCAAGTTCAGTCAACTTGTTTTCAAATGTGCCGATAAAATTAAAATGCACTTCAACGTGCTGTATTGCGTGGATTGCGTGTTTTACTTTACGCTCGTGTACAACCAACTTGTCGATAAATTCATTTATTGCGGTGGGGGTTATTTCGGTAAATGTTGCGTACTTTTCCACTAATTTTATAAACTTTTTCGCCCTCTCGTTGGTGTTCTCGTGTTCTGATAAATGCTTACCGACTTCCGCACGTTCTTTTTTCAAAATAGTGTATTCTTCCGAATACTTTTTTGATAACTGTTGATAGCGGTCTTGGTCGATATTTTCAAGGGCGTAATCTTCATACAGCTTGTTCATTATTTTGTCTAACTGTTCAAGCCGTGATGTGATTTGCGGTATGCGTTTTTTCTTTTTCTTTATTTTGTCCGTTTGTTGCGAAGAAAGGTTTTTCATAACCAACGCTTCAAACTCCGCTTTGTTAGTGAGTGAATACTCGGCAATTTTGCGTAATAATTCCATTAAATTATTCAAAAGAATATCAGCGTCAATATAATGTTGCGTAAGACATTGTGCGTTATTTGCTTTTCCTTTTGCGTACTCGGCACAACGCCCCATATGCCTTTTTCCCGAAACTTTATAATTGGTGCGAATATGAAGTTTAGAGCCGCAGTCTTTACAAAAAAGCAAACCGCTTAACGGGTGAATATATCCGTCCCCGTTCGGTCTTTTTACAGGAGCGTTTTCAAGTTTTATTTGTACATTTTCAAAAGTATCTCTGTTAATAATCGGCTCATGCACATTTTCTGTTATATGCCATTCGCTTTTATCAACATAATGATTTCGTTTGTCCTTAAAGTGTTTTGTTGTTTTGAAGTTTACGACATCACCACAATACTCCTGTCTTGTGAGGATTCGGGTCAAAGTGAATTTATTCCATTTGAAGCGGTTGTTTTCGTCTAACGATTTACCTCTCGCCGTTCCTCTGTCTTGGTCTTTCATATAGAATGAGGGCGTGGGGATTTGGTTTTCCCGCAGATGATTTACGATTTGATTTCTATTCTTACCAGACATATACAAGCTGAAAATTAAACGGACAATTTCGGCGGCGGGTTCGTCTATCAGCCAGTAGTCTTTTTTGTTCGGGTCTTTGATATAACCGTAGGGAGCTTCTGTAACAACAGGCTTACCGCTCATACCCTTTGTTCTAATGCCTGTTTTCACTTTTTTACTGATGTCTTTTGCGTACCATTCTGACATAATATTGATAAACGGCGCAAACTCCAAAGTGCTTGGCTCTGCACTGTCTATCCCGCTGTTGATTGCTATAAATCGGACGTTCTTAACACGCATAAGTTCCATAGCGTTACCGACCTCTAAATAATCCCGCCCCCATCGTGTCATATCCTTGATTATGATTGTGCCGATTTTTCCGCTCCGCACATCTTCAATCATAGCGGAATAGGCGGGTCTGTCGAAAAAACGACCGCTCTCATCATCGTCAACATAATGCTTGATGTTCATAAGCTGTAACTGCCCTGCGTGTCGTTCTAAAAACAGCCTTTGATTTTGTATGCTGTTGCTTTCACCTCCGTCCCTGTCCTCGTCCCCTACGGACAACCTTGAATAAAGTGCTGTAATCTTGCTCATAGTCTTACCTCCGTCTATAAATTTTTTTCTTACGTTATTATTATACTCCCCAGTGGAAAGATTGCTTGTGAGAGTGTTTTGGGTGAAGGGACTAAGGTTATGTTTTCAATTGGTGTTGAGTGATGCTACAAAAAATGCTTATAATTAAAAACATTGATTAACGAATATTTGAGGTATTAAAATGGAATACATTTACTTGTCTCTTGTTATAACAGGAGCCTTTTTTATGGCGATAAGCATGACGCAGTATTATCGAGCGCTTATGGGCATGAGAAAGCGGGTATACGAAAAGAAACTTTTCAAGCACCGGATATACGGTGCTTGTTTTGCAATTATGGTATTCTTTTCAATTGTCTATATTTACGAGGTGGTGGTAATTATTTTAGGTACTTATCCTGAAAACTTTTTGCTTATTTCATTGATGCTTTTGCTTGAGGCAGTCTTTTTTCTGCGTGTTGTCAAAGTTATGCAGAAAATGTCTGATACAATAGCTTAAAAATATTATGGAAGGAGGATTTCCCATGTTTGAGAGGTATGATGATGTTGTCGGTGTAGACGACTTGTGCGTTATGCTCGGCGGTATAAGCACAAAACTCGCGTATAAACTACTCAAAAGCGGTGATATTCAAAGCGTTAAGGTAGGTCGCGAGTATAAAATCTCTAAAATTAAAGTCTCGGAATATCTTTTAGGGCAAAACGCGAAATGATATTGAAAATCACTCTAAATTATGGTAAAATAGAACAGTCAGATAGAAGGGTGTTCTCTGTACCAAGAAAGTGAGGATGTCTTATGGCATTTATGAGAGAGGTAAAAGGAACCCTTCAGGTTAAAAACAATATGTTCTACGTTGTTCTTGACCTGCCCGTAAAATCAGGCAAACGGAGGCAAAAATGGATTTCAACCGGTTTGTCTGTCCGCGGAAACAAAAGAAAAGCAGAGGAGGCGTTGCAGCAATTAAAGACTGAATATACCCTGAGAGAATCGGCTCCGAAAGGAAGCTACACTGATTTTCTTGCATACATCAAGTCGTGGCTTGATGTGAAGAAGGGCAGCATACAGGAAACGACGTATGAAAGCTACCGTGACTTGATTTACGGCAAAATGACCCGGTACTTTGAACCGTTGGCACTCAGACTTCAGGAGGTTGATGATTCGGTGATAGAGAAGTTTTTTGAGTTTCTCTATGAGAACGGCTTGAAACCGAACACGGTTGTGAAGTATTATGCCGTGTTAATGACGTTTTTCAGATACGCCAAGAAAAAGAAAGCCGTAGAGTCAAACCCGATGGAAGACGTAGACAAACCGACAGAAATTGAATTTACCGCCGCTTTCGCCGGCAAAACATGGTGCGGAACACAAAAAAATCAGGTATTTTCCGATGCTAAAATTTGTTAGAAAAATGTTAGAAACGAAAAAACTCGAAAAAGCCCATAGACATCGCATAAATCTGACTTTCACTTAAAAATCAAGTGTTAGAAAGAAACGAAAAAACGCCATGAAAATCGCCTGCCACAAGTCACTGTGACAGGCGAAAAACCGCATTACAACGGGCTTTGTGAGCGCAGGTGAAGGGATTCGAACCCCTGTGTCCGCAAAGACAAACGGTTTTCAAGACCGCCCCGTTATGACCACTTCGGTACACCTGCAATTTCTTGATATTCACCCGAATAACAAGATAACTACGTTATTCTAACATAAAATTAATTCAAAGTCAATATATTAGGTTGACTTTTTTTTTTTTTGTGGTAAAATAAGTAATAAGTATAAATTTGGAGGAGTATAAAATGGTATTTCAAATCATCACAGATACGGCATCCGGGCTTTCTTATAAGTATATCACCAAGAATAATATTAAAATGGTTTCGTTCAAATATTATTTCGGTGATGATGAACACGATACTTTCGTACCCTCAAATGACGAAGGTTGGCTTATTGAGTTTTATGATAAATTGAGAAGAAAAGAGTCGGCAAATACCGCTATGGTTAATGAAGACTCGTTTATCACTGCGTTTACCGATGTATTGAATCAGGGTAAAGATTTTATTTACTTAGCTTTTTCGTCAAAACTGAGCGGTACTTGCGAAATCGCCGCTGCAGTCTTAGAAAAGTTAAAACCACTCTATCCGGACAGAAAAATGTATGTTTTTGACACTAAATCCGCTGCTCAAGGGCTGGGGCTTAATGTGGATTTTGCAGTCAGACAACGGGATAGAGGCGATTCTATCGAACAAGTTTATCAATGGCAGGTTGACAATACACTTAAAATCTGTCACTGGTTTACGGTTGATGACTTGTTTTTTCTGAAACGCGGCGGCAGAATTTCAGGTGCTACCGCCGTAGCCGGAACGGTATTGGGGATTAAACCGGTTATGCACGTGGATAATTCCGGCAAACTGATTAAGGCAGAAACGGCTCGAGGCAGGAAAGCCTCATTAGACGCGCTTGTATCGAAGTTTGCCGAAACGGCTGTTTCGCCTGAAAATCAGCGGGTTTTCATAGGTCATGGTGACTGTATAAATGACCTCAAATATGTACAAAAACAGCTTAAAGAGAAATTCAATGTTAAAGAGTTTGAAACGGGATTCATCAATCCGGTAATCGGGGTTCATTCCGGACCCGGAACAGTGGCGTTGTTTTTCTACGGAAACAAGAGATAATGAACGAGTTTCTTGATTCTCTGCAACAAAGAGCGAAAAATCTTCCGTTGGTTCCGGGTGTGTATCTGATGAAAGATAAGCAGGGTAAAATCATCTATATAGGCAAAGCAAAACAGCTGAAGAATCGTGTATCAACCTATTTCGCCGACAACGATAAACGAGACCGAAAAACGCAGAAATTAGTTGAGCGCATACGCGATTTCGATTATATCGTGACTCCTAAAGAACTTGACGCTTTTGTACTTGAAACCTCGCTCATCAAACAGCATCGCCCTAAGTACAATATACTCTTAAAAGATGCGCGAGGGTTTAACTATGTCAAAATTACTGCGGGGGGGTACCCGCGTCTGCGCTATGTGTTACAGGCGGCAGATAAAGATGCCGAATATATCGGACCGTATGTGGGCGGATTTTTTGTGAAACAGTCGGTGGACGACGCGAACAGGATTTTCATGCTCCCTTCTTGTAATCGGCGGTTTCCCGAAGATTTCAACAAATCCAGACCGTGTCTGAATTACAGAATTAAACGCTGCATGGGGGTTTGCCTCGGGAACATTTCCGAAGAAGAGTACGAGGGCATTGTTGAATCCGCTGTGGACTATATCAAGAAAGGCAGTAAAGCAAGTGTCGCGGCTTTGACTGCCGAGATGGAAAAAGCGGCGGAGAAGTTGGATTTCGAGAAAGCGGCGCGTCTTCGTGACAGAATCGCGGCTATGAAAAGCATTGATACCGTTCAAAGCGTCATATCGGCTAAAACCACCGATTATGATGTAGTGGCAACTTCCTGTGATGATGATAAAGCCTCAATCGCAGTGATTAAGTACGCAGGCGGGCGATTGGTGGATAAAGAGAGTTTCTATATCGGTGACGAATACAACCTGCCGAAAATGCTCGGCGATTTTCTGTTAGAATATTATTCGGAAATGATTCCGGCGGAAATATATCTCGAAACCGAGCTTGAAGATAATACGCTTTTTGAGGAATACTTGAAAGAGAAATCCGGTCATAAAGTAAAACTCACCGTTCCGAAACGGGGAGAGGGATTAGCGCAGGTCATGCTCGCTAAGAACAACGCTGCAGAGTTCCTGACTTTAAAATTCGGAAGAAAATCAAAAGAACTTGCTGCCCTTGACGAATTGTCAAAACTGCTGGGACTGGGTAATTCCCCGAAGTATATTGAGTGTTATGATATATCTAATATCGGTGAAACGACAAAAGTAGGGGGTATGGTCGTTTTTAAGGACGGAAAAGCGTTCAAATCCGCTTATCGGAAATTCACCATTAAAGAGGTGGAAGGACTTGATGATTACGGCTGTATGCGCGAAGTAATAAACCGGCGGTTTTCACGATATATTAATAAAGATGAGGGATTTAATATATGCCCCGATTTAATTCTTCTTGACGGCGGTTCCGGTCATGTCACGGCGGTAAAATCAGTTTTAGATGAGTTGGGGTTAGATGTAAAACTATTTGGTTTAGTAAAAGATTCACGGCATAAAACACGGGCTGTAGTGGCTTCAGGTGAGGAAATTCAAATCAAGTCAAACCAAAGCGTATTTACATTTTTGACGAAGATTCAAGAAGAGGTACACCGATTTTCGGTAACTTTCGCAAGAGAAAAACACAAAAAAGATTCGTTCGCGTTATCGCTGACCCAAGTTTCCGGAATAGGCGAGGCAAAAGCAACGGCTTTATTAAAACACTTTAAAACTAAGCAATCATTAAAACAAGCAAACAAAGAGCAGATTCAACAGACCGCAAAAATCAGTGCGGAAAAAGCAGAGGAGTTGAAAAAATTCATAGATGAGAACTTTTAAAAAACGGTTAATAATGCACAATTCGCCATGAGAGTCATTACAGGGAAATCAAAGGGTGTGAATCTAAACGCATTATCGGGAGACTCAACTCGTCCTACCTCGGATAAAGCGAAAGAAGCGATGTTTTCTGCCGTGCAGTTTGACATTGAAGGAGCAACTGTTCTTGATTTGTTCGCCGGTTCGGGGCAGCTCGGGATTGAAGCACTCAGCAGGGGCGGAAAAAAAGCGTATTTCGTCGATAATCATTCTAAAGCTGTAGCGGTTATCAATGAAAACCTTAAGAAAACCGGATTCTCCGACCGCGAGTATTCACAGGTTTCCGGATTGCCTTATGCTGCTTTTCTGCGGTTAGCCAAGGAAGTGTTTGATATTGCTTTTCTTGACCCGCCCTATGAAAAAGGGATGATAGAGAAAGTTCTGCCGTTGTTGATTCCTAAGATGAGGTGTACGGTAAGCGCGGGTCATAACGGAATCATTGTCTGTGAACATGAGAAAAGTTTGTGCTTGCCCGAAAAGGTTGGTTGTTTTGGAATAGAAAAAATCTACCGTTACGGCTCTGTTCATTTAACGGTGTACAGGAGTGAATCATGAAAACAGCTATATATCCGGGGAGTTTTGACCCGGTAACATACGGGCATATCGACATTATAGAAAGAGCGGCGAAATTATTCGATAAGTTAATTGTGTTGGTTTCGATTAACCCTGCCAAACCCTCAACCTTTTCTACCGAGGAACGGGTGGATTTTCTGCGGAAAAGCACTAAATCTGTTAAGAATATCGAAATTGACAGCAATTCGGGGTTGCTCATAGACTATCTTAAAAAGAAGAATGCAGATGTGATTGTCAAGGGATTGCGCGCTATGTCGGATTTTGAATATGAATTCCAAATGGCGTTAATCAACAAGGATATGTACCAGCCCGCTGAAACGGTGTTTCTCTCAGCGAACGCGGCGAGTATGTTTCTCTCGTCAAGCGCGATGAAACAAATCGCGATGTTCGGCGGCGATATAAGCGCGTTTGTGCCGAATTGTATCTCCGGAGATATCATCAATCGGTTGAAAATACAAACATAATAAACAATAAAATATAATTAATATTTCAAGGAGAATACGAAATGAATATCGAAGAAATCCTCTCAATGATGGACGATGTACTTGATAAAGCGGTGGCGGTTCCGTTCAGCGGAAAAAAAAGTCTGATTGATGTGGAAACGATGAATAACCTGATTCACGAAACCCGCATGAACCTCCCGCGGGAAATTGAACAGGCAAGGGGGGTTGTGACCGAGCGTAAGCAACTCATCAGCGACGCCAACAGAGAAGCCGACCGAATCATCAAAAAAGCGGAGGAGCGGGCACGTCAGATGGTTGCTTCTCAGGAAATCGTCCGCTTGGCACAATCGCGCGCGGAAGAAATTATGATAAACGCGCAGCAGAAGTCTAAAGAATTGCACAACACAACGAAGGATTACGTCGACAATATGTTGGCGAAAACAGAGGAATTGAATAAACGCAGCCTTGAAGATGTCAGGAAAGCCCGACAGGCACTTCGCAGTTCGGGCAAATAAAAACAAGGGCGACTGTTTTCACGGTCGCCCTTTAAAATTTCAGTCATTAACTTTAGTGATACTCCCCAAACCGCTTTTGTTTTGACTGATTTCGGGATTGCCTTTATAACGTATACTTCCCAATCCCGAAAGATTAATTTTTAGGTGCTCCTCACAGGAAATATCAACCGAACCTACCCCGGACAGTCCAACATCGGCTTCTTTTATGGTAAGACCGAAAGCGTCTAAATTTCCCACCCCTGATGAATCTATCCTTGCTTTGCCAGCGGTTCCGGTCAGGGTTAAGTCCCCTACACCCGAAATGTCAACATTTAAGTCTTTTACGTGTAAATTGAGTTTGCCGGAACTGACGCCCGCTAAATCAAGACTGAATGATTCGGCTGTGATGGTGTCTGTCTCGCTGAATTCAACGACACCGTTAATCGCTAACGCTTCAAGTGTACGGCAGGTGATATAAATTCGCGGAGTGTTTCTATCATTCCGGTTTGTCCGTAAATTCTTGACGGAACCGATATTAAGAATCCCGTAAGAATTTGTGACATTCATATGCTCAACTAAATTTTCATGTAACTCAATTCTCACTTCATCTGTTTCACCTTGAATTAAATACAGTTTCGATTGCATATTAATTGCCACTTTTGTAAACTCACCTAACTCTGACATAGGATAATTCTTGGTGACAATTTCACCTTTACCTACAATTACATCCTGACCTCCGCCCCAATTTACGGAGATACATCCGGTCACAGAAATCATCATCGCAGCGATAGTAACTATCATGATTAATTTTTTCATCAGTAATTCATCCTCCTATCCATTAATCTGCTTGCAGCAATAAACAGCACAGCCGTTTTCGCCAAAATAAGCATTACATATAAAACCGTTCCGAATGTGCTGTACAGCGTCAGGTTAAAGAATATAAACCACCTTTCCACCAATGCGAAAGGGAACATAATAAAGTCAACTAAAGAAAGTATCCAGAATATACCTAATCCGCACAGCAGGGTCAGCAACGACTTTGCTTTTTTATTGAACAATATGCTCTTTTTCAAGACGGCGCAGAAAATGACAAACATATAGATAAACGCATAAAAAGCTAATCCTAATATCATTGATTTGAAAACCTCCGGCGAAACCTGAACCCCTTCAATGGTGGAACCGAGAAATTCGTGTTCAACACCCGCGAGATAGAACGACAGCCATACCGTACCGTATATACTGACGGCAAGTGTGAAAACATCTTGCACAACAATCGCAGACAGCCGCGCAAAGAGAATTCTGCTGCTTTTTACCGGGGCGAGCGCGTAAATATAACCGCTCGTCGAACCGAGTACGCTCTTAATGCTCATGGCTCCTGTGATAATGTTCATAATAATCACTACGCTCAATCCCACTCCCGAAAGGCTGACCGCCGTTACCGAAGCGGCGAACCCCAACACACCGAAATAAGCCAACGCCCCGAAAACAAGATTTACAGCGAAGACAATTCCGAATGTCGTAACCCGTAACACCGCGCCGTGTCTGAATGCATATTTATATTGAGTTATCATATCCCACCTTACCCTTTCTGTGCAAATGCGTAATTAAAATTCGTTTCCCGCATATACAAACATTAAATCTCATAGTCAAAAACCTCCAAATATGCTTGTTCTACTGTTTTTTCGCTTTGTTCGCGCATTTCGTCACAATCTCCCTCAAAGACAATTGCGCCGTTCGAGATGAAGTACACGCAATCGAAAATACGTTCAACGTCTTTTACCAAATGAGTTGAAATCAAGACGGAAGAATCGTCCAACTGCATACTCAGAATCGCGTCGATGATTTTCTTTTTCCCGACAGGGTCGATTCCCCCTAAAGGTTCGTCCAATAAATAGATTTTCGTTTTGCGCGAGAAAGTCAATGCCAACGCGACACGCTCTTTCTGCCCTTTTGACAGGTTTGACATTTTTGAACGCATTTCTTCTATGCCGAGCAGCTTTTGCATTTGGCTTGCTAAATCCGGCGAATAATCGGGATACAGTTCACGATAAAAAGTAAACGCATCTTCAACGCTCATGTAGCTTGGGAACTTGAGTTCATCGGGCATAAACGAAATCGTGCTTTTTGATTCTGCTCCCCGGCTTGCGTTATCGGGGTATATCACCTCGCCGGAAGACGGTTGAAGCAACCCCGCAATGAGTTTCATCAGTGTGGTTTTCCCTGAACCGTTAGGTCCGAGAAGTCCTATGATTTTTCCGGACTGAACATCCATACTGACTTTTCTCAATGCGTGCTTATTAGCGTACCGCATTTCGATTTCTTTAGTTTGAAGCAGTGTTTTCATCGGTGTTCTCCTTTCCGTTTTTGATTTGCTGTGACAGTTCGTTTACGATGTCCTTGTCCGCAAATCCGAGTGCGCGCATTTCCGCTAAGAATCTGCTGACCGATTCCTGCGCCATTTTTGTGCTGACTTTCTCAACCATAGCCTCTTCCTCCGTAAAAAAATACCCTGTTCCTCGTTTCGGGTTAATCAACCCGTCGCGCTCTAACTCCTGATATACCCTTTGCATCGTGTTCGCGTTGACTTTCAGATGCAACGCCATATCGCGGATTGACGGAATCCGCTCACCGGTTTTGATGAGCCCTCTCGCGAATGAACGTGAAAACAAGCTGTAAATCTGCTTGTAGATGGGCGTTCGGTCATCAAAATCGGTCGTGAAATTCTCCCATGCTTTCATCATAAAAGCGACCCCCTTTTTCATTAGTGTACTAATATACTAACACACTAATATTAAAAAGTCAATAGGTTTTTTTAAAAAAAATTAAAAAATTTTTTGTTAATAATAATTATGTCGAAAAAGCTTGTTTACAAAGATATAACGTGTTATAATGATAAAATACACGATAATAAGGAGTATGATTCTTTATGAACATTGCAGTCGCGCAATCGGGGGGACCCACCTGTGCCATCAATTCATCGTTAACAGGCATAGTCAAAGAAGCCAGGCAGAATAACATCGAAAAAATATACGGTGTGAAAAACGGAATCGACGGCGTAATGAATGAACGATTCTGCGATTTGGGCGCGTTACTGTCCACCGAGGAAAAAATGAAACTGCTCCGTGAAACACCTTCTACCGCGTTGGGTTCGTGCAGAATCAAGCTTGAGGAGGTTTCTTTCCACCCCGCTTTGTACCAAACGATTTTCGCGAATCTGGAAAAGCGGGGTATCGGGGCGTTTTTTTACATAGGGGGAAATGATTCAATGGACACGGTGAAAAAACTCCATGACTACTCTGTTCAATCCGGTTCGGGTATTAAATTTATCGGCGTGCCGAAAACAATTGACAACGACCTCCCCGAGACCGACCACACGCCGGGATTCGGCTCGGCGGCGAAATATCTTGCGACTACAGTGAAAGAGATTATTTGTGACAGCAATGTCTACAATCTCTGCTCGGTGACGATTATCGAAATCATGGGAAGGGACGCGGGCTGGCTCACCGCCTCAACTTCAATTTTGAGGGCGCATTGCGGCGGAGCACCTCATTTGGTTTATCTGCCGGAAAAACCATTCCGTATCGAAAAATTTTTAAATGATATCACCCGGCTCCACAAAACAAAAAAGGCGGTCATCGTTGCGGTTTCGGAGGGGCTCAAAAATGAAAACGGTGAGTATATCGCTGCCGCTCACCAATCGGGAAAGTGTGATGTTTTTGGTCATAAATACCTTTCGGGGCTCGGAAAATTCCTCGAACATCAAGTAGAGGTCAGCATCGGGTGCAAGGTGCGTTCGGTTGAACTTAATGTATGTCAGCGTTGCGCCGCTCATATTGCATCGGTAACCGACCTTGATGAGGCGGAAAATATCGCGGCGGCGGCAGTACGCGCTTCTTTAAGCGGAAAAAGCGGCGTCATGATGACCATTCGGCGGGTCAGCAATACTCCGTATAAAGTGGAATACAATTCGGTTGATGTCAAACTATGTGCCAATCGTGAGCGACGTTTCCCGAGTGAGTGGATTAACGGGGATAGTAACAATATTCTCGCCGAAGCGAATGATTATTTTTTACCGCTTATTCAAGGAGAAGTCAATATTCGGTATGAGAACGGGATTCCGTTGCATTTTAATATTTATGACGAAGATTGGACTTTTTGAGATTTTAGTTTGTTTGAGAGAGATGATGAGGGAGTATATCGTCGCTTGACAAAATGAAATCATTGGTTATAATAGTAATTATGAATCATTACAAATTCGACGCTAAAAGTGTCAAAACTGAGATTATCCGTTGGATTAGGGAATATTTCGATGATGCCCCCTCCGAAACCAAAGCGATTATCGGAATCAGCGGCGGGAAAGACAGTTCCGTTTCCGCTGCGCTTTGCACCGCCGCGCTCGGTAAAGAACGTGTTATCGGGGTGCTGATGCCTCAGGGAGAGCAATTTGACATTGATGTTTCAACCGCACTGTGCCGTCATTTAGGGATTCGGAACATCGAAATCAACATCGGTGCTCCGGTGGCAAGTCTTTACAACGTGCTGCACAGCGCGGCGACCGGGTTGGAATTAAACGATATTGTGAAATTCAACACACCGGCTCGTATACGTATGGTTTCGCTGTACGCCGTCGCCGCCGCAATGAACGGACGTGTGGCAAACAACTGCAATTTAAGTGAGATATTTGTCGGGTGGGGAACAAAATACGGTGATACCGCAGGGGATTTTAGTCCGCTTTCTGATTTAACGGTCACCGAGGTCAAGAAAATAGGTTACGAGCTCGGATTGCCAGCGAAATTCATTGAAAAAATACCGATTGACGGACTCTGCGGGAAAACCGATGAAGAAGGGCTGGGCTTTTCCTACGATACGCTTGACAAGTATATTCGACAGGGGATTTGTGCGGACGAAAGTGTCCGCGAGCGAATTTTGAATCTGTATCGTTTGAGTGAGCATAAACGGAACCCGATTCCGGGTTATAAAAATAGATAAGTAAAAATCTTAAATTAGGGGTTGACAATATATAGAAAATCGTCTATAATCTATTGGTTAGTATTTAAATTAGCGATAAGGTTTAAAGGAGGAGTCAAAATGAAAAGAACTTATCAGCCTAAAAAGCGCCAAAGGCAGAAAGAACACGGATTCAGAAAGAGAATGTCTACAAGAAGCGGACGCAAGATTCTTTCCAACAGAAGGGCAAGGGGCAGAAAAACCCTGTCATATTGAGAAACGAGAGCATAAAAAAAAGTTCGGAGTTCCGTTTCTTATTCAAAAACGGGAAGAGTTGGGTAACGGTTGGATTTGTCTGCTATTACTTGGAGCGTAATGGCAGTATTCCGCCTTACGACAAAAGGAACCGAATCGGAATCGTTGCAAGTAAAAAAATCGGAAACGCAGTTAGACGGAACCGTGCGAAACGTGTTATCAGAGAGGCGTTCCGGGTTGCGGAATCAAGACTTTGCGAGAAAACGGACAAGCGATATGATTTCGTGTTTGTGGCAAGGGGGAAGACCCCCTACCTCAAATCCACGGAGATAACCGAATGGATTGGAAATTTATTCAATAAGATATGAAGTATATTTGTATTGGTATCATTAAGCTGTATCAAGTGACACTTTCAAAAGTGCTGCCGCCTGCTTGCCGATTCACCCCAAGCTGCTCCCGGTACGCTGTAATCGCTTTTGAGCGATTCGGTGTGTTAAAGGGCGGCTGTTTGGCTTTGTTCAGGATTTTACGGTGCCACCCGTTTAACGAGGGCGGACACGACCCTGTGCCGGAAGAATCGTTAATTTTATTTGGAGAGAAGAGATAATTTAAATGAGTTTTCTTTTTAA
>Ga0082212_10005087_pt1 | contig 18047 bp, 12 predicted proteins | sample TergutNt197P3_FD_71548 | JGI IMG/M metagenome (GOLD analysis project Ga0082212, IMG submission 71548) | Neocapritermes taracua P3 segment gut microbial communities from Petit-Saut dam, French Guiana - Nt197 P3 | ecosystem: Host-associated > Arthropoda: Insects > Digestive system > Gut ...
GATGGACACGCTGTTTGCAAACCCTGCAAAGCATCTTAAGGTACTGGAAGCTCTTCATGTCAAGAAGAAGGGTCTGACGCGCGAAGCAATAGCTAAACACATCGACTTTGGAAATGGCGGGAACTTGACGAGGATCCTGCATGAGTTGGAGGAATGCGGTTTTATTCGCATTTACAAACCGTTCGGGAACGAAAGATTCAGATCGCTGTACCACCTTTCAGACCCCTTCGTTTCTTTTCATTTGACATTTGCGCGAAAAGCGGACAGCGGGGATCATTGGAGCTCATTCACAGACAGCGCAGTCCACCGCGCGTGGAGCGGCAGTGCCTTCGAACAAGTGTGCCTCGCCCATGCTCCTCAGATAAAGAAAGCGCTTGGGATATCGGGCGTACACACCGATGTTTCGTCATGGATCAGCCGGAGCGATGAGGGCGGAGCGCAAATCGATCTTGTAATCGATCGCGCTGACAGGGTGGTCAATCTTTGCGAAATAAAGTACGCAAAGGGTCCGTTTGAGATTGACCGCGCCTATGATCTTGCCCTGCGCGGTAAGGTTGAAACATTCCGCAGCGAGACAAAAACCCGAAAAGCGCTCCACTTAACGATGATAACGACGTATGGAGTGAAGCCCGGCAAGTACTCCGGAGTCTTTCAGTCTGAAGTAAACATGGAAGAGCTTTTTTAGCGGTGGGCACAATGGCTGCCACAGCCATTAGGCTGTGATTAGGCAGTCGGTTATCGGAGGTTAGTTATGGGACATACGAACAGACAAAAACGCGGGATAACGCTTGCGGCGGCTTTGCTTGCCATATTGTGCATGGTCGTGCTGCTTATGGTCTCGTGTTTGAATAATCGCGCAAACGAAACGCTGAGCATCTCGGGCGCTCCGGGCGAGAGCCAGCAGGTGTCGCCGCCGGAATCATCGGTCGAACCTTCATCGGAACTCTCGCCAACCGCTTCCCAGACTCCGCAGACGTCCTCAACGCCGCAAGCTCAGACGGAGGCGTCGCAGGAGACGCCGCAGGAGACGGAGCCGGAACTCGAGCCGGAGCCGGAGCCCGAACCTCCGCCTCCGCCGCCATGGCTCACGTTCTCGCCGGGCTGCGTAGATGATACCGATCCGCTGCGCGAAGTTCTCAAGTACACCTACGCCGTGCAGGCGGGCGGCACTACTGTCGAGGAGTACCTAAACCCCGAGCTTATTCAGTTCACAATGCCTGAGGATTACACGAAAGTCGAGGGCGTCACGACTTTCCGGGGGAACAATTTCCGCGACAGCGCGACTTACGGCACGGCAGATATCACCGAAGAGAAGCTGACAGAGGTTTACCGCGTCGGCACAGGCACCCTTGCCAACTGGTCCGGCACGGCATGGACGGGCCAGCCTGCGATTATCAAGTGGGACTACGAGCTGCAGCAAAAGATGAACCTGCTCCCGGGGAAGATTGACAAGGAGGGTCTTGTCGAAGTCATCCAGGGCGCGGTGGACGGGTATGTCTACTTTTTCGATCTGGAAGACGGGAAACCGACGCGCAACAGGCTCAACTTCGGCGAGCCGATCAAAGGCGCCGTCACTGTCGACCCGCGCGGATACCCGATCCTCTATATCGGGCAGGGCGACATCAAGACGACCGGGCGCAACGGCTACTATATCTACTCGCTTTTCGATTTCAAGCGGATGTATTATCTTAACGGCACGGACAATTTCGCGCTGATGACATGGGGGGCTTTTGACGGCAACCCGCTCTTCGACATCCCGAACGATCGCATGATACTCAACGGCGAGAACGGCCTGCTTTACAATATCAAGCTGAATACTGTGTTCGACCTCGAAGCCGGTGAGATCTCCATCGACCCGGAGTTTGTAAAGTACCGGTACAATACCGGTACTATGAAGAGAAGGTCTATGGAAAGCTCGCTCGCGGCGTTCGCAAACTACGCTTTCACGGCCGACAGCACCGGATTCGTGCAGTGTGTCGACCTTATGACGTTCACGCCGGTTTGGGTCCGCGACTGCACCGACGATACTGACGCGTCGCCTGTTTTAGACTGGGAAGAAGAAAACGGGCTGCTCGCACTCTACACCGCCTGCGGCGTGGAGTATCAGGGCGCCGGCGGCCTTGCGTATATTCGTAAGCTGAATGCGGAAAACGGCGACCTGCTGTGGGAGCACACATACCCTTGCCATCTTGACATCGCGGTGAGCGGCGGCGTGTTGGCGACGCCTGTCGTCGGGCGCGGCGATATGTCGCACCTGGTTATCTTCTGGGTCGCCAAGGTGCGAAACATGGGTGGCGGCGGCGTACTGGTCGCGTTCGACAAGTACACCGGTGAGATTGTTTGGGAGAATGTTCTGCCCAGCTACGGCTGGAGCTCGCCTGTTGCGGTGTACACAGACGCAGGGACAGGCTATCTGGTTGTCTGCGACGCCAGCAGCACGATGTTCCTCGTGCGGGGCACGACTGGCGAGATACTGGATAAGTTCCGCACGGGCAGCAACGCCGAGGCCTCCCCTGCTGTCTATGGGAACATGGTCGTCGTCGGCACCCGCGGCTGCATCATTTTCGGCGTTCGGATATCGTAGGGGCAGCACAAGAGAACCGTCCCCTTGTGCTATTCGTCGTCGGGGAAGGGTGTGTCCACGGGCGCGATGCCGTTGACGTACTGCATCTGGCGCCACTGCTCCCGCGTGACGAGCAGCGCGCGCGGCTTCGAGCCTTCATACGGGCCCACGACGCCAAGTTGCTCCATCTGGTCGACTATGCGAGCAGCGCGCGAGTAGCCGAGCTTGAGACGGCGCTGCAGCATGGAGACCGAGGCCTGGTTCGTCTCGAAGATCACGTTGACTGCCTGCGGCAGAAGCTCGTCATATTCGCTGCCGCCGGGTTCCTCGCTCCCGGATTCAGCATCCGCCTTGTCGCCGCCCGCCTTTTCGACGGCGGCTTTTTCTATTTCCTCCATGACCTCTTCGGAGTACTGCGATTCGCCGCTCCGCTTTATATAGTCTATGACGCTCTCGCGCTCCGCGTCCGAGACGAGGGTCCCCTGGAGCCTCATAGGCTTGGAGGTGCCTACGGGCGCGTACAGCATGTCGCCGTTGCCGACGAGTTTGTCGGCGTTGCCGCCCGCATCAAGGATGATGCGCGACTCGAGGGCGCTGGAGACTTTGAATGCGATGCGCGACGGGATGTTCGCTTTCATAAGCCCGGTTATGACGTCCGCCCGCGGGCTCTGCGTGGCGATTATGAGGTGCACGCCCGCGGCGCGTCCCATTTGCGCCACGCGGACTATTGAGTCCTCGACTTCCTTGGCGGCCATCATCATCAGGTCTGCAAGTTCGTCTATGACAACGATGATCTGCGGCAAGGTCTCGCGTTCCTCGTCCTGCGCGGCTATCTGGTTATATCCCTCGATCTCGCGCGCGTTCGTCTCGGAAAAGAGTTTGTAGCGTTTCATCATCTCGACGACGGCCCACTGCAGCGCTCCGGCGGCCTTTTTGACGTCCGTGACGACGGGGACGAGCAGGTGCGGTATGTCGTTATATACTTTGAACTCGACCATCTTAGGGTCGATCATTATAAAGCGCACGTCGTCCGGCGTGGCCTTGTAGAGCATACTGAGGATTACGGAGTTGAGGCAGACCGACTTGCCGGAACCGGTCGTCCCGGCAACGAGCATGTGCGGCATTTTCGAGATGCTGCCGACGACGGCTTCCCCGGATATATCCATGCCTATCGCGAAAGTCAGTTTCGATTTCGCCGCGGTGAACTCGCGCGATTCGATTATATCGCGCAGGTATACGGTGCTGATATCGGTGTTCGGCACTTCGACGCCGACGGTGGATATCATGTTTGGCATCGCCGCGATGCGGACCCCGGCCTTGCCCAGCGATAGGGCTATGTCGTCGGCCAGGGAGGTAAGTTTGTTCAGCTTGACGCCGGGTTCAAGCTCCGCTTCGTACCTTGTGACGGCCGGGCCGCGAGTAGCGTTGGAGACTGTCACGTTCACGCCGAAGCTGCGGAAGGCCGCTTCGAGCCGATGCGTGTTGATGCGTATCTCGTCGCTGCCGTCCGCGCGTTTTGAGGGTTTGCCGGAAGAGAGCAAATCGAGCGGCGGGAATATGTATGAAGGCTGCGGCGGTTCTTCCGGCTTTGCCCTGCCGCCTCGTTGCGCGCTGTTTCGCGGCGCGGTTTGCGTCGAGGCGTTTTGTTCAGCGCCGGCGCTATGGGCTCCGGGGGCTTGGATGCCTGGGGCTTGCGTTCCGTCGGGGGCTTGCGTTCCGTCGGGGGCTTGCGTTGCGTCTGGGGTTTGCGTTCCGTAGAGGGCTTGCGTTCCGGCGTAGTCCGCAGCCTCGCCGTCATCAGCTCCGCCGTCACCAGCTCCGCCGCCATCAGCCCCGCGCAAGGTTCCCGCTGCGGCGCGCTCCGCGTCCGGGTCTGTCATGGGCGAGCCTTGCCCCTCATATAGCGATCCATCCTGCCCGTCGCTGCCGGGTGCGGCACCTTCATAGTCCATAGGTACGTCAATCCCCGCCGGAGTCAACGGCCTGGGAGGTTCATAACCCCTGCCGTCTCCCTCGCCGGGCCGCCTGTCCATGAACGGGATATCCAGTTGTATGCCGTATTCCGCCGCGTGGTTGCCCGAGTCCGCCGTTTCGCCGCGTCCGTCGCGCCCGTCGATTGAGGGCGTCGCGCCATATCCCGCACCGGCTTCATCGCCGCCTGCGGCTGCATCGGAACCGGGGGTTTGCCCGGTGGCATACTCAGCGACGAGCTGGTCAGGGGTCTTGACGCGCGGCGTTGTCTTGAATAGCTGGTCGCCGCGCTCCCTTTGGTGGCGGCGATGGCTGCCGTGCTGTTCTTGCTGATCCGGCTGCCAGGGCGGGGCGTTGCCCGCCGGTGGTACGCCTCCTGCCGGGGGCGAGGGCGCATAGGGTGACTGATAGTCACCCGGCGACTGTTGGTCGCCCGGCGACGCCGCCGCAGCACCTCCTGGCTCACCGTCGAGCGGTATATCTATAGCCTTCTTGCGTTTGCTGAGCACCGGCGGCCTGTATCTCGCCGCAGCGACATTCGCATCGGGCTCCTGCGCCGGCTCGGGCTCGGGTACGTAAGCGCGCTTCTCGCGCCTTTTCCAGGCGTCCACGAACCCGGCGATAGTCTTGTTGAGCGCCGCGAGCAGCAGGAACAGCGTCACGCAAATAAACACGACCGCCGCGCCGGCTTTCGAGAACAGCCACGAGAATATAAGCGACAGCGAACCGCTAACCGCCCCGCCGGCTTCGAGCGACCTGCCGTCTTTCCAAAGCTTCCCGAGCATCGCGAAAGAAATCTCGTATTCGAGTTTGCAGCCGAACAGATGTACGAGCGCGCCTGTCATGAGTGACAGTAACAGCGTGCATGTCACCCTGAAACGCACGGGGCGTCCCCTATGGAACGTCAGTATCACGGCGCATAGGAGCAGCGCGGGCGCAAGCGCGAACATGCCACCGCCGAAGAGGCCCTTCGCGAGCCCGCTGAATAAACCGATGAAAACGCCGTCCGCTCCCCAGAATCCGATGAAGGTGAATATGGATAGAATAAAGCAGACAGCCGCCGCTATTTCACGGCGGCGCGGCGTTCTGGCGGAGTCCTGCGCGGCAGGAGCCGCTCGCGCCGTCTTTTTGGCGCCGCCTCTGCCGGCGGGCGCCGTCTTCCTGGTGTTGTTACTGCCGGTACGCGGCATTTGATCAACCTACCTTATAACGAATGATAGTATGAGCGTCAGCGCGCCTATGCCCCAGCAATAGTACGCGAAGTTCCCGAACTTGCCTTTATTCATAAGTATGCGCAGTATCTGTATCGCGAAGAAGCCTACGACGGCAGCGATGACGAAGCCCGCGAGGTACGTAGGCAGCAGCGAAAAGTCGGCGCCTCCCCTGACTGTAGAGAAGAGCGTGACAATCAGCGAGCCAATGATCGCCGGTATCGACAGCAGCAGCGAGAAGCGTACCGCGAAGTTCCCTGTCAGCCCCCGGCTGAGCCCGACCGCTATGGTCGTCCCGGAGCGCGATAGGCCCGGGATTATCGCTACAGCCTGGGCAAGGCCGATCAGTATGGCGTCGGCGATGGTCATCGTCTTGTCCGTCTTTTGCCCATGCGGCACGAACTTGTCAGACACGAAGAGGAGCACGCCCGTCATGATGAGCGAGAATCCGATGAAGCCCGTGTTGAAGAACAGTCTGGAGATTTGCTTGTAGAATATGACCGCCACCAGCAGCGGAATCGTGCCCACGATTACGAAGAACAGGGTCCTCCCGGGCGGGCTGAGCATCACGGGGTCGCCTGTGTCGTTGTCGGCTCTTTTCCGCAGGAAGTCGACTCCGCCCGAGAGCATTGCCTTGATGTCCTGCCTGTAGACGACGCAGACCGATATCAGGGTCGCCAGGTGCAGGAACACTTCGAACAGCAGGTGGTTTTCCTCGGAATAGTCAAGGTTCAACAGATTTTGCAGGATGGACAGATGTCCCGAGCTCGATACGGGGAGGAATTCGGCTATCCCCTGAACAAGCCCCAAAAACATTGACATGATCACATTCACGGCTCACACCTCATTTCCAAGCGCCTCTACTTCCTTTGCCATATCCAGCCTCGGGAATACTGCGTCGCCCCTGCTGACCTGCGCGTCCGCCGGCATCGCGCCGAAGCGGGCAGCGCTGTCGTAGCACCTCAGCTCTTCGGGCGCGCCTATCTGCGCGAAGATTTCCGCGCAGGAGTCCGGCATGAACGGCTGCAGCATTACTGCGCAAATACGCACAGTCTCCAGCAGCGCGTACATTACAGAGGCCAGCCTCGGCTTGTTGCTTTCGTCTCTTGCCAGTATCCAGGGTTGAGTCTCGTCTATATACTTGTTCGCCCGCGACGTGACTTTGAAAATCTCGACGAGCGCGTTCTGGAAAGCGAAGTCTTCCATGTGCCTCTCGTATGCGGCGTGCAGGCTGCCGGCCGCGCCGATCAGCTCCGCGTCTTCAGGCCCCTCTTCCCGGACTTCCGGCAGTTTGCTTCCAAAGTACTTCTCGACCATGGCGACCGTCCGCGACACAAGGTTCCCGAGGTCGTTGGCAAGGTCGGAGTTTATGCGCGAAATCAGCAGCTCGTTCGTGAAGTTGCCGTCAGAGCCGAAGGGGAACTCGCGCAGGAGGAAGTAGCGCAGCGCGTCCGCGCCGTAACGTTCGGCGAGGATTACAGGGTCCTTCACATTACCCTTCGACTTGCTCATCTTATCGCCCTCGAACAGCAGCCAGCCGTGGCCGAACACTTTCTTAGGCAGCGGCAAGTCGAGCGCCATGAGCATGGCGGGCCACAGGAGCGAATGGAGCCTCACAATTTCTTTCCCGACGAAGTGCACGTCGCAGGGCCAGTAGCGCAGGTCGTCGTACTTGCTGTTGCCGTGCCCGAGGGCTGTCATGTAGTTGAACAGCGCGTCGACCCACACGTATACGACATGCCCCGGGTCGAAGTCGACGGGTACTCCCCAGGTGAACGATGTGCGCGATACGCAGATATCCTCAAGCCCCGGCTTTAGGAAGTTGTTGACCATCTCATTCACGCGGGTCTGCGGCTCCAGGAATCCGGGCAGCAGTTCGGCGAGCCTCCCGGCGTATTTCGACTGGCGGAAGAAGTATGCTTCTTCCTGCGCGTACGCGACTTCGCGGCCGCAGTCCGGGCATTTGCCGTCTTCGAGCTGGCTTTCTGTCCAGAAGCTCTCGCAGGGCGTGCAATACAGCCCTTTGTACGCGCCTTTGTATATCTCCCCGCGTTCGTAGAGCGCGCGGAATACGTTCTGTATAGATTCGATGTGGTAATCGTCCGTCGTGCGGATGAACCGGTCGTTCGTGATGTTCATCAGCTTCCAGAGGTCGAGGATGCCGCCTTCGCCGGTCACGATGTTGTCGACGTATTGCTGCGGCGTGACGCCCGCTTCTTTGGCGCGTTGTTCGATCTTCTGGCCGTGCTCGTCGGTTCCGGTGAGGAACATCACATCGTAGCCGCGCATTCGTTTGTACCTCGCCATGACGTCTGCCGCGACCGTGCAATATGTGTGCCCGATGTGCAGTTTGTCGGACGGGTAGTAGATCGGCGTCGTGATGTAGAATGTCCCTTTGTCCATTCCGGTCCCTCCTTTTTGTTGTGTTTGCACGGGGAATCAACCTTTGCAGGTTCTATACAGTATACCACATGTTGTCAAATTTCGGGTCAGGGGGCGGGATCTGAACTCGGTTTAGTTCGAATCCCGCCCTCCTAGGAGCCTTGGACAAAAGTCGCGTCATTAGATAAGTGCCGATTGTTTTCGCCTGTTTTGCGGGTTTTGAGGGCGAATACTTGGTTGTATTTAACCGAAAAACGCGCAAAACAGGTGGAAAGAGGCGGTGCTTAGATGATGGCGGGAGTTTTGTCCAAGGCTCCTAGGAGCCCTAGGCAAGACTCACGGCCTCTTGAAGTACTCACCTTTGACCAGGCGCGCTCCGGCGTCCTTGATGGCGGGCAGGATATACTCTCTGTTGAATCGCGTTATGCCCAGGCGTTCCTGCGGGACTGCGCTCACATGGCGGCACCACTGCACCATTTCCGCGAGGCAGGTCGCCGTGCCGTTGCCGCTGCCGCCCGCCGCCGCAACGAGGTTGATCTGCTTGCCGCCGGCCGCGCTGTTGTTGATGTTGTTAAACGCTTCGCACCTGCGGAAGCGGTCGAAGAAGTACTTCATGCGCTCGCAGGGCTGGCCGAAGTAGACGGGCGTAACGATGAACACTCCCTCGGATTCGCGTATCTTCTTTTGGATGTCGGGGAGAATGTCGCCGATTACGCAAGTCGTCGTGTCCCTGCATTGCCCCCAGCCGTTGCCGCAGATGCGGCAGGGTTCGAGTTTCGCAGCGCTGATGTCGATGATCTCGGCTTCTCCGCCTGCGCCGGTGATGCCTTCGTAGGCTGCCTTGCCGCAAGATGCGGTCAGGCCGTCGGTGTTCGGGCTCGATGTGATGATGATGTACATTGTGTATGTCCTCCATTTTGATGATATGGTTATCGTGCTTTTATGTCTACCATACGGTGCTTTTGCATGTGCCTTGCAGCGCTTTTTCGCCCGCCCTACGGCGCTCCTGTGTATTGCGTGAAATTCAGCGGTTCGTCCTTGAGGTTCTCCACTATCCTCACCGAAATCGCGAGCGCCTGCTCGCGGGTCGCAACGGCATAGTTCGCCGCCTGTTGCGCAGGGGTCGTGGCGCGGGGCGCGAACATGTTGCCGGGCATGCCGTTAATGATCTCATTTGCGAACATGAAATATACAGACATTCTCGCATAATCGGATATGTCTGCGTCGTCAGCGAATGCCGGAGGCATTGTGAATACGAGCGTGTACCGGCTGTCGGTCTCGAGTGTCCAGCCCTCGATGTTCACCGCTTTTAGCACGCGGGTCAGCATGGTCGCCATCTGTTCGCGGGTCAGGCTGCTGTCCGGTGCGAACCTGCCGTCGGGCATGCCGTTGACTGCGCCAATGTTGTACGCTTTCAGGACGTCAGGGTCGCTCGTGTCGCTGAACGTGCTGTCAGGCGCGGGGGACGCTGCATCGCCGGTAAGGTTCTCATACAGCTTGACGCATACGGCCGCGAACTCGGCGCGCGTTATGGAGCGGGTCCAGTCCTCGCCCATGAGGCCGCCCGGTATAAGCCCGTATTGCGCCGCTTTTTCAGCGATTTCCTGATCCTGCGTCCAGCCGGAAGTCTGCGACGCGCCGCTCACGGTAAACGGGACGGACATGACGAGGTATTCTTCGGTGGCGTTCCAGTTCCCGTCGTCCACAGAATACAAACGCACCTCAAAATCGCCGTTTTGATTGGGCGCGTTCAACGTGATAGTTCCGCTCCCCAGATCAACATGCCCGCCTCCGTATGAGGTCGCCCCCGTGTCCTTTTCGTGGATCCTCACAAACGCCTTTGCGTTAGCCATTTCCTGTGTTATTCCCGAATAGGAAACGACGATGGGTTCCAGTGCCGTGTACGCGGCCTTATCGAGCGATATCTGCCCTTCCTTTGCGACTCCCCCCACAGTGAACGCAATGGCGGATATAAGCAGCTCGTCAAGGCTTCCGTTTTGCCACCATTTGCTGAGAAGGACTATCTCATATTCGCCCGGCTCTACCGGGGCAGTCACGTAGTTGACCACACTGACGCCCACTTCGCGTATCTGGGGACAGCCGGATAAGTGCTCACTGCGCATGCCTTTAGGGCAGATGTAGCAACATGCCATATCGTCGACCATCTGCTGTGTGATGTCGAAAAAGTAAATAAGCATGCTCTCGTTCGGGTCGAAGTTATCGCTTTCCAGCTTGATCCACTGATTGCCGTGTGCAAAGCCGCTGTTGAGCCCTACGAAGAAGGTCAGTGAGGAAAGGAAGTAGTTCTCCAGATTGGCGGCGGAATGATCCCCGTCGTCCTTGCTGTAAAGACGCAGCTCATATTCGCCGTCCTCGTCCGGGACGTGAAACCATGCATAATCCCAATAGTCGGGGTCGCTTCTGTCATTGAAGTGGGCGATCTTATTGTCGTATATGTCGCCATGCGCCGCGCCTTTTTCGTAGATGCCCACCCACGCCCCGTCGCCTACCATCTGCGCGGTGACGCCTGTCACGTGTATTTCTATGTTTTCGTCCTTGATGAAAGTGCGTCTTTGGATATGGATCCATTCATTGCCGTAGGCTTGCGCGGTCAGCGGCGTCAGTGCAACGCTTACCAAAGCGATGCACATTGCCAGCGCCAGAGTTATGGATAATGCTTTTCTCATGGTGTTACCTCCTGATATGGTTTTGTTACAGCTCCGGGTTAATGTAAATGTAATCGTCCCTTCCTTTCAGGGTGCCTATAACTATACCATGTTAGGACGGAAAATGATATATTTTTGTTTCCGTAGATGATTGTGGGAGTTTTGTCCAAGGCTCCAAGTTATCTATTGTAGATAGCAGCGCAGTATGGTACAATCGGCTGTAGCAACCATTGGACTGCGGCGCGGAGGGTAAGATGTTATACGAATGCCATGGGCATATCATGCTCGACGGCATAGCATACAAAGGCGCGGCGGAGCGCCACGAGCACGGCGTCGACGAAGCGTTCGTGCGTAATAACTTGAAAACATGCGCGGACGCGGGCATAACATACTACCGCGACGGCGGCGACAAGCACATGGCATCCGTGTACGCGCGGAGAATTGCTGCCGAGTATGGCATTGACTACCGCACGCCCGCGTTCATCATACATAAGAGAGGGCACTACGGGCAAATGTTCGGGCGCGCTTTCGACACGATTCGCGAGTACATTGAACTCGTCAGGGAGGCCGCGCGCCTCGGAGCAGACTTTGTGAAAATCACGGCCTCCGGACTCTTGAAATTCGCGGCGGGAGGCGTCGTCGACGGGCCGTTCAGCACGGAGGCTGAGCTGAGGCAGATGGTCGACGCCGCTCACGGGGAAGGCTTCGCTGTAATGGTGCATGCCAACGGGCCGGAGAGCATCAAGAGAGCAGCGGAGGCCGGCGCCGACAGCATCGAGCACGGGTACTACATGGACAAGGCCGCGCTGCGGATCATGGCGCAGACAGGCGCGGTGTGGGTTCCGACGGCGGCCACTGCGGCCGGGCTCATCGGCAGCGGTAAATACGACGACGGCATGTTGGAGCGGATCCTCGAGGGGCACAAGGCTGCTTTGCTGGACGCGGTCGAGGCTGGAGTGCCGGTGGCTTGCGGAAGCGACGCCGGGGCGGCTTGCGTGCCGCAGGGCGCGGGTACGCTGCTCGAGCTCAGGATTCTGGAGGAGCTGGGGATCGACCCGGTCCACGGCAACGAGAGTATAAGGGAGCGCTTCCGGCGCGGCGGGGCAAGGGAGATGTGTTGACGGACTGCGGACGAAGTGAAAGCCTGATTGGGAGAACTACAGCAAGGCGAATCTTTGTCATGAACATCAACCCCCCCTAGGCCGCCAAGCAATCAACCTGAAAGGACATACATTTTGCTGACAATAGAAGATCTGAAGAAAAACGAGGCGATAAGCACATACATAAGCAGGGCGGACGAGTCGCTGGACGAGCTCGGGTACACCGAGCACAGCTTCCCGCACGCGGCGAAAGTCGCGGAGGCGGCGGGGTACGTCCTCGAGACGCTCGGCTACCCGGCGCGCGACGTGGAGCTGGCCCGCATCGCGGGGTACCTCCACGACATCGGCAATCTCGTCAATAGGATAAACCACTCGCTCTCCGGGGCGGTGATGGCGTTCCGGATACTGGACGGCCTGGGGCTCGACCCCGCGGAAACTGCGACGATAACCACGGCGATCGGCAACCATGACGAGGGCACGGGCATCCCGGTGAACCATGTCAGCGCGGCGCTGATTCTCGCCGACAAGTCCGACGTGCGCCGCACCAGGGTCAGGGATAAGGACGCTTCTTCGTTTGACCAGCACGACAGGGTCAACTACTCCGTGAGGAAGTCGCAGTTAAAAATCAATGAGGAGCATACAATAGTCAAGCTCAAGCTCACCATCGACACGAAGTATGGCTCTGTAATGGACTATTTTGAGATTTTCCTCGACCGGATGATCCTGTGCCGCAAAGCCGCTGAGAGGCTCGGTATGGAGTTCAAGCTTATCATAAACGAGCAGCAGCTAATATAGAGGCGCGGGATTGCGGGTCAGCTCCGCGTCAAGCGCGGAGCAAGTGTGGCCTGTCGCAATGACGAGAGTGAAAGTACAAAGGGGCAACTACATTGTTTGATAAACTTAGCGAAATAGAAGAAAAATACAAAGACCTCGAAGAACGCATGCAGACGCAGGAGGTCTACACCGACCCGGCGCTTTACGCGCGCCTTGCGCGTGAGCAAAAAGAGATTCAGCCCGTGGTGGAGGCATACAGGAGCTTTGAAAAGGCGCGCAGCGACATGGAGAGCGCGCGCGAGCTCATGGGCGACCCCGAGCTGGGTGAGATGGCCCGGGATGAGTACGAGGCCGCTCAGGAGGAGATGGAGCGCATGGAGGAACAGCTTCGCTTTTTGCTCCTCCCGAGGGATCCGAACGACTCGAAAAACGTCATCATCGAAATACGCGGCGGCGCGGGGGGCGAGGAGGCGGCGCTTTTCGCGAACAGCCTCTACCGTATGTATACTATGTACGCGGAGTCGAAACGCTGGAAGTCCGAGATAGCCAACCTGAACGAGACGGAACTTGGCGGTATCAAGGAGGTCAGCTTTATAGTCGAAGGCGATGGCGCGTATTCGCGTTTCAAGTTCGAAAGCGGGGTACACCGCGTTCAGCGAGTGCCTGAAACAGAAGCTTCCGGCAGGATACACACCAGCACAGTCACGGTAGCTGTCCTGCCGGAGATCGATGAAGTCGACTTTGAGATTAACCCGGCGGATTTGCAAATAGACACATTTCGCAGCAGCGGCGCGGGCGGCCAGCACGTCAATAAGACCGAGTCGGCCATCCGCATCACGCATCTGCCGACGGGGACTGTCGTAGAGTGTCAGGACGAGCGCAGCCAGCACAAGAATAAAGACCGCGCCATGAAGATCCTTGCATCGCGGCTTTACGAGGAGGAGCAGCGCCGCCAGAATGAGCAGTTCGCCGCTGAGCGCAAGAGTCAGGTCGGCACGGGCGACCGTTCGGAGCGCATCAGGACGTACAACTATCCGCAACGCCGCGTCACAGACCACCGCATTGGCTTGACGCTCTACAAGATTGAGCAGATACTCAACGGCGCGCTCGACGAGGTCATCGACGCGCTCGTCATGGCCGACCGGGCGGAGAAGCTGAAGGCAAGCAAAGGTGTATAGTGGGAGGATTGAGAATGAGCTTGCAAACAACGGACACCATGGAGGAGAAGGACATGGCTTATGAGACGAAAGTAATACTGATTTCACTAGCTGAAATCGCTGTCAGAACCAACGCAAAAGAGGTCTACAAGGCAATCGCGAAAATGGCTAACGCGGAGGGCGTCATCCTAAAGTCCTATGAAGAAGCAAAGCTGGAACTTGAAGAAGATTAGGAGCCTTGGGCAAAAGTCGCGTCATTAGATAAGTGCCGATTGTTTTCGCCTGTTTTGCAGGGTTTACGCTGAACAAGTTCAGCGGGGGCGAATACTTGGTTGTATTTAACCGAAAAACGCGCAAAACAGGTGGAAAGAGGCGGTGCTTAGATGATGGCGGGAGTTTTGTCCAAGGCTCCCAGGTTTACTCTCGTTATATGCGTATACGCGAAGGAGGACCCCACTCACTTCGCGCTGTGCCTTGAGAGCATAAACGCGCAGTCCAGAATGCCGGACGAGCTGATAATCGTCAAAGACGGTCCTCTGACGGACGAGCTGGAAATGGTACTGGCGGACTTCTGTTTCGCGGGCGAACTCGCCATCATCTCCTTGCCCGAAAGCGTGACGCAGGGACCGGCGCGCGCGCGGGGGGTGCTGGCGGCAAAGCACGAATGGGTCGCTATGATGGATAGCGACGACCTTTGCCGGCTCGACAGATTTGAAAAGCAACTTGAGGCGATCGAGGCCGCTCCGGAGATGGGCATACTCGGGGGGCAGATTTCCGAGTTCGCGGAGTCCCCGGAGAACGCGGTCTCCAGGCGGGTGGTCCCTTTGACTCATGAGGATATAGCGAAGTACGCGAGGCGGCGGAATCCTTTCAACCAGATGACCGTTATGTTCAGGCGCAGCCTGGCAATCGAGGCCGGGAACTACAGGTTCTTCCCCTGGTTTGAGGATTATGACCTTTGGACTCGCATGATAAGCATTGGAGCTACCTGCGCGAACCTGGCGGACACGCTCGTCGACGCCCGCGTGGGGAGCGGCATGTACGCTCGGCGGCGCGGCAGCGCGTATATCAAGTCCGAATGGCGCATGCAAAAGCAGTTGCGGCAGCTCGGTTTCATCGGCGGCGCGGGCTTTTTGAGGAACGCTGCGGTTCGCATCCCTGTGCGGCTCCTGCCGCATAAGTTGATAGCGGCGCTCTACAGGATGTTTGCGAGGTGACACGGGGCATGGCAGCACAAGGGCCGCACAAGGGGACGGTTCTCTTGTGCTGTGTGCGGGGTCAAAGCGTCCTTCGGACGCTGGACAACCCCCGCCGCCCTTTGGGCGGACTTCATGCGTGAAGGGGGCATGGACTGTTGCAACAAGACAAGAGAACCGTCCCCCTGTCTTCCAAGAGAACCGTCCCCCTGTCTTCCCCTGTCTTGCCTTGCATTTTTCATCGTTTTGTGGTAGTTTAACGGGGCAGGACAACGCTTAAGAAAGGAATCACAATAAAATGAAAATGAGAAAACTGATCCCCACGATCCTCGCGATGGCGATGGTAATCAGCCTATTCGCCGCATTCCCCGCGACGGCCGGGGCTTCAATATCCACACAGCCCTCCAGCAAGTCGGTCACGGCGGGCGACTTTACGACGTTGACCGTCGAGGGTTCCGGCCTTGCCGCCGCAATCTGGTACATCTCAAAAGACAACGGAGCGACTTTCAACATTATCGGAGCGGCAGATTCGACCTACATCGATATATCGTCTGTCAGCACGGCTACGCTAAAGCTCTACAACGTCCCAATGGAGTACAGCGGCCATCAGTTCAGGGCTATGGTGATATTCACTATGGGAACATCCACTTTCTCAAACATTGCAACGCTGACTGTCAAAGAGCCGGAGAAGCGCAGTTGCCCGACGGGCGGCTCAGCGGAGTTTGACTGTACTGCCGAAGCCGAGAGGGTAGTCGCGGATAATAAGGCGATAAAGTACACGATAACCGGCTACCAGTGGCAGATGCTGCAAGGTTCGGGGATGTCCTGGAGCTGGAACAACATCGCCGACGGCGCCTACTACGCAGGCACAAAGACGGCCAAGCTGACAGTAAAGGACGCCCCCAAGACACTTGACGGGCGTATGTACCGGTGCCTGTTTTCGGCTACCATTGACGTCGGCTACGGAGCAGTGGCGACCAACGGCCCCTCGTCGAGGTTCATGCTGAACGTCACCGACGCAAAGGCGCTGAAGATCACCACAGACACGAAAGACGCGACGACCGTAGAAGGCAGAGACCCGAACTTCAGCATAAAGGTAGACGGCGAGGATCTGGTTTATCAGTGGTACGTATCGACGGATGGCGGTTCTGTTTGGCAAAAAGTCGATACAAACAGCTTCCACTACAGGAGCCAGAACACAAACCTTGCGAATTACCTGTATATCAGGAATACCCCGCTGTCATTCAACGGCTATATGTACAAGTGCGAAGTGACCTCAGACGGCGATACCGTGACCTCGAAAGCCTCCAAGCTGACTGTCACCGCCGCCGACGGGCCCCCGGTGCTTAACACGGGCGGCAGCCCCGCGCCTGCCAGCACGACAATTCCGGCGGGCGCCAATGCGAGCTTCTGGGCGAACTTCTCCATCAACCCTATCTGCCCGGTGAGCTATGAATGGTACGTCTCTACTAACAACGGCGTGAGTTGGGACAAGGTTACCGCAAATAGCGTCTACTCCGACGTCGACGCCGCAATCCTCAAGCTCGAGAACGTCCCAATATCCTATAACGGGAACATGTACCGCTGCATAGCCGCAAACAGCAAAGGAGAACTCGCCTCGCCAAGCGCCAAGCTGACTGTCGTCGAAAGCACCGGAGCTACGATGGTCACGAAGCAGCCTGTCGACTGCATTGCAGCCGTAGGCGGAACGGCGACGTTCACCATGGAAACTTCGGGCGGGCCTGAGGTGTCATGGACATGGACGGTAAGCCCCACGGATTCAGAAATAGTCGATGTACAGTTCGGCATTGGCGACCGGGAAGGCAAGAGCATTATCGAACACGCGATGTTCGATGGTAAGGCTATAGTCACAGGCACGAATGGCAACACTCTGACGATATCGAACGTGCCAAAGGAGCTCGACGGGTGGCTCTTCTTCTGCAGGATATTCGGTTTCGACGCGTCCGGGGAGGAGGCCATGTTCTTCTCTTCTGCAGCAAAACTGACGGTCATAGACGACGGCGAAGCCCCGACGATAACCGGTCCTGCGTCGCTGACGCTAAAAGAGGGTTACGGGGACACATACTCCGACGCCTTCACTCTCAAAGGCGCACCCGAGCCGAAAATGACGATAGTCTCCGGCGACCCGAAGATAACATTCTACGAGGACGCCATGAAGCTGCGCATAGCCGAAGGGCTGGAGCCCGGCACATACGTCGTCAAGCTCGAGGCGTCGAACGGCCTGGCGCCCGACGCGGAGCACACGTTTACGCTGACGGTGACTACCGACTCTTCCGGGTCGATGTCGAACTTCAGCAAGGCCAGAGCATACGTGAGGGGGCAGTTCCCGGATGTGGACGAGACTCAATGGTACGGCTACGACGACCAAAAGACGATAGCCCTGGCATACGAGTATGACCTTATGAAAGGCAACGCCGACGGCACCTTCAACCCGGGCGGCAACGTCACTGTCGGCCAGGCTCTTGCCGTGGCTTGCAGGGTGCATGTCATCTACAGCGGCGGCACGACGCTGGTAGAGGGCAGCACGTGGTACCAGGTGTACGTCGACTACGCCATCGAGAACGGGATGATCAAGGCGACGGATTTCAGCGACTACGGGCGCCCGGCCACGAGGGCCGAGATGGTCTACATCTTCGCGAGCGCAGTGCCCGCGGAGGAGCTCCCTGCGGTCAATACTGTCAACTCCCTGCCGGACGTCGATAACGGCACGCCTTACAGCAAGCAGATTTTCATGATGTACGAGGCCGGCGGCCTGACCGGCAACGACGACGCAGGCACGTTCACGCCCAACGCGAACATAAGCCGCGCACAGGCGGCCGCGATTATCGCGCGTGTGATACTCCCGGCGGAACGCCGCAGCGGGAAGACGTACGGTTAACAAGACAGGGGGACGGTTCTCTTGTCTTGTGTTCGGGGACAGGACAACCCCCGCCGCCTGCCGGCGGTCGCCTGCCGGCGGTCGCCTGCCGGCGGTCGCCTGCCGGCGGGCGCCTGCCGGCGGGCGGC
>Ga0082212_10005088_pt1 | contig 18042 bp, 14 predicted proteins | sample TergutNt197P3_FD_71548 | JGI IMG/M metagenome (GOLD analysis project Ga0082212, IMG submission 71548) | Neocapritermes taracua P3 segment gut microbial communities from Petit-Saut dam, French Guiana - Nt197 P3 | ecosystem: Host-associated > Arthropoda: Insects > Digestive system > Gut ...
TTTGTGTTCGTTTATTTGGAAGTGTTAGGCAGTATTTGCTTCAAAAAGCCCTCTTTTTTCCATATATAGTCATTTTGCAGGGCATCTGCTTGCGGAAAACCATACATAAGTCCCGATCTCGGACATTTTTTCGCAATTTCCTGCCAATCTGCATATGAGACAGGTCACGAAGCAGGCCAAACGGCAGGCTAGGCCAGCACCCACTGAAAACTGAAAAAAGCCCTTCCCCGCATCCAATGTTTCGCGCGAACTTTGGTTTATGGCGCCGCGGGCGTTGTGTTTTCAAGCTCGCCGGCCTGGATCTGCATGAAGGTGTCCGCCATGGACGGCCAGACCTTGACATTTGCGATGTTCTCTTTCATGCGGTTTGCCGGGTTTGCGTAATATCCCGAGCCAAAGCCGTGCTCTGCGTCCGAGAAGATGACCAGCTCCGCGGCCACCTTGCCCTGGACTGCCCTGTACAGGTCGATCGAAAGCAGTGGATCCGCAGTATCATCCTGAGAACCGGCGACTATGAACATGGCAGGCAGGTCGGGATTGGCTGCTACCGCTTCGATGTCATAGTCGTAGCCCTCGACCACGCCGTAGATCGGGATCGCGGCCTGTATCTTTGCGTTCACTTTGTCAACATCGTCATCTTTGTACGAGGGGTAGATGACAGACGGCGACTCCTCCGAGCCCAGCCAGGCAAGCATGCCAAGGACCGTAATGCCGCCGCCGGAAAAACCGCAGGCCGCGATATAGTCTATGCCGCCTATGCCGAGTTCCTCCGCGTTGTATTTGATGTACCTGACAGCCCTTTGGAGATCGATCGAAGCGTCAATGGGCGCGTAAGGCGAGACGCGGCGCTGCAAAACGAATGCGTTATAGCCCAGTTCGTTGAATATCTCCGCGGTCGGATAGGCTTCTGTCTCGTTGGCGCGGCCCATGAACCCGCCGCCTGCAATAACGATGATATTGCCCTTTACGTTCGCCTGGTTCCTAAGCATATACGGGGTAAGGCAGGGCCTGAAATCCTCATTGTCCCATGACTCCGAAAAATCAAAATACTGCGAACCGTCCTCGACCGCCATGCCCTCACCCCAGATGTCCCACCTGTATTTCTCCGGGTCAGAAACCTTGACAAGCGACTCACGCAGTCGTTTCACATCCTCGACCAGACCTATCGTGCTTTCGTCCGGGGGCGAATCGGACATGCCGAATACCTGCATAAAGGCGCCGAATATATCGTTGTATCTGTCAAAACTGCTTTTTGAGTACGCGTTCGGCGTAAGGATGATCTCCTTGCCCATCATAAGCTCTTCCCTGACCACCTCCATATTTTCGATGGTTTCTTCGTCCCACAGCTTCCAGCCGGCGTAAAGCATAAGATCCTGCGTCGCGTTTGCGTCAGAATCGTATCTTTGCTCACATTCTTTGTCCGTGAACCAGCCCCGAAACGTCGCGTTTTCCCTTTTTGGTTTGAACCTGTATTCCGGCGCAACGGATGTGTCCGCCTTAAGCCCGTCCTTTCCGCCGCTGAAATACGGCCTTAGCGGCGCGTCCGCGTCCACTGTTACCGTGGTGACCTTGCCGCCTGCGTGGTTTTCATCGAAAGTGATCTCATAGTTTTCGGGCGGGGCCGGCTCGGGAGGCGCCGGTTCAGGGGGCAATTCCTCCTCCGGGGGTTGAGGAATTTCGGCTATCTGTACTTCTTTCTGGGGCGCTATCGGCAGGCTGCAGGCATAAAACAAAGCCAGTGTAAGAAGGGCAGCCAGGACAAGAACAACAATTTTCGGTTTCATAGCTCCCTCTCCAATTCAAACAGCTTTCGTTTCCGTTCTATCATTTCACAGATCCGCTCAATATACAGCCCTGTATCAGCCATATTGAAAATACGCTCGATGCGGTCTTCGGCCGGAAAATACAGTTTGCTCACCGCGCCCGCGCCAAGCGCGACCACCGTCTGCTTTTCCTGCATCATCCTCATATTGTACACGCATTCCGCGCCGCTTTGAGCATATCCTGTATTTTCGAGGTTTTCAACCGTCTGTTTCTGCCTGTAAAGATAATACGGCCCCATACCCGAGGCGCTCAGCCCTTCGTCAGCTATCCGAAGCATTTCCCCTGCGGCCCCGCGCCCCGAATAAGCATACACCGGGTCACTTTCGCGCATCGCCGAGCCCTTTTTAAGCGCAAGCGTATGCACCGTGACATTTTCGGGCGCAAGCCGCAGCGTCTCTTCAAGCGTACACCTGAAATCCTTTGGCCCTTCCCCGGGCAGGCCCGCAATAATATCCGCGTTCACGGCCTTTATCCCTGCCGCGCGTACATTTTCAAACGCGGTGCGGGTATCCGCGGCAGTATGGCGCCGCCCTATCCTTTCGAGTGTTTCGTCGTTCATAGTCTGCGGATTTACCGATACCCGGCAAGCCCCGCCGCGCGCTATAAGGAGCGCCTTTTCGTAAGTGATGGTATCCGGGCGGCCCGCCTCGACCGTGAACTCAGGCACGCCGCTGCCCGCCCCGGCAGTCCCCTCCGCACTCTGCCCGAAGCCGCTGCCCGCTCTATACTCCAAACCTCCGCCGTTGCCCGCTCTATACTCCAAATCTCCGCCGCTGCCCGCTCTATACTCTAAACCTCCGCGTAGAAAAGCCTCATCCACGCGCCCAAGCAGCTCATCAAGCATCGGGGGGGTAAGCGCCGTGGGCGTCCCGCCCCCGACATATATGCTTTCCGCCCACATGCCGCGCCGGCGCATCCCTTCGGCCACATATGAAAGCTCATTATACAGGGCCGCAAGGTAGGCGGCCATCTGCTTCTCCGAACCAACGCCGGATGTAAAAGTGCAGTAAGCGCAGCGCGTCGGGCAAAACGGGATGCCGATGTATACAGCCACCGCGCCGCCCGCCGGGAGCCCCGCGTCTCTATCCCGCTCAAAGAGCCCTGCTCCCCCGTCCCGCGCAGCGCAGAGAACATCCCCGTAGCAAGGCGCCGGGAGCACAGCCTTTTCCCTTTCGTATATCCTTTTCAGAAGCAAGGCCTTCTCCCGGCTGACCAGATACTCGTTTTGAATGGTTTCCCCGGCATCGGGCGCCTTTATACAGGTTCTGCCGGCCATGCCTGCCCCTGCGCCGGATGTCTCTGAACCGGAGCAGCCTCCAGCCAGCTGCGAAAACAGCTTCGTCGGCTTCACGCCCGTGAGCACACCCCACGGCAGCTTGCGGCCCGTGTGCGCAGCCAGCTGTGCGTACATCCCGCGCGCCTTCTTAAGCTTCGCCGGGACCCCCTCGTAAACAGGCGCTTTTTCAAAGACGAGCTCATACTCCCCGCGCGGCAGAAACATGCGCGCAAGCTCGTCATAATCATTTATATTGTAAACCGCTCCGAGCTGTATCTTTATCAATTCATTTATCAAACCGCAGAAACAAAGACTTCTATCTCCTCCGGCGTCGGGCTGCCCGCCATCGCTCCCTTGCGCGTCACAGTCACCGCTCCGGCGGCATTTGCAAAACGCAGCGTATCTCCAAGCGCGTCCGGCAAAAGGCTTTCTTCCAAAGGCCGGCCCAGGAAGCGCGACAGGAACGCCCCGTTGAACGCGTCACCCGCCCCTGTTGTATCGACCGCCCTTACCATAAGCCCTTCCTCCGAGGCGGAAAAACCCGGCGTGTAGACAGCAGCGCCATCCCGCCCGCGCGTCACGAAGAAAACCGACACGCCTTTCCCAAAACTATACTCCGCGGCAGCCCGCTCATCATCCGTCCCGAAAATGAACGGCATCTCATCCGCGCTGACTTTCAGGATGTCTGAAAACGGCAGGAATTCAAGGGCCGTCTCCCTCAGCACTTCTTCGGAATCCCAGAGCGGGAGCCTGATATTCGGGTCATATGAAATAAGCGCGCCTGCGGACCTCGCGTCGCTGACAGCTTTCAAATGGGCCGCCTTTGTCGAACCGCCCGGCGCCAGCCCTATGGTCCCCAAATGCAGGATGTCGCCCGCGGAAAAAATACCATCCGGGATATCGGCCTCGGACAGAAGCATGTCCGCCCCGGGCTTTCTGGCAAAGGTGAATTCCCGATCCCCGTCCGGCGCCAGCGTGACAAACGCCATTGTAGTGCACGCCTTAGCTGTCCTTCCCATCAAGGCCGTATCGACGCCATAGCCGCCCATGACATCAAAGAGCATCCGCCCGAAACCGTCGTCCCCAACCATGCCGATGAAAGCCGTAGCCGCGCCGAGTTTGGCCGCTGCCACAGCCGTGTTTGCCGTCGCGCCGCCAGGCATCGGCGCCAGCCAGCCTTCCCGGGCCGCCTGCCCCGCCTGCTCGCTCCCCGCTGAAACCGGGATAAAGTCGATAAGCGCCTCGCCGATACAATATAGTTTTGCCATTTTATCCAACCACCTTTTTATTCACTTTGCCTTTGCCACAATGCCTGCCCACGATATTGTCCACTTTGCCTTTGTCACAATGCCTGCCCGCGTCCGGCGGCCGGGTTGTACTTTTTCTCGTTTCCGATCGTTGTTACATCCATATGCCCAGGCAGCACGATCGTATCGTCCGGCAGGGCAAAAAGCTTCTCCCGTATCGACTTTACCAGCACCGAATAATCCCCGCAGGGCAGGTCTGTACGGCCATGCGAGGACTGGAACAGCGTATCGCCTGTGAAGGCAGTCCCGGAAAAAGGCTTGTCCAAAAGCCCCCTGTCCCATTCCTCCACATAGAATGTGAGCCCGCCTGGCGTATGCCCCGGCGTCTCTATTACCTGAAAAGACAGATGGCCCAGCTTTATCACGTCGCCCTCGTCCAGCGAAAGCCCGGCTTCAAGCGATATGCTTTTCCCAAGCACGGCAGGCGACATATTTATTTCCGGCCCGGCAAGCAGCGCGGCCTCTTTTCCGCCGGCTGCCAGCACCGCGTCCGGAAACGATTCCGTGAGCCCTTCCACGCCGCCTATATGGTCGCAGTGCCCGTGCGTGAGCGCGATGTACTTGAGAATCAGCCCGTTATCCGAAACCCCTTTTTTGACAGCAGGGTCATTGGCGCCCGGGTCGATGACCATGGCTTCACCGCTTCCCTCGTCCCAGACAAGATAGCAGTTCGTTACCAGATAACCGACCTGATAGATTTTAATCTTCATTTATTTCACCCTCTCGCCCTGTACACTTCCGACACGCTCTCTATCTGCCCCAGCCTGCGCAGTATCTTTGCCATCTCCGCAGCGTGCGCGACCGACAGCGTCATGGTTATGCTGACAGTATTGTCCCCGCTGGGTTTCAGGTTCACGCCCGAGATGTTGACATCCATATCCAGGCACGCCTTCGAAATATCAGAGAAAAGCCCTTTTCGGTCATTTGCGATAATGTTAATATCGGCGTTGTATGTGCCGATATCCTTGGACATATCCCACTCGACGCTCAGCAGGCGGGCGCGTTCACCCTCAAGCAGGCTGGTGATATTCGGGCAGTCCGTCCGGTGCACGCTGAGCCCGCGCCCTTTTGTGACAAAACCTACTATCTCATCACCGGGCACAGGGGAGCAGCACTTCGACAGCCGGATCAGCATGCCTTCGAGGCCGTCCGCCAGTATCCGCGTCTCGCTGCGCTCCTCATACCTTGCCCGCTTTGGCTTTTGCTGCGCAAGGGCCCCTTCCATCGGGTCTTTCAAGGCCTTTTTGTCGTACTCGTCCTGGTACATGCCGACAAGCCTGGCGATGACCTTGCTGACGATGGACCCGCCATGCGACAGTGACGAGAAGAGGTCGTTGACCGTAGTATAGTTCATCTGCTTGGCGACGCGCGCCAGCCAGTGCGTGCGCACGACATCCTCGACGTCGTAGCCTTTGCGTTTCACGGTCTTTTCAAGGAGCGTGCGCCCGCGCTCGACGTTTTGCGCCTTGTCCTGTTTTTTCAGCCATTGCCTTATCTTCGCCCGCGCGCCGGCGCTCTTTGCGATATTCAGCCAGTCCATCGACGGGCCTTTGACGTTGCTTGACGTGACGATCTCGACGACCTCGCCGTTCTGAAGCTTATAGTCTATCGTGACCATCTTGCTGTTGACGCGCGCGCCCGCGCAATGTATGCCTATATCGCTGTGGATCTTGAACGCGAAATCCAGCGGCGTTGAGCCTGCCGGCAGCTCGATCACATCGCCCTTGGGCGTGAAGACGAAGACCTGGCTGGAAAACAGGTCAGTGCGCATCGTCTCCATGTATTCGCGGGGGTCGTTCATGTCGCGGTTCCATTCGAGCGTCTGCCTTATCCACGCGAGCTTGAGCTCCTCCTGGTCGTCGGAGATGCCCTCTTTGTATTTCCAGTGGGCCGCGATGCCGTACTCCGCTATGCGGTGCATGGCCTGCGTGCGTATCTGGACCTCAAACGGGTCGCCGCCTGAGTCGATAAGCGTCGTATGCAGCGACTGGTACATATTCGGCTTCGGCATCGCGATATAGTCCTTGAACCGCCCCGGCATAGGCCTCCAAAGCGTATGGACGGTACCAAGAACTGTATAGCAGTCGGGCACTGTCTCGACTATTATCCTGACTGCCGCCAGGTCGAAAATCTCGTCGACCGGCTTGTTCTGCTCCTTCATCTTTGTGTAGATGCTGTAGAAATGCTTCGAGCGCCCTGTTATCTCATATTTGATCCTGTATTCTTCGATTGCGGCCTCGATCTGCCCGATGACCTTGCCCAGCCTCTCCTCGCGTTCGCTTTTGCGCTCCTTCAGCGCCGCCGCGAGCATATAGTAAGATTCGGGGTCGAGGTATTTGAGCGCTATGTCCTCAAGCTCGAACTTGATAGTGAATATCCCCAGCCGGCTTGCAAGCGGCGCGTATATCTCAAGCGTCTCCTGGCATTTGCCGACGATCTGCTCGCGGCTCATATAGTTGATCGTCCTTAAGTTGTGGAGCCGGTCGGCGAGCTTGATGATAAGCACGCGGATGTCCTTTGAGATAGCCAAAAACATCTTCCTGAGGTTTTCGGCCTGACGCTCCTCCTTGCTGTCATAGACGAGATTGCCGAGCTTTGTGACGCCGTTTACGAGGAAAGCCACCTGCACGCCGAAGTCCTTTTTCAAGTCATCTATGCTATAGGGCGTGTCCTCGACCGCGTCATGCAAAAGCCCCGCGGCTATGGCCATGTCGTCCATGCCCAGGTCCGCGAGGATCTTTGCTACTTCTACAGGGTGTACTATATACGGTTCGAGTGACTTGCGGAGCTGGCCCGCGTGCATCTGGTCCGCTTTTTTATACGCGCCCTCGATCAGCCCGATATCGATGTTCGGGTTGATGTCCAAAAGGTCGCTTATAAATTGCTCGAACCGATCCAATAATAGCCTGGCTCCTCCACTCTACACGACGGCGCCGTCATCGCGCCCGCCCTGTTTCCTTTGGCTCTTGCTCTTCTTCTTCTTGCCCTTGGCGCCTGCCGAGCCCACGGGCAAAGGCGCTGTCTCGTCAATGACGTCCTCGCCTGTCAGCTCTTCCGCCTTCCCCTTTTCGCCCGGAGCCTTCACGCCGTATTTGGACGCCTCCTTGTCAGAGGACTTCTCCGCGCCCTTGTACTTGCCGGTGCCGACCCTGTGCGAGCCTTTCGCTATATCGTAGAACACCGGGCTCGCCGTGAAGATCGACGACAACGTACCGGTCGCTATGCCTATGACCAGAGGGACGGCAAACTGCCTTATCGTCTCGCCTCCGAAGTAGAGGAGCGGTATGATTGCCACTATGGTAGTAAGGGACGTCATGATGGAGCGGACCAGGGTCTGGTTGACGCTCACGTCTATGATGTCCTCAAGCGGCTGCCGCCTCATGCCTCCGAGGTTTTCGCGGATGCGGTCGAATATGACGATCGTATCGTTGATCGAATAGCCTATTACGGTCAGGATGGCCGCGATGAACGGGTTGTTGATCGTGAGGTGGAACAGCCCGTACATGGCTACCATAATGAAAATGTCGTGGAATGTCGTGATGATGGCAGCTATGCCCAGCCTTAAGCGGAACCGGATCACGATGTACACAAGCATGAGCGCGATGGCGATCAAAACCGCCCTTATCGCGTTGTCCGTCAGCATCCTGCCGACCGAGGGCCCGAACTGCTCAAAGGTCTGCAGATCGACAGCCTCCCCATAGTCGGCTTCGAAGTTCGCCATTATCGCGTCACGCTCGGAGCTGGTGATGGCCTTTGTCGTCTTTACGATGACGCCGGTATGCTCGCTGCCGAAGGATACGATGTCGGCGCCTGAGATATCATTCTTTGCGAGCGTGGACCTGACTTCCTCCGTCGTCACGGTCTTTCCAAGCTCGATCTGGAGCATGGTGCCGCCCGTGAAGTCGATGCCCATATTGAAGCCCCTGCCGACGCCAAGACCGATGCCCACGACGAGGATGACAACGCTGACGATATAGAAGATTTTCCTGTTCCGGACAAAATGGAAGAACCTGCTGAGCCTCGTCATCTGGACGCCGCCGCCCTCGCGCATGCCCAGAAGGCCGTGCTTGATAAGGAACGGGCTTTCGGCGAATACGCGGACAAAGATGTTCGTGATGGCCATCGCCGTGAACAGGCTGACCAGGATACCGATGATGAGCGTAAGCGCGAAGCCCCTCACAGGCCCCGTCCCAAGCTGGTAGAGCACACAGCCTGCGATAAGTGTTGTGATCTGCGCGTCCAGGATAGTGCCGATGGCCTTTCTGAACCCCGTGCTGACAGCGACGCGGATCGTCTTGCCGTCAGCCACCTCGTCCTTGATGCGCGAGAATATTATTACATTTGCGTCCACCGCCATACCTATCGACAGGATCACGCCCGCGATCCCAGGCAGCGTGAGCACCCCGCCCAGCCCTATGAGTATCCAAGGGATGAGCGGTATGTATAGCAGAAGCGCAAGCGAGGCGCCAACGCCCATGAATCTGTACATGGCGATCATCACGATGAACACGAGGATGATGCCGATAAGGCCGCCGATAAGGCTGTTTTGCAGCGCGCCCATGCCAAGTGTGGCGCCTATGGCCGAGCTCTCGACCTCCAGCAGGTCAGCTGGCAGCGCGCCGGCGCGGATCAGCGTCGAGATACTTATCGCGTACCCCTGCTCAAAACCGCCCGTCGTCGTGATGACGGCGCTGCCGCCCGATATCGGCCCATTGTCCACCGCCGGCGCCGACAGAATCTGGTCGTCCAGCACGATGGCTATCTGGTTTGCGGAGCCGATCTTCGGATCGTCCATGAACGGCTCCTGCACATCGCGGTTGTACGCCCTGGTGGTCGCCTCATAGAAATGCTGCGCGCCCACCGATGAGAATTCAAGCGTGATAAGGTAGCCGCCATGATCCGGGTCGTTCTTCACCGTGCTGCCGGTGACCTCGTCGCCTTCGATCACCACCGTGCCGTCAGCCAGCTTGAACTGCAGTTTCGCAGTAGAGCCTATGGTCTGTATGGCCTGCTCCGGGTCGTCTACCCCCGGCAGCTCGACACGGATGCGTTTCTCGCCCTCCACCGTGATGACCGGCTCTGCCAGCCCCATCTCGTTCACGCGCTGCTCAATGATGGCCTGCGTCTGCTCCATCAGCCCTTTGAGCTCGGAGCCGGTCGCGTCCGTCTGCGCCTCAAGGACCACATAGACGCCCCCCGATATGTCAAGGCCAAGCTTGATCTTGTTCTGTATGGGCTCTACCGGGCCCACGCCGATGACCGTAAGCACCCACACAAAGGCGATCACCACAGTTATGATAATTGCTGCAATTTTCTTCATTTCGACGTTATTCCCTTTTTCACTCTCCCCCTGAGCATACGTTATGAAAACCGATTATTCGTCGTCGTCCTCGTCCTCATAATCGTCGTCTTCAGGCTCCTCTTCCTCCGGCTCTTTCTCTTTCTTTGGAGCGGACGAAAGCTTTTTCGGCATACGCTTGGGTTTCTCTTCCTCGGCTTCTTCTTCCACCTTCTTTTCCTCACGCAGTTCCTTCGCGGCCTTCTTTGCAGGCGCCGCCTCGTCGATTTTTGAAATGCCCCAACGCATGATGTCGAGCTTTATCTTGTCCGCGCCTACTTCTATCGTGATGATGTCGTCGTCCTTCACGCGCACGACGCGCCCCCTGAACCCGCCTATAGTCGTGATCCAGTCGCCGCGCTTGATCGCGTTGCGCATCTCGCTGACCTGCTTGTTTTTCTTGTTCTGCGGACGGATCAGGATGAAGTAGAATACGGCAATGATAAGGACCAGCGGCAGAAACGCCATAAGCCCGCCTGAAGAATCGGGCGCGCCGCCTTCCACGCTTTCCCCGCCCATGGGCATACAGCCCGAGAGCGCCAGCGCCGCGAACACAGTGATCAGAACCAGTACGACTGCAATACTTTTTGCTCCTTTGAACATGTTAAGTCTCTCCTTATATAATAATTAGCCTGCGCGCAGCCGTGCTGCCCGAATAAACATACCTTGTTATTATATATGATTCTTGCACTTTACGCGAGATTTTTCTTGCACAATACATTAACGTTATGTTAACATAAAGCTCGCTGGGCCGGCGTGGCGGAACTGGCAGACGCGCCGGACTCAAAATCCGGTGATGGCAACATCGTATCGGTTCGACCCCGATCGCCGGTACCAGAGTATGCGGTTGTGGCGGAATTGGCAGACGCGCACGGTTGAGGGCCGTGTGCCGCAAGGCGTAAGGGTTCAAGTCCCTTCAACCGCACCATTAAAAAGGCTGGCAGAGCAATATCTGCCAGCTTTTTTTTACCCCAAAGTAATGTGCCGGTTCGAAACCACTGAAATAATTCCCGCGTCTTGACTAAAAATAATTCCCGCGTCTTGACTAATGACCGGATTGCGTTTAGGCTTATCCTTAAGGCGATAAGGAAGAGGGATAAAATAATGGACAAAGCAAAGACCACCCCGGTCCGGAAACGGACTGCCCCAAAATACCCGGATCAATACTCCATCAAGCTCGACAGGCTGCTGCTGCAAAACAGGCCGCTGCGCTGGAGCGCGTCCCCGGTGGCCGGTACGGTCCTGTCCGCCGTTGTCATGCTTGGGCTTTCGGGGTGTGGGGGGACCGGGAAAGGGTTCGTCGAGGAGACCGTGACAGGCGGGGAGCCTTTGCCCGTGCCCTATATCACGTCGCCATTCTTTGAACACGGCGCAGGCATCGGCGCCTATGGCTGCGTATCGGTTGCGGCGCCGGTTTTTTTGTCCGAGGATGACGCTTACGCCATTATCAAGGATGAGTTTGAAAAACGGAACCTGACTGTACTTAAGGGCGGCGGCTCAATACAGAACATTGAGATCCCAAAGATTTCGCCTTACTACACAGGTATAGACACAAAAAGCGGTGAAACGCAAATCGGCGTACTTGAATTTGATTTTCAGGTCAAGGACAAAAATATCCAAATGGAGTATGTGTCCATGGACGACATGAGAAGCTGGGAGTCGGTTGAGCCGGATGAAAACGGCGAAATAGTGATGTCTTCTGTATCAAGCTACAACTTGAAAGGGGCCGCGCAGACCCTCAACAAAAGCCTGAATGACAGATATTCCGAAACGGCATACGGCACATTCTACGATCCAGCCGAAATGGTCGACACCTTGGCCATACCGGAGGATAGCGACTGGGAAGAAGCCTTTGGGCAGCTTGAAGAAGAGGCGCGGCAGAAGTCAGCCGACGCGCTCAGGATGCAGGTCACGGATTTCCTCGGCTGGCTTTCGGCGGAAGGGATCATCTAGTTGCATTACACAATGCACCTGACCGTGGCATGCAATATGCGTTGCGGGTACTGCTATGTTTCGCAATCGGAGGCCTGCATGTCCGCAGCCACCGTGAAAAAAACCATCGATATGGCGATTCAGTCCGGCGACCGCCGCCTGGGCCTGATTTTCTTCGGGGGCGAGCCACTCTTGTGCCGCGGCCTTATCGAGGAGGCTGTAGAGTATTCGTCCGAAAAGGCTCGCGCATCCGGGCGCGAAAGGTTTTTCTACAAAATTACCACAAACGGGCTGCTCCTGGACGATGCGTTTTTGCAGTACGCCCGCAAGAACGATATATTCATCGCCCTTTCCATAGACGGTATAGAAAAGGCGCATGACGCCCACCGGCGGGATAAAGGCGGCGGTCCTACACACTCCATGGCCGTAGCGGCAGCGGAACGGCTTTTGCGTATTTTCCCGTATTCGCCGGCACTGATGACCGTGAACCCGGACACCGTTAAGCACTATGCCGAGTCGGCTGAATACCTGTACTCGCTCGGCTTCCGGTATCTTGTCTGCTCGCTGAACTTCGCCGCGGAGTGGGATGGGCCGGCGCTCCGTGAATTGAAGCGGCAATACAAGAGGCTTGCGTCTTTCTATTACGCCCACACCCTTGCGGAAGACAAGTTTTATATGAGTCCTTTTGACGTCAAGATAAGCAGCCATATACACAACAGGACTTACTGCCATGAGCGGTGCGAGCTCGGGCAGCGCCAGCTTTCTGTGGCGCCGGACGGCGGGATATACCCCTGCGTGCAATTTGCGGGCGACGCAGAATACAGGATCGGCGATGTGTATGGCGGCCTGGATGAGACGGCGCGCCAGGCGCTATACACGCGGAATGAAACGGAAAAACCGGGCTGCGACGCCTGCTCGATCCAGAAACGCTGCAACCACTACTGCGCCTGCCTCAACAAACAGGCGACCGGCAGCATCGACGCCGTATCCTCAGTGCTCTGCGCCCACGAGCGGATCATCCTGCCGATTGCCGACCGGGTCGCCGCGCGGCTGTACAAAAAACGCAGCCCCATGTTCATCCAGAAGCACTACAACGACCTATATCCTTTGGTATCCCTTGCCGAAGACAGGGCCGCCGGCAGACCGGAAGGGAGTGAGCCGGAAGGGGGGTGAAGGAGGGGTGGGGATGCCAGCCGCCGCCTGTAGAAGTGTGCTATTATAGATGATGACATGAAAACAAACCTGAACAAACAAAGATACCATCAAATCCTTAAAGCGATGTCTCCGGAAGAGAAGCTCCTTAAGGTTTTTGAACTATCCGAATTTGCAGATGCCATGTTCAAAGCCGGGCTGAAAAACAGAAATCAAAACATGACAGATGAGGACTTTCATCGGTTGTATCTTGAGAAACGGCTAATATGTCACAATCGCAATTATTGATAGATACTATAGAGGCCCTGGAGAAAGCCGGTTGTGAATACATGTTGACCGGCTCTATTGTCTCAAGCATGCAAGGCGAGCCACGGGCTACACACGACATTGATATCGTTGTTGAGGTTTCGCGGGACATTCTGGAAGTGTTTTTCGGTGAGTTTTCAACTGACGATTACTATTATGATCCAGAGGGTGCTAAAGCTGCAATTGAGGCTAAAGACATGTTCAATTTACTATCGATAGCATCAGGCGACAAGGTGGATATTTGGGCGCTCACAGAATCTGCTTTTGACCAATCAAGATTCGCCCGCCGGCAGACAGTCGACCTGTTAGGCAAAGCTATAAAAGTTTCCAGCCCTGAAGATACCATTATCATGAAACTACTATGGGCAAAGATGTCCGGTGGCAGCGAAAAACAGCTCTTTGATGCAGCCAGAGTATATGATATGCAGTCAGATAGTTTGGATCATGGCTACATAATAACCTGGATCAACATCCTTGAGCTTGAGACTCAGTTTGCCGATATGCAACGATTCGTATAGGCCGCTCATTTGTCAAATCGTCGAGCATGATTGCGTTTTGACAGCAGGATCAAAGAACCGCCCCCTCATTTTTAAAAAACATGTAACGAATGGTGGACCCGGGGGTCTTATATATAGAGGGGTGAAGCAGTGGATGAATTTGAAGCACTATATACACAGCACTTCCAAAGCGTTTTCAGGTACGCCCTTTCGCTTTGCCGGGACGAAACCACGGCCGAAGACATAACAAGCGAGACATTCCTGAAAGCAATCAAAGCAATCGACAAATTCAAGGGCGATTGCAGCGTGAGGGCCTGGCTGTGCCAAATAGCAAAGAACACCTATTTTTCACTGCTCAAAAAGACGAAGAGGGAGGTGCTCCTTGACCCGGAGGTCGGTTTCGAAGCTGAAAGCGGGATCGGAGCCGGAACCGGGATCGGAGCCGGTGCCGAAATCGGTGCCGGAATCGGGATCGGAGCCGGAGCCGAAGCGCCGGACTTTACGGAAAAGCTGCTGGACAGGGCATCGGCGTTTGAGATCCACCGCTGCCTGCGCGGCCTTGAAGAGCCGTACAAAGAGGTCTTTTCCCTCCGTACGTTTGGCGAGCTGTCTTTTGCGGAAATCGCAGAGCTGTTCGGCAAGACGGAAACCTGGGCGCGGGTCACCTGCCACCGCGCCAAACTGAAGCTGAAGGAGGCATTGAGATGAATTGTGAAATAATCAGGGATCTGCTGCCGCTTTACCATGACGATGCGGTCAGCGAGGAAAGCCGCAGGCTGGTCGAAGAGCATATCGAAACCTGCGCGGAATGCAGGAAAATGCTGGCGGACATCCATGAAAGCGTGGGGATGGAAAACTATACGTCCATTGAACAACCGATTGCCAGCGGCATGAAGGCTCTCAAAAAAAAGCTGCACAAAAGGACCGCTGCCGCTATTATCGCCGCCATCGTCTGCGCCGCCTGCGCCTTGTCAGCATTGACCTATGGCGTGTTCTTTTATGAAAAGCCGGCGCCTTACAGCGAAGTGGCAAAGGCTGTCACGCAGGTCGGTTCCGCGCTTGACTTCATCACGGATGTAAGGGGCTGCCGCTCAATCGAGGCCGTCCAGGACGGTGATTCCTTGTATATCCGCTACCTGGATACATTTTGGACGCGTTACATCACAAAGCCGGGCAGGCCGCAGAGGATAGACATTTTTAATTTCACCATGCTTGAAGCCCCGTCGGCCCCATCGGCCCCATCAGCGCCATCAGACCCACCTGCACCATCCGCTCCGTCAGCGCCATCAGCCCCATCCGCTCCGTCAGCGCCATCAGCCCCGGCGCAAGGCATATCCCGCATCTACGCTTCAACCGGGCTCGCCGACCCACCGGAACCCGCCGAGCCCCCGGAGCCAGAAGAGCCATCGGAGCCATCGGAGCCGCCAGAGATGCCGGAAGGCATCGAGCCTCCGGAGCCGCCGGAGCCCCCGGAGCCCCCGGAGCCACCCAACCTGCTTATCCTGATCAACGATGTTACAAAGGTTTTCTATACCGAAGGCGATCTGAGCGGGTATGCGCAGAATGACGCTGCTTATTTGGAGGCCATCGCGAACGCAAGGCTGATATGGGAAAAACGGTAGCCCAAAAATGTTTCAAGCGCAGCGAGCCTGCCGGGTTGACGGCTGAATCCCTGTTATTTTGCAGGGAAGGTCCCCCTGGCTGTTCAGTGGTGGTGGGGCAGGGATGGCCGCCGCCACATCACTGCCTGCCGCCCCCGCCGAACAAATGCCCGTGCACTAACAGCTCGTCAAGGATATCGGTAATGTATTTCGCATCCTGCCCTATTTTAACGCGCAGCTGCCCGATGCCATTTTTGCCGCTGAGCCTCACGCCTTTCATTTCGAAGAGGTCGCGTTTGCTGTAAAGCGCTATATTGCACTGACGGCCCATGAAACCCACATACACCCCCGCGTCAGCCTTCTGGCCTATCCGCAGCAAAGAATCCATGAAATGCGGGGTCAGTACGTGACGCGCCGCCTGCGGGTCTTGCGTCTTTATCCTAAATGCTTTGTCGAAGGCTGTATTCCCGGTTTCCACGTCGGGTTTGGCGAGCTTTCCCAGGCCCTTGCGCGCAATCAGCCAAAGGGGTGAGGGAAGCTCCGCGGCCAGCCCGACAATCAGCCACTGTCCCTCGAACCGCAAAATTACCTTTGCGTCCTGGTCGGTCTCGTTAATGTATGAAAGTCTGAGATCCGAAAAGGAAAAATCGATGCCCTTGTATCTCCCCTTTATCAAATCGCTCCCGGATATGGTGTTCCAGCTTTCGACCAACCCCGCCCCGGCCACCTCGCCTTTGGGCAGAAGGCCCACGGGGTCGTAGGCCTCCAGCTCGAATACCTCCGCCAAAACAATCCTGGTTATATTGTCGCTGGCCAGCAGCTTTAACCGCTTCCCATCCTTGACGCCTTTTATAAAAAAGAAGCCGGACAATACGAAACACGCTGCACAGCAAATGCCAAAGAGCGTCCCCAGGCGCTGAAAAGCTGATGTATCCGCGGATGTATCGGCATCCAGGTGGGGCACGACGATGGCCAGTACCAGCAGGACCATGGCGGTGATGAAAAAAACGGCCATGAGGAGTTTGCTTCTTCTTTCTGTGCGCGACAGCTCGGGCAGCCTGTTTTCAAGCTCGTAAGGGCTTAAAAACTCCTGTTGCCGGGGCGGTGGTGGTGGTGGTTTCTGGTCCATTGGTTTTTTCCTTTCTGCCTGTGCTTTGCCTGAAAACCTGCCCTGCCCCCCTTCCAAACCCTGTTGTTCCGGGCGAAAGAAAAAAGAAACCCCGTTGCCCCGGGAACGCAAAGGGAGGGAAGGTTTTATAATATGCAAAAATCAGTAACTAACGAGCAAGGTCTGCCTTCGTCATCAAAACCAAAATATGACGGATAGCTGCCGTCGCCCCACCCGCTGGAAAAACAAGCGAAATCCTTATGCTCCCCGCCATATGCGCTGCAAAGCAGATAATTGTAGGTATGTACATATGTTGCTTCAAGTTCTTCCTCAAATTTCTCATAGAAATCTGTATCTGTGTCCTTGGCTATTTTGTCCGCAACAGCTTTGTCCATAAATCCGCCGGTTCCACTATCCACGCCATAGCCGAAAAAATCGTCTTCACCGAGTTCTGAAAGGCCAGCCGCTTGTTTTTCGCTGGTAACCGCCATCTCCCATCTTACCGGCTTTTGGTCGGAGAATCTAAGCATGGCAAGAGCAACCCGCCTATCCTCACCCACAGTTTCCCGTATGGGGTAATGGGCTACCGAGATGGTAACAGGATAATGACCGGGCTCGACTGATATTGTAAACGGCTCCGTTTCAAAGCAAACAAATGGATCATTGGCTACGATCAGCCCTGTTGACAGGTATAAATCGCCCAAGCTGAGCTTTGTAAGGGTGATTTCCAAGCCCTCACTCATAAGTGTTGCTTCATCTTCATAAGCAGAGTTCAAATTTTCTTCGTTAATATACATAAAAGTCCCTTTCCTATAATTATTCCCGGCTTCCTGTAAGTAATTACAGTAGCATAAAAGTATAGGTGGTTCAATCCTTATCACAGAGTCCAAACAGCGCCCTACCCCGCGATCTCGGCATGGAAAGCCTCGTACTCCTCCCGGGCCGCCTGCTGGGCCTTGATGCGCACGTCGTTGATGCGGAAGAAATGCTCCCTGGCGAGATCCACGATGCTCCCGTCTATCCCGCCGCCCTTTGCCATCTCAAGCAGCGCCTCCTCCGCCTTTTCCCTGGCCATGCCCGCCCGGTACGGACGGTCCTCCAGAAGCGCCGTAAGGATATCGGCTACGGCCATGACGCGCGCAAACTTGCTGAAATCCTCGTTTCTCACATGGAAGGGGTAGCCGTTTCCGTCCTGCCTCTCATGGTGGCTCGCGGCCCAGGTAGCGATGCCCTCAAGGCCTTCTATGCCGGCCAGGATGGCGTAAGTATAGTAAGCGTGCTTTTTCACAGTATTGAATTCCTCTGCGTCAAGCGAGCCGTTTTTTTCCAGTATGCTGTTCGGCACCGCGAGCTTCCCCACGTCGTGCAGGAAACCCGCGATCTCCATCAGCCTGCACTCCCTGTCCGAGAAGCCGGCGATGCGGGTGAGCTCGTGCGCCACCGCAGCCACGCCGTTTGAATGCGTCGCAGTGAACCTGCTCCTGAAATCTATTATCTGCGCGATCACTTTGGCAAAGCCCCGAAGCGTTTCCAGGTCCGCAATAACATGCGAAAACCATATGCGTTTCATCGAAACCATGCTCAGTGACGGCGAAAAGGCCTCGAGCAGAAAGTATTCGTGCCCGGCTATCCGCATGAAAGCCGCAAGTACATCGGGATGGAACATGGATTTTTTCCGGTTGATTTTTTCAAGCGCCTCCG
>Ga0082212_10005089_pt1 | contig 18042 bp, 12 predicted proteins | sample TergutNt197P3_FD_71548 | JGI IMG/M metagenome (GOLD analysis project Ga0082212, IMG submission 71548) | Neocapritermes taracua P3 segment gut microbial communities from Petit-Saut dam, French Guiana - Nt197 P3 | ecosystem: Host-associated > Arthropoda: Insects > Digestive system > Gut ...
CGCCGACATCGCCGTCGCCACGAACTCCGGGCAGATCAAAACAGGCGCGCCCAGCCGCACCGACCGCGTTGCCAAATACAATCAGCTCCTCCGCATTGAGGAAGAACTGGATGATTCGGCGAAGTATTTGGGCATCGAAGCCTTCTTTAACTTGAAGTAAAATATTGCATTGAAAAACCCGCCGTAAGGCGGGTTTTACTCTTGACACTGACACCGTGTCAACCTTTATACTGTTCTCAAAAGGGGGTCAAACAAATGAAAAAACACGAGATAGGCTTATCATCACTGACGCCGGAGGGCAAAGTCGCATTGACGCCGCAAAACGGCGGGCTTTTGATGATTTCGGAAGGGTTTTCCAAAAGAATTCCTAGAACGATGGAGGAAAAGAAGGCAAAGAAACCGATCCAGTTTGAAGAATATTGCGCCCGCGTTCCCGGCGCGTACGCCCTCCCTTTCAAAATCGACCTGACGCTGACAGCCAATTCCCGGCGGCTTAAACTGTGGATCGGCAAAGGGTATATCGCTTTTATCGGGACGTTTTTCCGTTCTTACAACGGGAACGAAAAGCATCAGCCGGAGGGGGGCGGCATCCACCGCGCCGACGTCCTGACCGGGAAACCCGAACCGCCGAAATATGACTTCGACGCCAATCTCCCTCTGAACGAAACCGCAACCCTCTCCGTGATCTACGGGAGCAAAGCCATGTGGGTTGAAATCAACGGCCGCCCGTGTTATGTGGCAAAAAACGCGCCGTATATGGCTGTGACAAACAAAGAGAGATTGGAAATCGCACTCTCTTGCGATCGGGGCGTCGAACTGGAACTCAAATCGCTCGCCGTCACCGAATATGAGAACGATGAACCGGTGATCGGCGTCCCGGAACTATCCGCTTATGAGTGGTTTCTCCAAAGTTTGCCGCGTGAATTGCGGGAGGAAGCGGTCAAAACAGACCAATTCCTGATGGAATCCATGAAAAGGGTGTTCAAGTTCAAAAAATCAATCGACAAAGAAGGCGTCTTGGCCTATATCTCCCCCTGCGGGCTGCAATACAGGCTGCGCCGGATCAGCTTCGGCGAGACGCACTACCTGAGCTGGGATCAATTCAACAAGGTTTTCGCCAAACTGGGGCAGACAGACCCGGCCTTTGCCGAAAAAATGTTTGCCAATGTGCGCAAAAACATCACCGCGAAAAAATGTCAGCAGTGCGATTCCATATCCTGCTGCAATATGAAGACCATCGAATATAACGGTAAATCAAAGAAGGCCTGCGCCGGGGCAGTCCAGTTTGAGTGGACGCCGTCCGCCTTTGAGGATGTGAGGAAGCTGATCCAAGCCGCAGGGGAGGTTGTATAACATATTATAACGAACCCAGCTTCTGCAAAAAGTACATAAACATCTCGGCGACCTCGGCGCGGGTGGCTTTATCGGTCGGCCTGAACGCCGATACCGTCGGGAAGACGCCCGCGTGCGCCAACGCTTTCACTTCCTTCTCCGCCCACCAGTCGATGGCGTCGTCGTCGGTAAAGCCGTAGCTTTCCTCCTTATCGGGCAAAGCCAGCTTTTTATATTTCGCGTAGGAGAAGAGCATCACCGCCGCTTCCTGACGGGAAATCGGGTCGGCGGGCTTAAAGATGCCGTTTCCGTGCCCGGTCACAACGCTGTTCTCCGCCGCCCACAGGACGGCGTTGGTATACCAGTCGTCCGGCACGTCGGTGAAGGTTACCGTCCCTTTGGGCGCGGGGCGGCCTTCCAGCTTATGGAGCACGGTGACGAACATAGCCCGGGTCATCACGTCGTTCGGGGCAAAATGGGTGGTGCTGTATCCGGCGAACAGGCTGTTGGCGTTGGCAAACGCCACAGCGTTGTAAAACCAGTCGTTTTCACTCACATCGCCGAAGGTGTTGACCCATCCCGCGTCAACATCCCTGACAAAGACAGCTTCAACCGTCACCGCGTTCGACAAATTGATGCTCAGCGGGTTTTGGGAAAACTCCTGCGATCCGACGATAAACTTCTCAAACGTAAAGCCGCGCTGGGGTACGGCGGTGACCGTTTGGGTGGATCCGGTAAAGTAGGTTCCGCTCCACCGCGCCGGGTCGTTCACTCCCAACGTAGACGGCAGGATGTCGATGCCGTTGACGCGAAGATGCCCTCTTGCCTTATCTGTTTTCACCGTAAATTCAATCGGAATGGAGCCAGCTAAGTTGAATTCCGGCTGTGCTCTCATGTGGCTGAGCACATAGCTCTGCCGTTGGCTGCTGAACGTTTTGATCACTTGGACTTGATCCTGCCAAAACATCGGCCACATCCACCGCGCCGGGTGCTCGCCGCCCCAGCCCAAAAGCCCGCCGATCTGCCCGGCCATCTCGTCGGCAATGGCTTCGATGGCGGTGTGGCGCAGATTGGTATTCATGACGTCGCAGTAGCGGTTGACAAACTGTTTTACAAAATCGGGGTTGGTGCAGAGCGTCCTGAAATAGAGCGTCGCCCACGGTTTGGCGGCGAAATCGTATCCCCCGTTGTGGTAATACAGGTTTCCAGTCGTGTCAAAGAGACGGGTAAATTGGTTTTCGGACACGATATTCTGCCCGTATAAACCAAAGGTTTGGTCAAGGTCTTTCAATGCGTACCGCCATCGGCCGTCATCCGGCGTAAGCGCGGCTCCTTCGGCGGGGTACCCCTCCTTTGCCTGAAACCGCCACATGACGTTGTTGTTGGCCGGCCAGTCGAGATTGTTGGTATACGATTCAACGATGAAGTAATCGATCAGGTTGTCTATATCAAGGAAGGTCTGCGCTTTCCGATATAAAGCCGGGCTAGACAGATCGGGATTGCTTGTAAACCACTCGTTCATCTGCCGGAACAGCTCGGCGTCGGCCGGGAATTCGTTGTCTTCGTCCTCGCCGTTTTCCAAAATGGCGACATTTGTGGAGCCGAGTTTATATTTATAGTTGATGAAATACTCGTCAATGCGTTCGCGCAATTCATACAGCCCCCAAAACTCCCCGTTGAGCAGCACAACGGCGAAGCGGGAGTCCTGCACCGCGAAATTCAGCCCTCTCGAAGCCCTGTGAACCAAAGCGTCGCGCATAAACGCGTTTTGGTTGTCGTTGCCGGAGTTCCGGGCGATAAACCGCCGGAAGGATTCAACCGTCGTGCCGTCGAGAGCCAGCGCGGCTCCGTCGAAGAGGTCGTATTCAAGCGTATTCTTCCCCGGATCGTATTCGGCCCGGGCGTAAAACCGCAGTGATTTCTGCGCGAACTGCCGTGTATACCCGCCGTGGATGCGGACGCCCATAGATTGTGAGAACCCAAGCGTCCCGTCCGGCTCGAAAAATTCCAAATGACAGGGGCGTTCCCATTCGGCTCCGCGCTGGTCGTAATTTCGCACGCCGTTTTGGGTGGTGTTTCTGTATATACCTGTGTTCCTGTCGAAAAAATCGTCCCTGTTGACGGTGAGGGAGAGGACGGGCAGCCCGTCGTACTTGGAATTGATGATATACGATTTGGTGACCGCGCGGGTCAGCGGCGTGCCGTCGGGGGAGAAGACCTGTGCTTTGATGACATTGCCTTTGAACACATTTCCGGTGGGTTCCCGGTAAAAGCCCATGTTATGGGTGTTGGCGATGACGGAAAACACGTTGGGGGTGTTTGTCCTCTCCGCGATTGTGAGCGGTTCGGTATACTGTTGCGAATCGGGCGCGGGGTCGTTCCCGTCGGTCGTGTAACGGATGATCCCGCCGCTATACCCGGTGGAGAGGGAGAGGGAAAACCCCGAGGCATACAGCCCGGCTTCATGAGAAAAAACCAGCTTTTGGCTCTCCGGCACATATTCGGGGATAACCAGCCCGGCTCCCCAAGCCCCGTCGCCGCTCCAGCGCGGCTTCACCTCGGCCAGCCGCGTGTCGCTGATGCCGGTGGCTCTATAGTCTAGGATTTGGTAATCGGTGTTGTTGTCCTCGCCGCCGAGATAGGTTTCCAGCGTCCGGCGCGCCGCCCGCTGCTTGGAGATGCCGGCCAGGGGCGATCCTGTAAAGTGGTTGACGGCGTCCCCGGAGTTGGGGTCGTTCAAAACGCCCAGTAAGTCGACCGAAACCTGACCGTTCAGAAGCTCCGCGCTGAAAGCGCGGTTGCTGATCTCAATATCCCAAGCCATATCCCAAGAGGGGACGACATAGCGCGGCTGTACTGACGCGCCTGTGTTGACATATTTATCGGCAACGATCAAAAAGGAGGATTTCGCCCCGATGCTCTTCCCGGTCAGCGGCAGCGTGTTCCAGTCTCCCAGCCCGTTGGCAACCCGGACAGACCAATTGTTGAGGTCAACGGGGTTCTCAGTGGGGTTGAACAGCTCAATGAAACTGTGCGAGACGGCCCCGTCCATCGGCGTCCCCGCGCCGTAGACCTGATGGATGATAACCCCCCCTCCGGCCGGAGCCGAAGCCAGCGCATCGCCGCCTGTGCTTGTTGTGGGAAGCAGGGTCAAGATAAGTACCAGCATGAGCGCGAGGGCTATTTTTCGTTTCATAATACTGTTCCTCCTAAGCATTAAGCCACTTTATCATTATATCACAAACAAGTATGACAGCACAAGACATCATGTGTTATACTAAATTTATGAAAAACAAGTTGGAGCGGATTGAACCCCTAAACAAAACCGTCCTTCGGATCACCGCGCCGAGCTGGGCGGAGCTGCTGCTGGGGCAGCTCACCTCAATGGCCGACCTGATGATGGTCGGCTCCCTCGGGGCGTGGGCGATCGCGGGGGTAGGGCTTTCGGTGCAGCCGAAATTCCTGCTGATGGCGGTCTTCATCGCGCTGAACGCGGGGACGACGGCTCTGGTCAGCCGCTTTAAGGGGATGGGCGACCGCGATTCGGCAAGGCTGGTCTTGCGGCAGGCCATCCTGCTCAACTTGGCGGCCGGCGTCCTCTTTGCCGTCGTGGGGTATGTCCTCTCGCCAACATTGATCGGCTTTATGGGGCCGGAGGACGACGCGGCCTATCAAGCCGGGGTGACCTACCTTCAAATCCAAATGCTGGGCTTCCCTCTGCTGGCCGTCACCGGGGCGGTCACCGCCGCCCTGCGCGGCGCGGGCAACACAAGGGCGGCGATGGTTTACAACCTTCTGGCAAACGGCGTCAACCTGATCGGAAATTTTCTGCTCATCGAAGGGCGTTTCGGGTTTCCGCGCATGGGGATCGCCGGGGCGTCCCTTTCCACCGTCCTCGGGCAGACGGCGGCACTGATCGTGGCTTTTGTCATCCTCCTTCGCAAGAAAAACTATGTGTATTTCAAAAGCGGGGACAACTGGAAACCCGACCACGACATCATCGTAAGGATGACGCGGGTAGGGTTTCCGGCTATGCTGGAGCAATTCATCATCCGGGCGGGATTTATCATGTATTTCAAAGTGGTGGCGTCGCTGGGCACCGTCGCGCTGGCGACGCATCATATCTGCATGAGCGTTTTCGCCCTCTCCTTCGTCAACGGCGAGGCGTTCGGCATCGCGGCGGCGTCGCTGATGGGGCAGAGCCTGGGCGCGGGAAAGCCGGATCGCGCGATGGAGTACGCCCGGCGAGCCCGGCGGATGGGAATGATGGTCTCTCTCTTCATCGGGGTGGCCTTCTTCTTCTGCGGGAAATACATCATTTGGCTGTACAACCGAGACCCGGAGATCATACGGATGGGAACCGATATTTTCCGGCTGATGGCGGTCATTATGCCCTTTCAAGGCTCGTCGGTCATCATATCGGGGGCTTTGCGGGGCGCGGGGGACACCCGGGCAACCTCGATGATCATGCTGGTCAGTGTCCTGATCGTCCGCCCGCTGGCGGCCTATATCTTAGTCTTCGCTGTCCCGTGGGGGCTGATGGGAGCTTGGGCGGCCATCCTGACCGATCAGCTCCTCCGCAGCGGTTTGACCCTATGGCGGCTCAAAAGCGGGAAATGGAAAGAAATTCGGGTGTGACGGGGTATTAAAAAAGGATTTTCACCCTGCTGTTATCTGCGTATCTGCCGATCAATTCATCAAAATAGCGTTCGTCGTTTTCATGGAGTACGGCGTGATATAGCTCCGCGTACCCAGGGTATTGCCGCTTGATAAACTCTTCCATATTTTTCACATGGATCGGCGACTGTATCCTGAGTTTATCCAAATAGACGGGAATGTTTTCATTCAATGCCTCAATTATCGCGCCGACATCCATAACATACGGCAAAACGGGCGTTATGAACGCCCAAACGGCAACGCCGCTGTCGCTTAATCTGTTCGCGGTCAGTATATTGCTGTTAAGAACCCCTTTCCCGATTTGACCGACATTGACCAGCCCCATCAAAACGGTCAGTTCCGCGCTGTAATCTGTAAAAATATCCAAATCCCTGAAAATCAAATCATTGTCCGATTTGGTCACGATCATGGTGTTGATCTTTAATTCGTTGAGAATAGACAGACATTTTCTCGTTAAGCCGTACCGTTCCTCAATCTGCATATAAGGGTCGCATCTGCTTCCCAGATAAATCGTTTCCGATTTATCCCAGTGTTCGAGTCTTTCTTTCAATAAATCGGCAATATTCATATGGACATAGATGCTTTTATTCCACTGTTTATCATCGAGTTGAAAACAATACGGGCAACGGATTTGACAGCCGTTATATGGGTCGATCATCGGGGTTGCTCCTCCGTCAGGTTGCCCTTCAACCGTGATCGGGTCGGATACCGTTATCTCTTTTATCATTTCCTCCCTCACTGCCGCACAAACCAATCCCACAGTTTCAGCATGGTAATGATGCTCTCCTCGCGGGTAAAGGAGCCGAGCGGGTCAAAAAGGTTACCCGGTTTGCCGCTCATGATGCCGCCGCCGCGCATCTGCCGGATGGATTGCTCCGCGTAAGTCAGACGCATGTCGGCAAAGTCTGCCTCCCCTTCAGGGAGGGGTTTATATAAGCCGAAATCAGCGACCCGCGCAAGGATAACGGCTGCTTCCTGTCGCTGGATGCCGCGCCCGGGGGAGAAGAGCAGCCCGCCCGCGTTGTTGCTGCCCGTCCCCGCAACGATGCCCAGCCCGCCGATCTTTCGGATGTTGACGTCGCCCCTGTCGTCGTCGAAGATTTTACGTTCGGTGATGGGATTTCCGGTCAGTGTTTCAATCAGTTCAACCGCTAGAGCGCAGAACTCGGCGCGGGTGATGACGTCGGTGTAATTGTTTTGCAGCTCTTCGGGCACCAATCCCCGCTCAATGGCGGTTTGAACGCCTTCGCGCGCCCATTCGCTGACTGGATGGGTTTTCATCACGCCGCTTTTTTCAGGCAGTGACCCGATGACCGAGTTGAAATACTCGGCGATGGACGCCTCGTAAACCTGCGCCAATGAATCCAAAAACTCATCGTCGGAGAGCTTGGCGCGGTCGCCAGCGTTGGTGTGGAATCCGTTCTCCACCAGCACGGCCGGGACGTTATGCTCCCGGATGATCATATACACCTGCTCGCTGACCTTCCGTTTCACGATGCCGAGGTCGTCTATGTTGTCCAGCAATAGATGGGCGAAGGCGCGGCTGCTCTCTTCGTTGGAATAGCTGGTGTAGTAGTTGGCGTTCTTCGCGCCGCTGTTGGATATATAGAAGGCATCCGCGCCGTTCAGCGACGTGTTGATGGGTTTGGCCGTGGCGTTGGAGTGCAGGGAGATCACCAAAAACCGTTTTTGGACTTCCGGGTGGTCTTCCGCTTCAAACACCTTCTGCCAGTCCGGGTGTATTTTCCGCTTATAGGTGTAGTCAAACGGCGCGTTTAAGTATATAGGCGCGTATGTCTCGGGGTCGTCGATGATGTTTTGAACGATGGCCAGCAGCCTGTCAAGCTCCAGTAAATCCGCTTGCAGAACGTCCGCCTCGCGTTGGGTTGCCGCCGACAGCAACGCCTGCTGTTTTGACGCTTTGACCGTTTCCAACGCCAGCTTGTTGATCAAGCCCCCGCGGACGTGGAGAGGGGTGTTATAGTCGGTTTCCCGCGTGAGGACAACGGTCGCGCCCCGGGCTTCCAACAGCGGCTTGATCTTTTTGGCCAGTTTGAGCATGGCCACATGCTCGACATAACCCGCGTATCCGGGGGAGTCGCCCTCCCCATGCCCGGCGTCCAGTATGACGACGCGGCCGTGCAAATCCTGCTCAACCGCCGCCTCGGCCGGATGCAAAGGGCTTGACGACATCATAATACAAACAGTAAGAACAACTGTGATGAATCTTTTGAGGTTGATTCTATGATCCCTCATCATGATCCCACAACTCACTTTCCGGTAATTGATACGGTTCGCTTAGTTCTTCCACGCCGCGCAGCGCGCGGTTGATGGCGCGGGTGCGTGTTCCCACCAGCCGTTCGATGGTGTTGTCCACCGTTTGCAGCTGTTTGTGGGCCTGGCTGAGCAGGGTTTCAAACTCACCAAATTGCCGCTTGACGGCCCGGAGGGTATCCCAAACCTCCTGCGAACGCTGCTCAATGGCCAGCGTCTTGAAGCCCATTTGCAGCGAACTGAGGAAGGCCGACAGCGTTGTTGCCCCCACCGCCGTGACCTTGTATTTGTCGCGCAGTTCTTCAAAGAGGGCGGCGTTCTGCACCACTTCGGCGTACAATCCTTCGGTCGGCAAAAACATCAGGGCGAAATCGGTTGTCTTGGGCGGGGCGATGTATTTCTCGCTGATGTCTTTGGCGAAAACCCGTATCTTCTGCGTCAGGGATTTCCGCGCTTCGTCGATGGCCGCCTTGTCCTCGGCGTCCAAAAGGCGGTTGTAGTCCTCAATCGGAAATTTTGAGTCAATAGGCAGAAGGAGAGGGGTATCGCCGTTTCCGGGCAGTTTGATCACAAATTCTACCCGTTTGCCGTTGGCGATCTCGGCGTTGACGTCGTATTGTCCCGGTGCTAAGATGTCGCTCAAAAGACGCTCCAGCCGCACTTCGCCGTATGTCCCGCGTTCCTTGACGTTGATCAGCGCGTTTTTCAGGCTCTTGGCGTCGGCGGCCAGCGTTTTCATCTCGCCCAGCCCCTGCTGCACGCTGTCGAGCTGCTTGCTGACCAGCTCGAATGATTGGGTCAGACGTGTTTCCAGCGTTTTTTGCAATTTTTCGTCCACCACGCCCTGAATCTGCTCCAAACGCTTCTCATTGCTCTCTTGGAGTAATTTCATCTTAGTCTCGAGGGTGGCGTTGAGTTTCTCGCTGAATGAAGCAAGCTGTCTGTCTGTCTCTTCGCGGTTGGCTGTCAGAGTCTTTCGGACGCTCTCCTGAATGAGGTCGAATCGTTGGAACTGCTCGGTCGCGCCTTCGCTGATCTGCCGCCGTACGGCGTCGCGCAGCTCATCTAGGCCGGATGTCTTTCTCCCGGTGAGAAGCACAACCAACACAACCAGCAGCAGTACAACAAGTACCCCGCTCAAAATGATCTGTGCGTCCAAACTGAGCACCCTCCCTTACTGATGGAACCAAAGCCAGCATTTGAGCATTGTCGTGATGCTCTCCTCGCGGGTGAACGGGCCGAGCGGGTCGAAGAGGTTGCCCGGTTTGCCGCTCATGATGTTGCCGCCGCGCATCTGCCGGATGAATTGCCCGGCGTAGGTGAGGTGCATGTCCAAATAATCAACATCCTCTTCAGGCAGGGGTTTTTGCAATCCTTTGTCGGCAACCTTGGCTAGGATAATGGCCGCCTCCTGACGCTGGATGACGCGTCCGGGGGAGAAGAGAGGCTCCCCGGCTTGGTTCACGCCTGTGCCGGAGACAATGCCCAACCCGCCGATCTTGCGGATATTGACGTCGCCCCCGTCGTCGGCGAAGGTTTTGCGCGCCATGATGGGTCTGCCGTTCAGCGTTTCGATCAATTCCACAGCCAAAGCGCAAAATTCGGCGCGGGTGCTTGATGTGCTATACTCACCCTGAAGATGCGCCGGGATGATGCCGTGACGGTAGGCGACCAAAATGTTGTCCGCAGCCCAATCGCTCGCGGAGGATATATTGGGGGGCAGGAAGGGGAGAATGGGTTGCTTGTAATCGGAAACCTCCGCTTTGACGAGATAGGGGACGCCCATGGCCTCAAGCAGTTTGGCGGTGTTTATGATCATTTCATCCGTTTCCTTGATCAAAATTGGAATGTCTTTGTTCAAAGCGGCTTGAAGCACGCCGAGGTCGTCGCTGGAGGTATAGGAGACGCCCAGTACGGTATATGGATCTTCCGGCATTTGAAACTCGGGAACGGCGGCGATGTTCGCCCCCGGAACAGCCAAAACGACGACGCGCTCGTTATGCCCGCCGCCCTTGCGGATGACATCCAAAGCGTCAAGGTTCAAGCGGTTGACGGCCGCGCACAGCCGCAGGTCGAGCTTGCCCCCGGCGTCCCATATCCCGCCCCCGCGGACAATGCGGTGCGGCGCGTCCATCACTTCAAACACCAGTTTTTCGGGATAACCGGCGAACCGTTCGGCGATCTGCTCCCACATAAAGGTCAGCTGCCGCTTGGCTTCGCTGTAGTTGTCATTGTCGATCAGGCGGTATAAACCCTCTTCCTGCCCGGTGGCGAGGATGACGGTCAGCCCCGCGTCCAACGCCCACTGGACGCAGATTTCCACTTTATCCAGCCACGCCGCACTGATGTTGTACTCTTTATCCATATGCTCTTCCCATGTGATGGGGATACGCACGCAGGAAACCCCGTCCCGGGCGACGGTCTTGAAAAGCCACGGTTCAAAGTTCTCCGGCAATTCCGGGATGCTGACGCCGGAAATCATCCCTTTGAAAGGCTCCTCCGCCGCCGTGACGGCCGGGGTTAAAAGCATTGCCAGCACAAGGGTCAAGGATAGAACGCGCCTCTTCATACCGCGCCGCCCCCTTTGTCGGATAATGTTCATTATACAGGTTTTATGTAAACCTTTCAAGTCCTATTGCGCTTTTTGCTGTTTTTTGCTATCATACCCCCATGAGATTGCGTAAACGTAAAAATCTAGCCGCCCGTATGGAACAGGCAGGAGACTATTTAATATCCCCCGTCTTGCAACCGCAGTTGCCATTGAGTGCAGCGTCACGCTGCTTGCTGGAATTGGGCTGCGGGATGGGGCGTTTCGCGTGCGAGACGGCGGCGGTCAATCCCGAAGCCTTTGTGATCGGCGTCGAGCGTGTCGCCGACGCCATCATCATCGGCATGGAGCGAGCCAAACAAGAAAACCTATCAAATGTTAGGTTCCTCCTCGGCGACGCGGAGGAACTGCCGCGATTTTTCGCGCCGGGCAGCATCGACGAGCTTTATATCCATTTCTGCGACCCGTGGCCGCATCGGAAACAGGCCTCCCGCCGCTTGGTGGCGCGTAATTTTCTGCAAATCTACCGCCCATTGTTAAACGGTACGCTTTATTTTAGAACCGACAACGCCCCGCTGTTCGCCTTCGCGCAAAAGGAACTGCTGACCGAGGGTTGGACGATCACCCAAAGCAATGCCGACAGCCCCCCGGCTGCCGGCATGACCGATTATGAAATCAAGTTCAGAGCCAAAAACATCCCTATTTGTTCGCTGTCTGCAACTCCGTTTTCTTAGACGTTTGACGCTGCGCCATAACCAAATCGCAGTAAATCCCCTTTTGCAGCAGCAGTTCCCGGTGCGTCCCCGTTTCGGCGACTTTGCCTTTGTCCAGTACGATCAGGCGGTCGGCGGCGCGGAGGGTGGAGAGGCGGTGGGCGATGGCGATGGTGGTGCGCCCCTTGATCAGTTTGTGGAGGCTGTCCTGAATGGCGGCCTCCGTTTCCACGTCGAGGGAGCTGGTGGCCTCGTCCAGCAGAAGCAGGGGCGGGTCTTTGATGACGGCGCGGGCGATGGCCAGACGCTGGCGTTCGCCGCCCGAGATGGTGTGGCCGTTCTCGCCGATGACGGTGTTGTATCCGTCCGGCATTTTGATGATGAAATCGTGCGCCCCCCCGGCTTTGCAGGCGGCGATGATCTCCTCCGGCTTGGCGTCCGGCTTGGCGTAGGCGATGTTGTCATAGACCGTCCCTGCAAAGAGGAAGGTGTCCTGGAAGACGACGCCGATGTTCTCGTGCAGGTGGGCGGGATCCATATCGCGCAGGTCGGTTCCGCTGATGCTCACGCCGCCCGCGTTGGGGTCATACAGCCGCATGATCAGGTTGATCAGCGTCGTTTTGCCGACGCCGGATTTCCCGACGATGCCGATCATCTCGCCCGGTTTGATGTCAAGGTTGATGTCTTTCAGCACCGGCTCGTAGGATTTGTAGCCAAACGACACGCCGTCGAATTTCAAACCGCCCGTCAGCGGTGTTTCCAACGCGTCCTCCTTGCCCGTGATGTCGGGGTCTTCGTCTAAAATCTCAAAGACCTTGACCATCGACGTCATGGCGTCGGCCAGCCAGCGCGGGAAGGAAACCAGCCAGCGCAGCGGCGCGTAAACGTAGGCGATATACATGGTGAACTGCACCAAAACGCCGAGGCTGAGGCCGCCTTCGAGGATGGAGCTGCCGCCGAAATAGAGGACGAGAAACTCGCCGATGCCGGTGAAGAAAACCATCCCCGGGAAGAGCAACGCCCAAAGTTTTTCGTTGGAGGAGGAGACTTGCGCCAGCTTGCGGGTCTGCCCGGAGAATTTTTCGATCTCCCGGTCTTCGTTGCCGAAAGATTTCACCGTGCGGATGCCTTTGATAATGTCGTGCAGGATGGAGTTGCACTTGGAGCTCTGCCGCCACTGCCGCTCGTAACGGATGTGGATAAAGTCCCAAAACCGCGTCAGCACAATGCAAACCAGCGGCAGGGGGATGAAGACCAGCAGCGTCAGCCACGGGTTGGTAAAGAGCAGGATGACCAAAACAATGACGAACATAACGGCCTGCTCAACGCCCCAACGCCCGATGTCGGTGATGAAATCCTTGATGGTATACGTGTCTTCCATCACCCGGCGGATCAAATCACCCGGGGTGCGTTTGGCCAGTGAAGACATCGACAACCGCTGCAATTTCGCGTACGCCTGCGTCCGCAAACTGGTCGCGTAGCCCAAACTGGCGCGGTTATAGGCGCGCGAGCTGATGATGAAGATGGTCTCGCCCAGCACCCGTGCCAAGAGCATGGCTCCCGCGATGAACAGGATGTGCGCAATCGGCCCTTCCATCGGCCCTAAATAATCGTCGATCAGCCAGCGGTTGAAGATGGGGATGAGCAGATAGAGGATGGACGCAACGGCCATAAAGGCCTCGGCCGTGACGATCCTGCGCACAAAGGGCTTTAGCAGCTGCAACGCCCGTTTGAGAACGCCCGCCCTGCTGTAGCAGAACAGGCAGACCTTCAGTCCCTCGATCAGGGTGCGTCCGCATTTTTCGCAAACCCGTTTCTCTTCCTGTTCGGGGATGCTGGCCGTCCCGGTTTGCAGATAGTAGTTGACGACCTTGCAAAACTCCCCGGCCGGGAAGAGGGCGGACATCGAGAAACGGCAGAGAACCAGCTCTTCGCCGTCTTTGCGTTTGAGGAACAATGTCCCGCAGCCCACCCCGGCCAGCACCAACGCTTCCTCCACCCCTTCGAGGCTGTGGTCAAAGAGCGTTACGCCGCCCGACAGGGCGGACACCCGGCCGTCGGCGGTGAAGCGGAGCGTCCCGTCGCAGGGGCGCATGTTTTCATCTAAGTCATATCGTAGTGTATATGAATCTTGCATATTTTTACCTCTTAAAACAGATATGGTTCTAGTCTTCTAACACTTTTTTTGTCGAGCGCGGACATGTCCTGCACGATATAGCGGTTGCCGTCGACGTCAAAGACGATCAATCTGCCGTCGTCCAGCAGCCGGATGTTCTTGCTCACGTCCTTAACGGCACAGTTCTTATCGAACGCTTCGCCCCGCCCGGTCACCCGCATTTCCATGTAGATGTAACCCATTTTGTCCTTAACCGATTTGATTTCCACGATCTCGGGGCAGTAGTAGCGGCGATCCAGTTCGCCGCTGACAATCTTTAACTGATCGTCGGACAGGTCGGAGAGCGAGCGGATGACGCAGATCTCCTTGTTCTCGTGGTCGGCAACCGAGATGTAGGCCGAAGGGTCGGCGATTGGCGTCGCCCGGCGCAGGACGATGCGTTTGTAATCCTCTCCGTTATAACGGAACCCGGTAAAACCGCCGGGCGTTTCGTAAAACTCGGCCTTATCGTGATCCATCAGACCGAGGTCAATGGCCTCGGCCAAACCTATTGTCATTTGTGTGTTTGTTGTGGTTTCCATCATTTCCTCCTGAATCAACCGTCCATGTTGATGGTTTTCAAGCCTTCCAACTGGATGGTATATAATTTGTGATACTCGCCCTTCTTGGCCAGCAGCTCGGCGTGCGTGCCGGTTTCGACCACCTTTCCGTTGTCGATGACGGCCAAACTGTCGGCGTCGCGCAGGGTGGAGAGGCGGTGGGCGATGGCGATGGTGGTGCGGCCTTTTTGCAGTTTGTTCAGCGATTCCTGTATGGCCGCTTCGGTTTGGGTGTCCATCGCCGCCGTGGCCTCGTCGAGGATGAGGATTTTGGGGTTCTGAATGATGGTGCGGGCAATGCTGAGACGCTGGCGTTCGCCGCCGGATAAATCTTCGCCGCCCGCGCCCACCCTTGTTTCGTAGGCGTTGGGCAGGTTCATGATAAACTCGTGCGCCCGGGCGGCCTTGGCCGCGCAGATGACCTCCTCAAACGTCGCGTCAGGATTGGCGTAACGGATGTTATCGGCGATCGAGCCGATGAAGAGATAAATATCCTGCGACACGATGCCGACATTCTGCCGCAGGAGAGCCAGCGGCAGCTGCTTGACGTTGACGCCGTCGAGCAAAATCTCTCCGGCCGTTACGTCGTAGAGCCGCGCCATCAGGTTGGCGATGGTGGATTTACCCGCCCCGGTCTTGCCGACAATGCCCATCATCTCGCCCGCCCGGACTTTCAAATCCATCCCTTTCAAAACGGGCGTCGCCGGGTCATACTCAAACCAAACGCTTTTCACGTCAATTTCCCCGTTGAGGGTTGGCAGCTGAACGGGATTGTCCGGGTCGGTGACGTCGGGCGTCGAGTCGATGACCTCAAAAACGCGCTGGGCTGAGTCGACGCACCGCGCCCACCAGTTGGAGACCCATGACATAAACTCCAGAGGGCCGTACAGCATGGTGAGGTAAGCGATGAAGGTGAGCAGGGTGCCGAGCGAGATTTCCCCTCTGACCACCATCACGCCGCCGTACGCCGTGACGGCCACCTGCCCGAGGAACATAAAGAGAAAGATCAGCGGGAAGGCGGTGAAGCCGATGTTCCAGGACTTGACGTCGGTTTCGAGGAATTTATCGCTGACGGCGTTGAACCGCCCCGATTCCTCCTCTTCCCGGGCAAACGCCTTAATCACGCGGGAACCGTTGACCGAGTCGCTGACCATCGAGTTCATCTGCGAGCCGTAAACCCAAAATTTGTGGTGATACCGTTTGAAAACGCTCCAAAGGATGCGGAAGAGAATGACGGCGACCGGCATGATGAAGACGGCGGCAAAGGCTAGTTTGAGGTTGAGGATACAAAGCAGGGTGATGACCCCGGTCAGCGTGAAGACGTTGACGACGAGATAGGGCAGACCGTCTACAAAGAACCAATAGAGGTTTTGCGCGTCTTGCGTCACCCGGCTCATCAAAGCCCCGGTGCGTTTGGAGGTGTAAAACCCGACCGAAAGACGCTGCATGGCCTCGAAAATCTTGAGTTTGATGTCAAAAACGATCCACGGCACCGTCTTGGCCAGCACAAACTGATAGAGCATGTTCAAGGCAACGCTGATGACGCGCACACCGAAGATGAGCAGCACCGTCCCGGCGATGGCTCCGAAATACCGCCCCTCTTCGCTCAAAACCTCGTCGATCAAGAACTTAGAACCGAGATAGGGCGAGAGGACGGAAAACGCCGTTCCGGCCAGCATGACGGTGATGATGGTGAAAACCTTCCGCCTATAATTTTTGAAGAAACCGAGCAAACGCAATGTAAGCCCCTTGGCGTCCAGGCACTTGGGGCATATCTTGCGTTCCGGCTCGGGATACCGCCCGCCGCATTTCGGACAAAACGGTTCCTCCTCGAGGGCGACCTCTTCCAAAGGGTCTTTTCCGTCGCGTATGTTTTTGATCACTTTTGCCAGCCGTTCGGCGTAAACCAAATAGCCCAGCGAGAAGAGCAGGATGACCTTATTCTCTCCTTCGTGGTCGCTGAACAAACGCCCCGTCGTCAGCAGCCGTTCACAGCCCGGTTCGCCCAGTTCGGAGAGCGGAACACTCTCCAGCCGGTCGGGCTGGTACTCCGCTACAATGCGCCGCGCGCCTTCGGTTTTGACGATTTTTTCCTGCCCGTAGAGGATGTATAAAGTGTCTTTGCTGACGGCGCAATAGACGTCGGACGCCGAGCCGTCAGGTTGCATATCGGTATGTACCGCGTAGATGAGTTTCTCTGCATCCAGCCCCTGACGCGCAAACGCCGGGGCCATATATCGGGGGATGGGTGATTTCATGGATACCTCCTACAAATGTAAAAACAGCCGGTCTACAGAGACCAGCCGATCCATATCTTGCGGGTTTAACCCCGAAAATAGCAAAATCGCGGCAAGTCTCCGGCAACAGCGCCGGTCTTACCACGAACCGAAAAACGCTACTTGCCTTTTATTGGTTAAATTTTCCTCCTGTGGGAAGCATTCGCCTGATCAATTTCCAAACTGTCATTGCGCGAACCTCCTTTCTAAAATATTTGTGCTTTTAAGGATACCAGCAATTTCCCCGGCTGTCAAGTCTTTTTTTCAAACAGGAGTGGACACAGTGCGTCTATTATAAATAATCAAGGAAACTGAACGGCAAATCACGGTATTTGTGCAAATGCTTTGCAGGATTCATTGACTTGTGCTTGGTGGGAACTCTGTATTTGCGTTTTGCTTCTCCGAATTTGTTATACGCATCTACGAATACGGAAAGTACCGCTTCGAGTGTCTCGGTTTTTCGGCAGAAGCATCGGCTTCGGCGAGCCAATACGGGGATGTAATGCCTGATGTCAGCATTGATACCTTCGATAGTGAAGGTGTCGTTTTTATTTCGGACATTGCGGATATGCCGTCCCGGATACACAATATCTACGTAACCCCAATAACCGTCCGTGCAATAGTTTCGCGCTTCCGGGGCGGAATCGACAATCGCCTGTATCCGTTCGGGTGATTTATCACGGGCAACGGCAAACCCAACGATTTGCCTTGGTTCACGGTTGACCATCGTCATGACATACGTGTTTTCGCGGGTTTCTCTCCGACCCTTGCGCTCCACGAACCAATACAGCTCATCCAACTCAAACACTTCACGGACCGCTTGTTCGGTTTCCCTCGTTTGATCCGGTTTTTTTTATCCAGTTATACACATTCGCTTTGCTCATCCCAAGGATTTTCCCAACTCCTCGTCCGCTTACCCCGGAATAATAGATCTTGATGCCTTGTTTCTTAATCTCCTCTGAATACTCCCGTGTCTTTCCATTGAGCGTGTATTTGTGATTGCAGTTTTTGCAAACACATCGCTGTGTACCAGACCGATTGTATCCCGCATTTACCTGATTCTCCACCCCTCCACATTTTGGGCAGCGGCGGTTCTCGTTTATCGTCTGTTTTTTCATGTCAGTATTATATCACAATAGACGCACTGTGTCCACTCCTTATGTGCCGTAGTCTTTGGGTGACAATCCAAAGTCGATGTTCTTTTTGCGGATAATTTGACCATAACTGAGGGACAGTACATTGCTCACGGTGTTGCCTGTGTTCTTAATGTCCTGTTCGTCACAGGACTGGGAAAGATACAGCCATCGCCATTGTGACGGTATGCTTCCGAGCCAATCATATTGAGTGGGCTTATATTCATTGTATGTTTTCATTCCCCGTCACCCACGGCGATTTAGTTTTGTAACCGTTCTAGGTTGACATAAAACACAGTCTGCAATAGAATGACCGCATGAAAGAGATAGAAATGCTGCGCCGGCAATTTGGCGATGTAACGACAACAGAACCC
>Ga0082212_10005090_pt1 | contig 18040 bp, 13 predicted proteins | sample TergutNt197P3_FD_71548 | JGI IMG/M metagenome (GOLD analysis project Ga0082212, IMG submission 71548) | Neocapritermes taracua P3 segment gut microbial communities from Petit-Saut dam, French Guiana - Nt197 P3 | ecosystem: Host-associated > Arthropoda: Insects > Digestive system > Gut ...
CCCTCCCGCTTTTGGTCGCCGCCGCCCTGTATCTGTACCCGTGCTTTTTGCCCTCCCCGTGGAATCGCTCTATCGCCTCGCATGCGTCCTTCACCGCCTGCTTCGCCACGTTGTTGCTCACCTCGTACAGCCACGAGTATTTTTCCGTCCGCTTCAGCTCCGTCAACCCTTTCCGCAATTCGTTGTCTTTGATTTTGCTAAGCTTCCCCGTCTCCCTCATGTGCCCTATCTGCCTGTCCAGCGCCCAGTTGTACGCGAACCGCGCCGTACCAGCAGATTTCCACAACTGTTGTTCCTGCCCCCCCGTCGGCAAAAGCCTCACTTTTTTGGCCATTATCATCTTCCGCCATCCCCCCGCCTTACGCCGTGATCTTGTCTGGTGATCTTCTATAACTATATTATATCACAAAATACCGTTCAATGCAAGTCGTCCTTTTTTTGTGTCCCCCTATTTGTCAGTGGCTTTTGTCAGTTTTTAGTGGATTTATTTTAACTGTTGCCGCCCTCCCCCTGTCTTAAAATTCCAGCTTTTACCGCATGCGCATCCGGTGACTTCTATTCTACGGCAAAATTTCCAAACTATCAAGCAAGCGTTGCTTGAAATTCAAAAAATTCAAGCGCCGCTTGAATTTTTTATATTATCTTTATCGCGAAAACATCGCAAACCCTCGAGCAGTATCCGCACAAAACGCAGCTTTTTCGGTCGCAGGCCGCATGGTTTTCCGAATTTATCGAGAGAGCCTTCGTTGGGCAGGCAAAAACGCATTTGCCGCACCCCTCGCACCAGGAATTTATGTGGAGGCGCTTTTTTGCCTTCTCTTTCGCGTAATTTTCATGATATCCGGCGGGAAATTCTCCGGTTTCGAAAAAATGCGCGTTCGCTTCGACTTCGTATGCGCTCTTCATCCCCACAGCCACGGAATCCAAAAACGGCTTGCCCAAGACAAATTTCAAGGCTTCCGGGGCTTTGGCGAACAAATTTCCGCCTCCGAGCGCCTTCATGGCGAAAACAAATAAACCGCTTTTTTTGGCTTCGGCCAAAACGGATTCCATCTGCATTACCGCATCTTCGGCATTCCCGCCGTTTTCCGGCACTATTCCCAGCCCGGCCATGTTGTACATCGGGTGCAGCACTTCCAGCTTGTCTTTTTTGTATGTCCGGTTGAACTCGAGCGCCCCCCGAACCCCCGCGACATGATGGGTCGAAATGCCGACCGCTTTTATTTTTCCGCTCTTTTTTTGTTCGAAAAGATATTCGAGCGCCTCGATATGACCGTAAAGCGTGTGCACGCTTTCCTGCTCGTGCAGCAAAAATATGTCGATATGCTCCCGTCCGAGCTCTCCCAGGGCTTCGTCCAGCGCTTCTGCGGCGAGTTTTTTCGTGTATGCGTAGCTCTTTGTCGATATGATTATTTTGTTTTTGTCCCCAAAGGAATCCAAGGCGGCTTTTATGTAGGGATAAGTCCCGTAAATCTGGGCGGTGTCCACGAAATTCACGCCGAGCCCGAAAGCGCGGAGCATCACATCCGACCCTTCTTTCACCGAAAGGCCGGATTGCAGGGGCCCCATACATAAAGAGCCGAAACAAAGCCCGGAAACTTTCAGCGTTTCCGCGATGCCGCCCTCCGGGCCGGATATGGCCAAATCTGAATATATCATCTGTATTCTTTTATCTTCTTTGGTTTTGGGGCGGCGGCGGGCTTACGCTCAGATAATGGTGGACCATGGTTTGCAAGAGCTCTTCGCGGTCTATTTTCCTTATCTCAGAGCGGGCGTTGTTGTAACTGGTGATATATGTCGGATCTTCCGTGAGCAGGTATCCGACGATCTGGTTTATGGGGTCGTGCCCTTTTTCCAGAAGGGCTTTATACACCTCGGTCAGGGTTTTTCTCATCTGCCTTTCCGCTTCTTTTTTGATCGAAAAAGTTATCGTCGGGTTTACGGAATTAAAACCATCCACAAAAACAGCTCCTTTAAATTCATATAAGATTCATTTGTTTTTTGTTCACGGATAAATCCGGGACTTCAAAGCCCTGCGGAACCGATCGCATGGGCGGTCGCCAAAGTGCCCAAATACACCACGCAGTCTTTCGCTTCCGCTTCGTTCGCCCTTACGGCGCTGCTCACGGTTATTTCGCCTCGCGCCCCTCTTCTGAGCGCTTCCGCCCGCGCCTCCCTTTCGGCTTCCAAAACCGCGAATGCCTCCGCTTCTTTCATGTCCCCAAACGTTTGAGTCTCGCTGACGCCGAACACGGTGTATCCGGTTATTCCGCCCGCGCTGTAATTGGGCTTGATCTCGACTGCGTATGAGGCATGTATGTTTCCCACAATCGCGCCGAGCGCATTGGCCACTTCGAAATGCTCCGGCACGACAGCCTTAGTCCCCAACATTTTCGCCACGTCGTCCAAAAAAATGCGGATGGGCGCACCCGCCCCCGTGAGTATGAAATCGGTTTGAAACGAAACGGAGAGCAGATTGTCTGCGGGATTTTTTTTGGCCGCATCATAGCTTTCGTTTATGAACCGCTCGACTTCCCCGCTTGTTTTGTGCTTCATGTAATAAGCCTCCCTGTTTTCCAGCAAGGCCTTGACTATGTTCACATAAAGCCGCCTCTTTATTTCGTCATATACTTGGTCGCAGACCTGTTCGACTGTCATATCCAAATTCAACGCCGCGTATTTTATGCCGAGCATCGAGGCTTGCACCGAAAATTTGGTGAAATCGCCCTTTATGTGCATGACATCCGTGGGCGTGAGGCCGCATATCTGGACCGCTCCCTCTTTTATCAGCCGCGAAACGTTCAGGGTGTAAATGTCGCATCCGGGGATGCCGGCGGCGGCCTCGGAGAGCGGCAGGGGACCATTCCGCAGATTTTCGCAGAATCTTTTTTCTTCTTCGGTATATCTCGCGTTGTTTTTTATATCCCTGAGCGCCATATAATGTTCGTGCAGATATTTCGTGTGCTTTTTTCCGTTTTTGAGCAGATTTCGCAGATTTTTCATTATATGCGGGTATTTTTCTGCCGCGACGCAAAGCGGAACCACCCTGTAATCTTCCAAAAACAGCCCTTTGTCGTTGTAGTGGACCGCCGTGTCGCCGCCGAGCCCGAATGTTTTTATATATAGGCCATCCACGAAAGTTCTCCATTTGCCCACGGCGACGCCGCCGTTCACCTTGTGCGGCACGCCTTTGTTGATGAGCGCTATGTCGGTGGTGGTCCCGCCCATGTCCACCACCACGCTGTTTTCAGCTTTCGAGAGATTCGCGCTCCCCATGACGCTGGATGCGGGCCCGCAGAGCAGCGTTTCGACGGGGCGCACATGCGCGAACTCCTCGCTCATCAGGCTGCCGTCGCTTCGAACGATCACCACCGGGGCTTTTATGCCCCGCTTTTCCATCGCGGTTTTGACGGCATCCATAAATACCCGGATCACAAAAAACAGCCGCGCGTTCAGCAAAGTGCTCGCCCCGCGCTGCAGGCAGTTCAGCTCGTTGAACAATTCGTGTCCGCAGACCACCGGTATCTTATTTTCAAAAACCCGTGAAAACAATTCTTTGGCTTTCTTCTCGACGACCGCGCTGTTTTTGACGGCGTTGGTTTCGACGATGCCCGCTCCGTCCAACCCTTCGAACTCCTTTTTTGCGCGCTCGCAAAACAGCTCCCAATCCGGCTCGCGTTCGATCTCGCCCGAAAATTTTGTGTGGCTGTCCTGTATATACATTTCGCCTGAAGACGGCAACCCGTATTCTTTTCCGTACTTGTCGATTATCTTGCTGTCGCCGCCAAAAAACATGAGTTTCGCGCTGCCGCCCTTGTCCTCGACGCAGGCATTTGTGGCAAGGGTCGTCGAAAGCGAGATGAGCCCCGCCGCCTGCACCGACTCTGCGGGGAGCGCGTCCAAGGCTTCTAAGATGCCTATGGATAAATCCTCTTTTGTGGTGAGCGCCTTTGAGGCGCCCAGTATCGTTCTGGTTTCAAAGTCATAGATCACCGCGTCCGTATAGGTTCCGCCCGTGTCTATCCCAATTCCTGTTTTTATGAAAACACCTCCCAGTCATTTTTTTCTTTAATTTTACAGTATATTTGGAGCATTTTCAAGATGTTTTTGTTAATTTTTTTAAATTGATCCATAAAAATTAAAAAAAGGTATTGACAAATTGTTTAAAAAATGGTATCATGCTTAAAGCATAAGATATCGCGGGTGTAGTTCAATGGTAGAATGCCAGCCTTCCAAGCTGGCCGTGTGGGTCCGATTCCCATCACCCGCTCCATAAACGCGAGCCTCGCATTTTCGGGAGATATCCCAAGTGCGGGGCTTTTTTACAGCCCCAAAGCCTCCCCTGCGCGAAAAGAGCTTCGCGCCAGCGGCGCGGAAGCCACGAATTCAAATCCCTTTTGCCTCGCTGCCGCGCCATATACTTCAAACTGGGCGGGATCTATGTATTCCCGCACGGGGATGTGCTGCTTGGTCGGGGCGAGGTATTGGCCGATTGTCAAAAATTCGCAACCGGCCTCCCTCAGATCGTCGAACAATTCATGGACCTGCCCCATTGTTTCCCCCAGACCCACCATGATTCCGCTCTTTGACCGGACTTCCGGGTTAAAGCGCTTTATGTTGCTTATGAGCTCCAGCGAACGTTTGTATCCGGCCTGCGGGCGCACGTCCGCATAAAGCGATTTCACGGTTTCCATGTTGTGGCTGATCACGGCGGGGGAAGCCTCCGCCACCGTTTTTAGCGAGCCGGCGATTCCCCCGAAATCCGGTATCAGCGCTTCAATCGCGGTTTCCGGCGCCGCTCGCTTGATTTTTTTGATCGTTTCCGCGAAATGCTCTGCCCCCCCATCGGGCAGGTCATCCCTTGTCACCGATGTGATCACCGCATATTTAAGCCCGAGCTCTTTGACCGCCAAAGCGACATTTTTCGGCTCCTCCGGATTTAAGCGCTGCGGCCGGTCATAATGCACATTGCAAAATCGGCAGTTGCGGGTGCAATTCGTTCCCATGATCATAAAAGTCGCGGTTTTGCGCGAGAAGCACTCCCTGTAATTCGGGCAGTTGGCCTCCCTGCAAACAGTGTTCAAATTTAATTTTTCAAGTATGGCCTCCACGGTTTCCCGGTTTGGGCCGTCGGCCCAGCGGACGCGGAGCCACTCCGGTTTTTTGAGCATGGCTTTGCCGCCTTTCATTGGTATTCGATCAAGTGAATATGCAGGATAAAAATTCGTCTTTCGTGATGCTGCCAAGATAAGGGCGGAGGGAAATATTTTCAAGCGCCGCGCTGAAAACCTGAAATTGAAACAGTTTGTTTTCGAAAATTTCCTCCAACTCCCCGATCGGCGAAACCCCGAGAAAATCCCCGCGTATGAAACAGGAAGCCACAGCCCCTTTGTCTATGTCGAGATATACTTCCACTTTGCCGCCTGCAAAGCGCTTGCTGTTATGAAACGAAAATTTCGGCGAATTCCCGAAATTCCACGATGGGTTTCCGTACTTTTTTTGAAATATTTGATCGATTTCGGCAAGCTCATCGCCGGCGAGCGCATATTTTTGGATTTGCCTGCCGCAAAAAAGCGCCTTTTTAAGCAACTCCTTGAATTCGGGGGTGGAATAAGGGCGAGCCATGTATTCCTTTATGTTGGCGACCTGGCTTCGCACCGAGCGCACCGCCTTGGAGCGTATTTTTTCCTCGTCTGGCCGAAGCGCCCTCGCGAGAATTTCCAGATCCGTGTCATATAGAAGCGAGCCGTGCGTGCATACCCTGTCACGGCGCACATACTGGGCAAATCCGGAAATTTTTTTCTCATCCACGAAAATGTCGTTGCGTCCCCGCATAAGAGCGGGGACGCCCAATTCGTTCAAAGCCGAAACCACGGGGGCGGCAACTTTTTCTTTCGCGGTTTCCAGGGGGTACTGCCCTTTTTCGCAGGGCATTATCACGGTATACAAAAGCGTGCCGGGATCGGTATAGATGGTTCCGCCGCCGCTCGAACGGCGCGCGATTTGCATTCCTTGCTGCGCGGCGAAGCTCATGTCTATTTCCGCTTCGGCTATCTGGTTGCTGCCCAGCATCGCGCACTTGCCGGTTTGCCATATCATCATGACAGCTTCGCCCCACGGGTAATTTTGCACGATATATTCCTCAACCGCGAAATGGAACGCGGCCTCTTTATTTTCTGTTTCTATGTACAACATCGCCTTATCCCCGCCGTATGTTTTTTATGGCGAAAACATATACGCGCTCCATGGCTCCCGCCAGCCTGTTTTTTCGCAGAATGCTTTTGCTGTCCGCGATTCTCATATTGTGCAAATCGAGCAGGCGGCCGAGGTTGTCCATGCTGCCGTCGCCGTTTGCCTGCGATATATCGGAGTATTGCAGCAATATTGTCCCGTTTTCGGACAAATGCGCTTTCGCTTGCCCGAAGAAATCGGAGATCACTTTGTATCCCGGATCATAAATGGCCGCTTCATAAATATTTTTTGGCTCGCCTTGTATCCAGGGGGCGTTGAAGATGACCGTGTCGAATTCGCCTTGAATCGCATCGAACAAATCCGAGCATACAACATCGGACAACGCGCCGCCCAAATCGCTTCGCGCAAAATTTTCGCGCGCGCAGCTCACCGCTTTCGGGTTGATGTCGGAGGCCGTGACGGACTTCGCCCCGAGCCTAACCGCGAGTATCGCGAGTATCCCCGTGCCCGTGCCCACGTCGATCACCTTTTTGCCTTTTATATAATCCCCGAAAGCCAAAAACATTTCGGGCACGCTTTTGTCAAAAGGCACGTAGACAAAAGGCGCGATGTGTATCGCCGAGCCGATGCAATCAAAAAATATACCCTCGCTTGCCCTTTGCATATCGGTAAGTATCCGCTCATGCCGCCTTGCGGGCAAAAGATAAAATTGCCCGCTCACATCTTCCGGCAGCCAATCCGAAATGTTTTCCTCTCCCCCTCCGCGCAAAAGGGGCATTTTGTTTTCCTTGAGCAAATAACTCAGCCGGTGCACCTTGAATCTTTGTATGGCGGCATGATTTGGGGACATTCCAAACGATTCGTAATAGTCTTGATCGTCTGCGGCGGCGAGCTTGTCTTCATAATGGTGAATATACCAGAGGATCGCTTCCGCTCTGTCATAGTCCCCCGAAAAAACCACCGCCCGGTTTTGCCTGATTTTTTCGAATATTTCGCTGGGCCTGATTTTTGTGTCGCATACATCGATGCTTTTCGCCGTGCGGTAAATATCGTGGAATTCGTCGAATACGGCCACATTTCCGATGTTTTTTATCGCAATATTTTGCATTATGTCTCCTTGAAATCCGGCAGAATGCGCGGCTTTGCCGAAAAAAGCGGGATCTTGCCGGGGCTTGCCGCGGGGCGGCAACTTATCACGCTGTTTCCGAGCCAGTCGAATTCGACTTTCAGATTCGGCGCGGTGTCAGGCCAAACCTGCGATGTATGCGTGAAGCTCGCCAAGGGCCAGCTCACATCGATGACATCGCCCGCTTTCGCCTCGATTTCGGCGTAAGCGGGATGCGATTCGCTGTACGATATATCCGATTTTTTGCCGTTTATCTTCAGCCCGGCGGCGTTTTTGTCGGCCCAATGCGGAATGCGCACATATATTTTGCCGTCTTTTTCCGGTATTATCTCCGCGCCGCCGCAATCCGGGAAAAACGACCTGACTTGGCAGGATCCGTTTCGCATATTGAAAGCCATGTTTATATACTCCCCCTCCGGCAAAAAGACATTGTCTTTTTGCGTTTCCCGGACTGCGGAAGAGACATATATCTTTGAGATCGCGCGCATCCCTTCCGGGGCGCAGCACCCGAAAATCGAAAACCCCGAAACCCCGCCGAGAAGCTCGTTTTCATAGTCGTTTATGCCGGATCCGCCGATTATCGCCCCTTGGACTTTTTTGAGCAGTTCTATCTGCCTGCCGAGTTCTTCCTCGCTTTGGCCGGAGTGGATTTTTTTGTAGTGCGATTCCATTTCGGGGGTCATGACAAATTGCAAGTTGACTATGTAATTCCTGAAAAAACGCTCGGCATAATCGAAATATTCGGAGTATCCGGCGCGTCCCAGCAGAACCGCCACGGAAATCATATCGGATATGGCGCAGGTTTCGTTGCAGCTGTCGGGCAGAGCGGGGAACCAGCCTGTGCCCGTTGACCGGCTCATCATCCAGTCAAAGCTGCGTTTGGCGAACTCGATATATTTTTTGCCGCCCGTCGCGAGGCCGAGTTCTGCTATGCCCCAGACGCAGTGCATCGTCGCGTGGGAATGCCCGATATTTCCGGCGGGGTCGCGGAAAGAGCCGTCGCCGGCAAAAATCACGCTGCCCGGCAGCCGGCTTTCCATGATGCCCAAAGCCGCCGCCTTTGCAAATTCGAGAGCCTCGATATCGCCGGTTATGAGATAATAATCGAGTATCGGCCCGACTGCGGGCGCGTGATGGGTGTTCCAGTAATTTTTTGATTCTTTGTCGTTTGGATCGACCGGCCCCATGCCGTTGGGGGCGTAGCAGAAGCTTTCGCCGCCGCCGGTTTTTCCCCAGATGAACAATTTTTTTAAGGCGGAAACAATTTTTCCCGCAAGCTTTTGGCGCTCCGGGTTTTTTGTGCGCCTGTAGTCCTCGCAAAGCGAGCGCAGGATTTTCAAAGTGCCCCAGACGTGAATGATTTTGTCTTCGTCCCCATACACCGCATCGGGCAAATCTTCCCTGTAGCAGCCGCCGTGCGACATCGCGAGCCCCTCTTCGTTTATGTAGCTTCTCATGCGCTCGTGAAATTTTTCCTCGATGTCTTTCGCGAAATCGTTTTGGGCTATGTCGCGCATATAGAACCACTCCCAGTCCATGCGCGCGTCGGTGTCGCAGTTGACAATCGGGTCGTCGCCCTCGCGCACCGAGGGGAAGCGCAGGGGGAACACCTGGAACACGGGCTGGTAGCCGTATTCGGGCTTGGGCGAGCGGGCGAGATAGTTCATCGCCCACTCGGCCATTTTTTTTATGTCGATGTCTTCGTTTTTGCCGGATCCCGCCGCCTCCATGTATTTCACTTCGCCTATTTCGCCGTTGATCCCTGAAATTTCGGGATACATATCCAATCCTCCTTTATTTTTCGTCGATGATCGATTCAATCGCCTTTTTCATGATATCGCCGTATCTGTCCGCGTTTTTTTCGGTGACGGACGCGAATGTGTTCGTGTCCTTTATGAATGCATATGTATAGTCCGTTCCCGGGGCGGGCCATATCGTCGCCCCCAAGTCATATACCCTCGAATCGAAGATTATGTCGAGCATTTCGGCGGTGTCGGCATCGCGTGAATATTTGGTTTTCAGCGCCGACTCGTAATAGGCGGGGATGATTTTGTTGCGCGCCGCGCAGGCCATCGCCTCCATGACCGCGCCCGCTATTTCGGGCCTTTGGTTGGTCGAGGGGATCACAAAAGGGAAACCCCCGCATACGCTCGAATAATACTGTTTTTGTTCGAGCGTGAATTTCGGGAAGGGCACAATTCCGAAATCGTCGGGCATATCCCTCAGATCGATCATTTCCGGTATCGCACCCACGGAAAAAAGGCAATATCCGTTTCGAAAATGCTCCAGCCTTTTCGCCATGGCGCTGTCCCCCGGATAAGGCGCCAGCGCTTTGGTTTTGTCCTCTATCGTCTCCAAGAACACGCCTGCGGCAAAATTGAGCCCCGCGATCGCCCTGTCGGCTATATCGAAAAATGCCTGGTTTCCCGGTATCGCAAAATACGGAAGATCGTCGCCGTCTTTTTCGATCAGGCGTATTCCGGAGGAAACCCAGAAACTTTGGGCGATGTAATAATGCTCGCTCAAAATGCCCCAGTTGTCCGCGGCGGTCATTTTGCCGTCGCCGTCGATATCTTTCACGGCGGTTTTCGCATATTCGAAAAATTTGTCATGCGTCCAGCTTCCCGTGCGCACCAGCTTGTATATATCCTCGAGCCCCAGATCCATGACTTGTTTTTTGTTGAAAAAGGTCACGACCGTGGCTTCGAGGAAAGAGAGCATATCGTCGGAAAACGCCCAGTACAATTTGCCGTTGATGCTCAGCTGTTCGTTGGCGACCCCGCACCAGTACGGCCGGTCAAGGTCGATGTACGGCAGCTCTTCCACACGATAGAGCAGATGCTCGGCCGCCGCCACATGGGCCTCGCGGTCTATCTGCATATACATATCGTATGAATCGTCGCCCGCCTTCACGTTTTTCCTGAGACTGGAAAGCAGCTCAAACAAATTTATCGTGGTCGAGTTCAAAGCTATGTTGAAGCGTTCCTCGATCGTTTTGTTGCGCTGGTAGATCGTATCGTTCAGTATGTCGCCGTTTTCCGCTTCCGGATAAAGCTCTTCGTTTCTCAGGTTATAAGTCCCGACCACCACCCTGTATCCGTAGCCGCCGAAATCCAGCTCCGGCAAATCGTCCGTTAAAATATTGCTTTCCGCCGGCCCGGCTTCGGCCTCGCCTTGGGCATCCGGAGAGCCGCCGTCTATTCCGGAGGGGTTGGAGTCGCCGTCGTCGGCGCATGAAAACATGGCTGCAAAAATAATCAAAATGAACGAAAACAGCAATGCAAACTTTTTCATTTCAAACATGCCCCCTTAATTTCTCGTTTTAGGTTGATCAAAACAATATTACCACATATCGGCAAAAAATGCAAGCCCATTATTTATTTTTCTTCCAATCGTCTTGCATTAATTTTTGCGATCTGGTATAATGATTTAACAGTCTAAAACAAAAATGGGAGCTGATTTTTGATTTATGGAAAAAAATGTTGAATATCCCGTAAATGAAAAGCAAAAAAAACTCGCGCTTTACGGGGGGGAGCCCGTCAGAAAAAAACCGTTTCCTGCCCGAGGGTCGATCGGCAGGGAAGAAAAAGAGGCGGTAAATGCGTTATTCGACGCCGTCATCGAAACCGGGGGGACCATTTTGTACAACGGGCCGGAAGAAGAAGCGTATTGCCGCGAATTTGCCGAATATATGGGCCAAGGGTATGCGGACGCGGTGAATTCCGGCACCTCGGCGGTTTATGTCGCCCTGCGCGCCCTGGACATCAAGCCGTTTTCCGAAGTCGTGGCAAGCCCCATGACCGACCCGGGCGGCATGATGCCGATCGCCCTTTTGAACTGCATACCTGTCATAGCCGACGCATCGCCCGGAAGATACAACACCGACGCAAAACAGGTCGAGAAGATGATCACGCCCTTGACAAGCGCGATTTTGGTCGCGCATATCGGCGGCGAGCCGGCGGATATGGAAAATATCGCGGATGTGGCAAAAAAATATAAAATACCGCTCATCGAAGATTGCGCGCAGTCGCATCACGCAAAATTAGGCGGACAGCTGGTGGGATCGTTCGGGGACATAGCGGCTTTTTCCACGATGTACGGCAAGCATCATTGCACGGGCGGGCAGGGCGGGCTCGTCTATACAAAAAACGAGGAACTGTATTGGAACATACGCAGGGCCGCCGACAGGGGGAAGCCCTTCGGGCTGGCCGAGCCGAACAATGTGATCGCTTCTTTGAATTTCAATTCGGACGACCTCGCCTGCTGCATAGGGAGGGCGCAGCTCAAAAAGCTTCCGGGGTTCGTGGAAGGCAGGAGAGCTGTCGCGGCAAAGGCGGCGCCGGCAATGGACAGGCTTCAAGCCATTTCGATTCCAGAGCAGCTGCCGGGGGCTAAGCATTCCTACTGGTGGTGGCGCCTGAAATTCAACGAAGGCGTCTTGATGTGCGGAAAGGATCTATACTGCCGGGCGCTGGCCGCGGAGGGGATGTCCGTGGCGGCCGATTACGGGGCGGCGATGCCGCAGAATTTCAAGTGGTTCGAAACAAGAAACGTTTTCGGCGCCTCGGGTTACCCGTGGCGCTCGCCCGAATACAAAGGCGACCCGGACAGGCGCTATCCGTGCCCCGTGGCGGCGCAATCGGTCCGGGACCATTTCAATGTCACGATATATGAAAGCTATTCCGAAAGCGATGTCGCGGATTTGGTCGGCATCTTCGAAAAAGTCGAGGATGCGTTTAAAATTTATTGAGCAGGGAGAAACATCATGATCACAAAAATATCGGGCGGAAAGATAATATCAGGCGATGGCGTAACTGTTGGAAAATCATTGTATCTGCGCGACAAAAAAATATTGTGTTTGGCAGGCGAAAACCTGCCGTTCGACAAGGAGATCGAGGCGAACGGCGATTACGTTTCCGCCGGATTCATCGACATGCACACGCACGGAGGCGGCGGCCACGACTTCATGGACGGCGGGAGCCTGCCTATCGTGGAAGCGGCAAAATTGCATCTCGCCCACGGAACCACTTCGATCTTGCCCACCTCCATCGCGTGCTCGAATCAGCTTCTAAAAGAATTCATCGCGGATGCCAGGTGCGTCATGGCGCAAAAAAATGCCTCCAATATCATCGGCGTGCATTTGGAGGGGCCGTATTTTTCGATGAACCAGCGCGGCGCGCAAAACCCCGCGTATATAAAAGCCCCCGACAGCGCCGAATATGAGGAAATCATAAGCTGCGCCGGGGGAATCATCAAAAGATGGAGCTTCGCGCCGGAGCTCGGCGGAAGCCAAAAATTTTGCGAAACGCTGATAAAAAACAATATTGTCCCCGCGATAGCGCACAGCGACGCGATATACCGCGACGTCAAAAACATCTATGACAGCGGGTGCAAATTGGTCACGCATTTCTATTCCGGCACTTCGACCATCACCCGCCACAATGGGTTCAGGGAGCTCGGCGTCATCGAGTCGGCATATTTGATCGACGACATGGAGCTGGAAATCATCGCGGACGGCAAACATCTCCCCCCCGAGCTCATGCGCCTCATATGCAAGCTGAAGGGCATCGGCAAAATCAGCTTGGTCACTGATTCAATGAGAGCGGCGGGGCTCGGCGAAGGAGCCTCCCTGCTTGGCAGGGTTGGCGAGAGTATGCCGTGCATCATCGAGGACGGAGTGGCGAAACTGCCGGACAGATCCGCGTTTGCGGGCAGCATCGCCACTGCTGATATGTTAGTCAGGACGATGGTGCAAAAGGCGGGCGCAAGCATCGCCGAATCGGTGCAGATGATGACTAAAAATCCCGCCAAAATTCTCGGGTTGGCAGACAAAGGCGATATATCGGAGGGATTCGACGCGGACATAGCGATATTCGACGAAGATATAAGCATAAAAAAGGTGATTCTGATGGGCGAATTGGTGTGATTCCGACAAAAAAACGCTTGACATTTTTTTGCAAATTTGATAAAATAAAGCTGAAAATTGCTTGAATCAAAAAAGAGGGGGCGGAAAAACATATGTATTTAAAACAAATTGCGCGCATAATGCGCTTGGCGCTGGCACTGGCTGTCATGGCCGGGATTTTGGCGTCATGCAGCAAAGATCCTGACAAAACAACGGATGAGCCTGCCGAAAACGGCGCCACGGAAGAAAACGCGGACGAAAACAACAAACCCGAGGAGGAAGCCAAGCTCACGGCTCCGAATCTTCCGGAGACGAACTGGAACGGCAAGGAGATCACATTTATCGTGAGAGGGCCCGCTTTTGAGGAATGGGAATCCCAGGACATATGCGTCGAGGAGGAAAACGCCGAGCCCGTGAACGACGCGGTTTACAAACGAAACGCGATTTTGGAGGAACGGTATAATTTCAAGATAAAGAAATTCGGCGCCGGAGGGGACATACAGGCCCAAGCCGACAAATCGATACAATCCGGTTCGAACGACTATTTTGTGACCATGTGCAACACGGTGGAGACAAACAGCATGGCGATGAAAGGCAATCTGAACGATCTGCAGAAAGTAGGCTATTTGGATCTTGGGCGGGAATACTGGGACCAAAATTCGATCTACGGCTTTACCGTGGAGGGGAAGACTTTGTTTATGACCGGCGATTTGTCCGTCATGGCAAACGACGCCACCTGGATTTTGATGTTCAATAAAAACGTTCTGCAGAGCGCGCAGCTCGAAGACCCGTATAATTTGGTGAAAACCAACAAATGGACGGTCGACAGAATGCATGAAATGATGAAAAACGTGGCAAAGGATCTCAACGGGGACGGAATCATCGACGGGAGGGTCGATCAAGTCGGCCTAACCACGCATGACACTACATACGACGGGCTGTTCTACGGCATGGGAATGCGCGTGTCCAACATGGACGAAAACGGCTGTCCGCAGCTCGCCATGAACAACGAAAAAATGGCTTTGGTCATGGAAAAATCGGCGATGATAATGGATAAGTCGATCACATTCAACGCGCCCCCCACAGCCGACCTCAAAGATGTGCTGGCTAAACCGTTTGAAGAAGACCGCACGCTGTTTTACGGCGAAGTTCTGCAGTGCGTCATCAGGAGGCGCAACATGGAGACCCCGTTCGGGGTGCTGCCGTTCCCGAAGCTCGACGAAACCCAGGCGGATTACGCGCATATCGTGCATGTGACCGCCTGCATGATAGGGGTGCCGTCGTCGCTCTCCGACGAAGACAAGGATTTTGCGGGATTTGTGCTCGAGGCGATGGCCGCCGAATCCAAAAACTGGCTCGTCCCGGCGTATTACACGATCGCCTTGGAGGGAAAATTCATGCGCGACGAAGAATCGAAGGAGATGCTTGACATCATACTCCGCACAAGGCGCTACGATCTGGGATATGTCTCGGACTGGGGGAGCATGTATTCGACCTACGTGAGTAACGTCAAAAAGGACAGCACCGATTTCGCTTCCATATGGGACAAATGCGAGAGCAAGGCGCTCACCAAAATCGAAAAAGACCTGGCCACTTATCAAAACATACCGTAAGCGAAAGGGGAACGCTAAAAATGCCGCAGGAGGCCTACAAGCTCCGCACCTGTTATGTCAACGGGGCCGAGCATCTCCAAAATGCCTGGAATGTGAATTTTATGTACCCCGGCGCCCCCAATCAATGGAGCGAAGGCGACTGGACGGCTTTCCTTGCGGAGCTGAAAGCCTTCGGATATAACTGCTTTCAGATATGGATACCGCCGACCCTTCTCGTGCCGGGCGAAAAACGCGAAAACGCGGCGAAACTGATAAAAAAGCTGATGGAAATGACGAAATCGATGGATATGATGTTCAACCCGTTCATTTGCGTCAATTCCTACGGCGCGGATTGGTATTTTGCCTGCCCCAACGATGCGGGCGACAAAAAAATCATCATGGAGTTCTGGGATTTTTACGCCGGCAAATTGGCGGGAGCCGATATTTTCACCATATTTCCCGGCGACATCGGCGGCTGCAACCGCAACGGCTGCGATCATGACACTTTCTTGGATCTTTGCGGCGAGCTGATCTCCCTCATCAAAGGCCATTCGCCTTCGACCGCCGTCGAAATCGGCACATGGGGCTCCCCTTTTGCCGGCTGGGGAAGCGATATGCGCCATGTCCCGAACTGGGACGGCTCTTGGAATATGATCACAGACCCCAAGCTCAACTCCGCCGAATCCCCCGCATATATTTTCAACGGCTCCCCAAAACGGGTCGCGGAGTGCATGAAAAGCCTCATTTCCAGGCTCGACGCATATCCTGTCGACACCATCGTTTCGATCAACCTCGGCTTCAACGGCATCAGCGAGCCGGAAGGCAAATTGTTTTCCAAACTGGCAAATCCCCCGTTCGCTTATGACGGCCGGCCCTGGGCAAAAAAAATCGCGGAAAAAAGAAGGATCACCAGCTGGGATTATGCGCTCGCGGAAGGCGAATTGATCGCTTATCCGCACTGGCGGCTCCCGAATATAAAGCGCAAAAGGCTGATGGAGCGGGAAGCCGCCCCGTATTTCGGCGCGGTAAATTATACGATGACGCCAAAACTCAATATGTTGTCGCTTTATGCGGTCGGTCAGCTCATGATAAATCCGGAGCGCGATCCCGACGAAATCGCCTCGGAATTTACGGGGCTTGTGTTCGGCGACCCGAAAATCGGAACGCTCATGGAGGCGTTTGAAATCGTTGGCGGCTGGGGGCATTATCCGCGCCGCCTCTATACGAAAAATGAGCTCCAGAAGGATTTCACCGAGCTTGCCGGGAGGTTGGAGGCCTGCAAAGGCGCAAAGTGCGAACTTCCGCTGTTCCCGGACTCCGAGACCCACCGCCGGGATCTGCTCTGGCACGCCAAAAATTTTTTGGAGCTGACCGGGAAATATCCCGACCGCGGCGCGATAAAGAAAAAATATTGGGAAAAGTCGCTATCCATTTACGACGCGATCCCCATGTCGATCGACGAGCGCGCCGACTCGGCGGCATATGGATATTCGCAGATCGGCTCCGATATCGGAGAATAAGGAGGGCATATATGCCAAATATACGCAAAATATTATGCTTGACGTTTGTTTTCGCGTTTGTTTTTTTGTTTTCATGCCAAAGCGGCGAATCCGAAAAAAACAATGCGATCGAGGATTCACGCGCAAATCAGGAAGATTTTGACAGCGGCGGCGAAAACGCGAAAGACGAAGACGACGAACAAAAACCCGATTTGCCCGAAAATGCAGATTACAGCGGTTACGAGTTCAAGATATTGACAAGGGGGGACGAAGGCCATGGCTATCCCGCGCACACCAGGGACATCGTCGCAGAACAGGAAACCGGCGAACCGCTAAACGACGCCGTCTACAAAAGAAACAGGATCGTCGAAGACTTGCTGAATATCAAAGTGGCGATGATCGCCATGGACGAGAGCGATGAAACGCGCCCCAATAACGCCGTGAAAAACGCCTTTCTCGCAGGGGACGATCTTTACGATCTGCTTATGACCCACATGATTTTCGGAGGCTCGACCGCCCAAAACGGCTATTTGAAAAACTGGGGCTCGATGCCGTATGTCGATTTTTCGCGGCCGTGGTGGTGCAAGAGCGCGAATGAGAATTTGTCCGTGGGCAATAAAATATTTTTGGCCCTGAGCGATCTCAGCGTGAGCTCGAGCGACTATGCGTTCACATGCCTTTTCAACAAGCAGCTGCAGCAGGAATGGGCGGTGGAAAATCTGTACGATGTCGTCAGGGCGGGGAAATGGACATTCGACAAAATGTACAGCGTCACCAAAGACATAAAAAAAGACCTGAACGGCGACGGGCAAATGACAGCGGAGGATTTATACGGATTGATCGTGGCTGCGGATGTGGGAACGCTGAACTATTTTTATGCGGGCGGCGATACCGTGACAAAAAAAGATGCCGGCAATGTGCCGTATTTGGATATTGTCACGGAGCGCTCGATAGAAGCGTTCGGAAAGGCGCTTGGCATAGTGACTGCGGAAAGCACCTTTTTTCTCACGCAGTGGAATCTGGAAAATTTCATGGATATGTTTTCCGGCAACCATGGTTTCATCATCAACACCAATGTGGCCATGATAACGCAGTTCAGGGACATGGAAATCGATTTCGGCATACTCCCATTTCCCAAATTTGACGAAAAACAGGAAAAGCATCTGGAATATGTGGACGGCCACGCTCCGCTCATGGGAATTCCCGCGATGGTCCAAGACGACGAAAAAGCGGGCGCGATAGTCGAAGCGCTTTCATATTATTCCCGCATATATGTGGTTCCCGCATATTATGACATAAATCTCAAGACCAAATTTTCAAGGGACGACGAATCCGCCGAAATGCTCGACATCATAATGGATGGGCGCGTGTTCGATTTCGGATATGTGTACGACAACTGGATAATCGCGTTCCAGTTCCAGGAGCTTTTGCGCTCCAAAAAAGAGGGCTTTGTTTCCACGATAGAAAAAAACATGCCGAAGGCCCAAGCGAATTTAGACGCCATCCTCGCCGCTTACGAGGCGATAGATTGAATATGGAAAACTACCGGATCTATTTGCGTCTGCTCGGCGAATATTGCGCCAAAGCCGCAAATTTTGCAAATATTTAGGGATGAGCAAAAGTCGGAGGAGACCACCCCGCGTCTGCGGACGCACCCCTCCACAGAGGGGAATAGGAGAAAGAACGCCGGAAGTTTGCCAAAATTCCCCTCCGGGGAGGGGTGTCA
>Ga0082212_10005091_pt1 | contig 18038 bp, 14 predicted proteins | sample TergutNt197P3_FD_71548 | JGI IMG/M metagenome (GOLD analysis project Ga0082212, IMG submission 71548) | Neocapritermes taracua P3 segment gut microbial communities from Petit-Saut dam, French Guiana - Nt197 P3 | ecosystem: Host-associated > Arthropoda: Insects > Digestive system > Gut ...
CTTTTTTACGGCGATATTTCCGATGACGAATTTGCCGTAATAAAATCATATTTAATTAACCCGGTCGAATGTAGGGGCGGCCTTTGGCCGTCCGCCCGAACGGAATCCCCCTGTAGGGGCGGCAACCTGCCGTCCGATTTGGATTTGTCCAATCGTATGGGCGACATACCCTCCGACCCCGAAACTGTCGAAACGCTGTCCGATTTCCGCACGCTCAATGCCGATGAAATGAAGGACTTTTGCGAGCGGCACTCTATAAATATGGATATGGATGACGCGCTGTTCTGCCAACAATATTTTAAAAAAGAAAACCGCGACCCCACAATAACCGAAATGCGCGTGTTCGACACATATTGGTCCGATCACTGCCGCCACAGTACATTCATGACAATACTCGACAGCGTTGAAATTGACGAAAGTATATACTCTCCCGCGATAAAAGACGCGGCGGCGAGATATTACGCCGCGAAAGAGCAAATCGGATCGTCCGCGCCGCATTGCCTTATGGATGTCGCGGTTATGGGCATGAAAAAAATGCGGCATATCGGACTGATTGACGACATGGAAGACACAGACGAGGTCAACGCTTGCAGTATCGAGGTCGATGTCACCGTTGACGGCAAGCCCGAGAAGTGGCTGTTCATGTTCAAAAACGAGACGCACAACCACCCCACGGAGATTGAACCGTTCGGCGGCGCGTCAACCTGCCTTGGCGGCGGCATACGCGACCCGCTGTCGGGACGCGCCTTTGTCCACGGCGCGATACGCCTTACGGGCAGCGGCGACCCGCGCGAGCCATATGCCGAAACCCTGCGCGGCAAACTGCCCCAACGCAAGATAACCAAAACCGCCGCCGAGGGTTACAGCTCCTACTCCAATCAAATCGGACTGGCTTCGGGACATCTCTCCGAGATTTACGACCCGGGCTTTAGGGCAAAACGTATGGAATGCGGCGCGCTTGTCGCGGGCGTTAAGAAAGAGGATGTAACGCGGCTGCAACCCGTAAAAGGCGATGTCATAGTGCTTATCGGCGGCAATACGGGGCGTGACGGTATCGGCGGCGCGACAGGGTCGTCCAAAGAGCATGACGAAAGCTCACTGGAGAAAGGCGGCGCGGAAGTCCAAAAGGGCAACCCCGCCATCGAGCGTAACATCGTGCGCCTGTTCCGCGACCCCAAAGCGTCAAAACTAATAAAGAAATGCAACGACTTCGGCGCGGGCGGCGTTTCCGTTGCGGTGTGCGAGCTTGCGGACAGCCTTGTTATAAACCTCGACACCGTGCCGCTGAAATACGGCGGCCTAGACGGCACGGAAATCGCAATCTCAGAATCGCAGGAGCGTATGGCGGTTCTGCTCGATGCCGCCGACCTTAAAACCTTTGCCGCGATGGCGGAAAATGAGAATCTCCAATGTGTAAAGGTTGCGGACGTTACGGATGACAAGCGAGTAATCATGCGTTGGAAAAACAATGTAATCGTGGACATAGCGGCTGAAATGCTGAACAGCGGCGGCGTTAGAAAACACGCCTCCGTCAAGGTTGCCGCGCCCAAAACTGAAAATCTCAGACTTGCGGCGGAGGGCGTTTCAGACGGCAAAACCATAACAGAGAACTGGCTCGCCAACATTTCAGACTTGAATACTTGCTCAAAAGAGGGGATTGCCGACAGGTTCGACACTACATCGGCGGGAAATACGATACTCATGCCGTTCGGCGGCAAGTATCAAAAAACCCCGGAACAGGGGCTTTGCATTAAATTCCCCGCGCGTTTGGGCAAGTGCGGCACAGCGTCTTTAATGACGTTGGGTTACAACCCCAAACTGGGATATTTCAGCCCGTTCCATCAAGCCGTTTACGCTGTGTTGGAGTCCGTTATGAAACTTGCCGCCATGGGCGGCGATGCCTCGAAAGCCAGACTGACATTCCAAGAGTATTTTGAGAAATTGGGTAACGACCCTTACCGTTGGGGCAAGCCTTACGCCGCGCTTATGGGCGCGTTTTTGGCGCAGGACGAGCTGAAAATACCGTCAATCGGCGGCAAAGACAGTATGTCCGGCACATTTACGGATATTGACGTGCCGCCGTCACTGATTTCCTTTGCGGTCGGCACTGCGGACACAGGCAAAATCGTCTCCTCGGCGTTCAAGGGGACAAGCAGTAAAGTAGTTATGGTTTACAGCGATTTGACCGATGACAAATTACCGAACTGGGAACAGACGCGCTCAAACCTGCGCGGAATACACTGGTTGATACAGAATGATATGGTTCTTGCTTCGTCCGCTGTCGGCTTTGGCGGCGTTGCCGCCGCCGTTAGCAAGATGTGCTTTGGAAACCGTCTGGGCTTTTCCTTTACAGATGAAAATATCGGCAAGGAATTACTCTTTACACCAGACTATACAGCGGTTATTCTTGAAGTTACGGACAATGTCGACCTTAGCGGCCTGCATTACCGTGAACTGGGCGTTACCACCGAAGCTGAAATAATAAAAGTCAACGGCGCGGAAATATGTTTGGGAAGAATACTTGAAGCATACGAGGGGACTTTAGCCGAAGTGTTCCCGTCAAAACCGTTGGCACACGGCAAACAGCCGCTTCCCGCCGCCGCTAAAGGCGGCAGTACGCGGCGGGGTAACTTCTCACTGCCCGATGAAGTTAAGGGGCGTAAAGTTATCATCCCCATATTCCCCGGCACTAACGGCGAATACGAGCTTGAGGATTGGTTTGCAGAGGCGGGAGCTTCTGTAAATACGGTCATATTTAAGACCCTATCACTTGATAGGATGGCAAACAGTATAGCCGAACTGGCGGACAAGCTAAGTAAAGCAGATATACTTGCCATCCCATCGGGCATGAGCGCGGGGTGCGAACCGTGCGGAAGCGCGAAGTTCATAGCGGCGGTGCTGAAAAAACCTCCGGTGCGCCGCGCAATCGAGAGCTTGATTGCGCGAAAAGGCTTGATATTAGGCGTAGGCGAGGGCTTTGCAGCCCTTATCCGAACGGGTTTACTGCCCTACGGCAGGTACACGGAGCGGACAGACGCGGTTATCGAGCGCAACACGGTCAATAAATATATGTGCAGGATGGTGAATGTCAGGCTTGCAAGCGTCAATTCCCCATGGTTCAAGGGTTACAGCGAGGGCGATATGTTTACCGCGCCGCTCTCGATTCTTGAAGGAAGAGTAATCATCAGTGCCGAATTATACGGAGAGTTGTCGAAAAACGGTCAAATCGCGGCGCAATACGTTGATGAAAACGGCGAGCCGTCAATGGACGTAACATACAACCCATGCGGCGCGGACTACGCGATAGAGTGCATGACAAATCCAGATGGCAGAATCATGGGGCGGATGTGTTCGTTTGAACGATTGGGTAAAGGATTATATCAGAATATATAGGAGGATACAGCCATGAACAACGCAAAGCCGCTTGTGGCGGTCATTATGGGCAGTCACAACGATATAAAGGTCGTCCGGCCCGCGCTCGACACCTTGGAGAAATTCGGTATAACTTACGAAGCGCGGGTTATGTCCGCGCACAGAACGCCCGACATTGTCGCCGAATTTGTCGGCGGCCTGTATGACAGGGGCTTCAAGGCCGTCATAGCGGCGGCGGGCAAAGCGGCGCACCTCGCGGGTGCGGCGGCGGCGCGTACAGTCCTGCCCATAATCGGGATTCCCGTGTCAGCGACACATCTTGACGGTATGGACGCGCTGTTGGCAACGGTTCAAATGCCGCCGGGGCTTCCCGTTGCCACGGTCGCCATAGACGGCGCGGTTAACGCCGCGCTGCTTGCAATATCAATTATCGGCGCGTTTGAACCCGATGTTTACGCCAAACTGGTGAAGTACCGTGATGATATGGCGGCGGCGGTTATTGCAAAAGACACCGAGCTGTTTGGTAGCAACTGATGGGAAACGAGGGTGTCAAAGATTATTGCGGCATCATCGGAATTTATGACGAAAACAACTTAGATACGGCGAATCTGGCGTATTTCGGGCTGATGGCGTTACAGCACAGGGGTCAGGAGAGCGCGGGAATAGCGATCAACAACGCGGGCTTCATAACGCACTATGCTGACGCGGGGCTTGTTCAAGATGTCTTCGACCAGAGGATACTGAGTATCCTAAAGGGCGATATGTGTCTCGGTCATGTGAAGTATTCAAGCGGCTCGGAGCGGCGCAACAACAGCCCCCAACCGCTGATTTCCGAGTACAGAAAGGGTCAGATTGCGGTCGCGCTGAACGGCAGTATAACAAACGCCCCCATGCTCAAGGAAAAACTGAGCTGGGAGGGCGCGGTTTTTGACGATGGTTCAGACTGCGAGGTTATAGCCGTAATGATTTCGCGGAAATTTCAGCGCGATATTGTCGAAGCGGTGCGCGAGACACTGGCGGAGCTTGAGGGCGCGTTTTCGCTTGGGATAATGGTAGACAACAAGCTAATCGCGGCCCGCGACAAAAACGGCATAAGGCCGCTCAGTATCGGCAGATTTACCAACGGCAGGGGTTACGCTTTCGCGTCTGAGAATGTCGCGTTTGATATCATCGGCGCGGAGTTCCTGTATGAGCTCGAGCGCGGGCAGATGGCGGTCATCGACTATAAAGGTCTGCGGACGGAGTGGCACTCCGAGCCGGAAAAGGGTTCGCTCTGCGCGTTCGAGTTCGTCTACTTCGCGCGTCCCGACTCGAATATCAACGGTATCAGCGTATACGAGTCACGCGAACTCGCGGGCAGGCGGCTTGCGGCTGAGTTTCCCGCCGAGGCTGACTGCGTTATCGGCGTGCCTGATTCGGGTATTCCGGGAGCTATCGGGTTCGCGGCGGAGAGCGGTATCCCGTATTCATTGGGGCTTATCAAAAACCGCTACATAGGGCGCAGTTTTATTGAACCGACAACGCGGCTGCGCGAGCTTGCAGTCAAACTGAAGCTAAACCCGATAACCAATATTGTTCAAGGTAAACGCATTGTGCTTGTTGATGACAGTATCGTTAGGGGGACGACCACGCTGAGAATAATCGAGCTGCTGAAAATTTCGGGCGCGAGAGAGGTGCATATGCGCGTGCTTTCGCCGCAGATAAAGGAACTGTGCAGGTTCGGCGGTATTGACATCAGCGACAGGGCGGATTTAATCTCCAACAGATATACCACGGAGGAAATACGCCGCAACATCGGCGCGGACAGCCTCGGATTCATCAGCCTCGATGGTTTGCTCGGAACATTGCGCGGCGGCTCCGGCGGTTATTGCTCGGAATGTTTGGAAGCCCCGTAGGGACGACCTTTGGTCGTCCGCGGACGCACACAGTGCGTCCCTACAACAAATGATTACCCCGCCCGCAAATACCCGTAGGGCGCGACGCCCCCGGCGCGCCGTCCGTTATATAATGAGGAGAATCAATATGCAAAACAAATACGAAGTCAACATCGACATAGCGAACGAAACGAAAGCGCAGATGAAAGACATTCTCAGCTCCGAAAACAGAAGGGTCATGAATAAAGTCGGGGCTTTCGCGTCACTGTACGACTTTTCCGATTTGCCGTATAAAAAACCCGTTTTGGTGCTGAAAACGGAAGAACCCGGCTCAAAACAGCTAATCGCGGTACAATACGACAAAATTGAGAATGTCTGCTATGACATGATAAACCACTTAATCAACGACTGTATCGTTATGGGCGCGACACCCCTCTCCATACAGGACGCGATTATTTGCGGCAAACTCGAAAAAAACACCGTGACCCGCATGGTAAAAGCTCTGGCGGCGGCGGCGGCGGAACAGGAATGTGTGCTGACAGGCGGCGAGACATCGGAGCAGCCGGGGGTTATCCCCGAAGGCTCGTATATTTTAACCTCAAGCATTGTCGGGGTTGCTGAAAGGGACGAAATTATTGACGGCTCGTCAATAACCTGCGGCGATACCGTGCTGTCCCTGCAATCGAGCGGCATTCACACAAATGGGTACACATTGGTAAGAAAAATAATGAAAGATAACCCGTCTGTCATGGGTGAAACGGTTGACGGGCGGACATTTATTGACGCTGTTCTCGAGCCGCACCGCTGTTACTATATCGCGCTGAAGGACACCTTCAAAACCGGACAGGTAACTGGTATGGCGCACATCACGGGCGGCGGCATTTGCGAAAATCTCAACCGTATTCTGCCGCCGGATACCAACGCGGAGATTGACCTTTCGGCTTACTCAATCCCGGCGATATTCAAAACGCTGAAAAAATTCGGGGATATAAGCGACAGTGAAATGCTGAGGACGTTCAACCTCGGCTGCGGTCTTGCGGTCGTCTGCAAAAGTGATTCCGTCAATTCGCTTATTGAACATTTTTCAAAACATTCAATCGAATGTAATATTATCGGGAAGATAACCAATGGGAACGGAAATGTTGTTACAACGGGTAATTTGAAATGGCAGTAAAAAAAATTGTTGTTCTGGCTTCGGGCGGCGGCTCAAATTTGCAGTCGCTGATTGACGCGGCGGAAAACGGCGCGATAAACGCCCGAATCGCGGCGGTCATATCCGACAGGCGCGGCGCGTTCGCGCTTGAACGCGCGAAAAGCGCGGGTATTCCGTCATATGAGCATGACCGTTTCGATAAAGCGCGGTTTGCCGTCCGTGACGACTTCGACCGCGCCGTTGCGGATTCAATAGACGCTCACGCCCCGGATTTGATAGTGCTTGCGGGGTATCTGTCCATACTGCCGCGTGAAACGGTGACGAGATACCGCGTTATCAACATACACCCGTCATTACTGCCGAAATTCGGCGGCATGGGGTTCTATGGGCGCAAGGTGCATGAGGCCGTTATCGCGGCGGGCGAAACGGAATCGGGCGCGACCGTCCACTATGTGGACGAGGGCGTGGACACAGGCGGCATTATCGTGCAGGAGCGCGTGCCGGTCATGCCGGGCGACACCGCCGAAACACTTGCCGCGCGGGTGCTTGAAACCGAACACAACCTAATTGTAACGGCGGTAAAAATGTTGTTGTAGGGCGCGGCATCCCTGACGCGCCGTGAAAATATTACAAATATACAAAGGAGATTACCTATGAAACGTGCAATTATCAGCGTCAGCGACAAAACGGGTGTTGCGGACTTCGCCAAAGCCCTGCTCGCCAAGGGTTACGAAATTATCTCGACGGGCGGCACGGCATCGCTCCTAGCCGCCGAGGGCGTTCCGACGCTTGAGGCGGAACAGGTCACGGGCTTTCCCGAATGCCTTGACGGGCGCGTTAAAACCCTGCACCCCAAAATCCACGGCGGCATTCTGGCAATCAGGGACAACTCCGAACACATGGCGACACTTGAAAAACTTGATGTCGGCACAATCGACTTGATTTGCGTCAATCTCTACCCGTTCAAGAACACGGTGGCAAAGCCCGGGCATACACTCGCCGAGGCGGTCGAAAATATCGACATTGGCGGGCCGTCTCTCATCCGCGCCGGCTCGAAGAATTACAAGTTCGTCACGGTCGTCACCGATGCCGAAGATTATAATCTTGTCATTGAAAACATGGACGCGGACGGCGGCGTTTCGGTTGACACGCGCTTCAAGCTCGCCGCGAAAGCGTTTCAGCACACGGCGGCGTATGACGCTTACATAAGCCAATATTTGGCAAAAGCCGCCGAGCTTGAGAAGTTCCCCAACCAGTTAACGCTTACATTTGAGAAAAAACAAGCGTTGCGCTACGGCGAAAACGGTCATCAGGAAGCGGCGTATTACACGGAGTTATCGAATGACCCTGCGTGTATCACATCAGCCGAGTGTCTGAGCGGCAAGGAACTCTCATACAACAACATCGGCGACGCGGACGGCGCGATTGCCGCCGTTAAGGAGTTCACCGAACCCTGCTGTGTGGCGGTGAAACACGCCAACCCCTGCGCCGTTGCGGTCGGCAAGGATTCGGCTGAGGCATACGCGATGGCGTTCGCCGCCGACCCCGTTTCGATTTTCGGCGGCATACTGGCGTTCAACAGCGCGGTCAACGCCGAATGCGCGGCGGACATTATCAAGACATTCATCGAAATTGTCATAGCCCCCGAGTATACGGCGGAAGCGTTGGAAATCCTTAAAACAAAGAAAAATATGAGGGTTCTGCTTATGCCGGGAGTGGCGGCGGCGAGCGTGTCGCAAATCGAGTACAAGAAAGTCGGCGGCGGTCTGCTGGCGCAGGATGCCGACAACGTAATGTGGGACGAGGTAAAGACTGTCACCAAAACGCAGCCCGCGCCGGAACTCACGCGCGACATGGAGTTTGCCATGAAGGTGTGCAAGCACGTCAAGTCCAACGCCATAGTGATTGCAAAGGACGGAAGCACGCTCGGTATCGGCGGCGGCAGTGTCAGCCGCATATGGGCGGCTCAGGCGGCAATCGCCAGAGCGGGCGATAAGGTAAACGGCGCGGTTATGGCATCCGATGCGTTCTTCCCGTTTGAGGATGTCGTACAAGAGTGCGCCAAGGCTGGTATCGCGGCGATTATACAGCCCGGCGGCTCGGTAAACGACACCCGTTCCATCGAGGAATGCGACAAAAACGGAATCCCGATGGTCTTCACGGGCATTAGACATTTTAAGCATTAATTATACATAACAAGGAGTTTTTATGAACAATTTATTCCCTTTGCGTTATAACAACATTGCATTGCGTCCCATGTGTGAAAGCGACATTCCGGATGATGAAAAATGGTTTTCCGTTGAAACGGAATGGGGCGAATGGGACGCGCCTTGGGAGGAAAATTCCACGGTTGAAGAACGTCTGGAATGGAGAAGAAACGTATTAAAGAAAAATGCCGACACTCCTCCTAAATTTTATGGCTTTTTGGACATGGACACGGATGAAGGCCGGCATATAGGATGGGTAACTTGTTACACCATAGACATTGACGATGTAATAGCGGTAGGGATAAATATACCGCCGCCGGACGCGAGACGTAAAGGTTATGGCAAGAACGCTCTTCTTTGCTATATGGATTATATCTTCTCGCGGAAAGATGTGGAAGAACTGTACACCCAGACATGGTCGGGTAATTTTCCGATGATAAAACTGGCGGAGGTCATAGGTTTTACTGAAATAGGGCGGATTAAAGGCATACGAAAGGTTAGGGGCGGGCGTTATGACGCGCTGACTTTCTCGATGTCACGAAATGATTTTTATGAACGGCACACGGATTTTTCCTTGTAGGGCGCGGCATCCCTGACGCGCCGTTAATAATATATGCGTTGTAGGGCGCAACGCCCTCGGTGCGCCGTAATGCGGATAATTTCTATTCCAGAGGATAAAGGCATGAATGAAACAATAAAAGAAAAATTATTGAATAAAAACGAAAAAATACTTAATATGGTTATTGAACGGGTCAAGAGAGATTTCCTTGATGATATTGCCATAATCGGATTGTCAGGGTCTTTCAGCACGGGCGATTACCATGAGAAGAGCGACCTCGACTTGATTATCATAAATAATACGGAGAATGCGTGGGAAATTTCCGATTGTTTTATTTTTAACGATGTCGGTTACGATATTTATTGCACACCATGGGAAGGCAGAATAGAAGACCAGTCGAATCTTAACAGCCAAATGATTTCATGCCTGACAGACCTTAAAATCGTGTACTGCGCGAAACCGGAATATATGGACAGATTTAACGCATATAAACAAAAAGCCCTTGACTCGCTCGCTAAACCCATCGGAAGAGAATGTCTGGATTTGGCAAAAAAATATATCGAAAAGGCAAAACAACACTATGCCGAGACAATAATTTCCGATGATATGGGAACGGTGAGATATTCTTCGTGCGGGGTTGTGTATTATTTATTAAACGCGCTTGTGAGGATGAATAATACATATATTAAGCTGGGGATAAAAAGATACCGCGAACAAATTACATCGTATAAATATTTGCCCGAGAATTTTGACAAGATGTATATGTCCGTAATCGAAGCGAAAACCATCGGCGAAATGCGAGATACATCGCGTGATATGTTAAAAAGCGTTGTTCGGCTGTATGATGAAATGCGCGAAAAATTTGTTGAGAAACCAAAGCCGATGCATGATAACGCAAGGGGTACATACGAAGAATTGTGGTGTAACTGCCGCAATAAAGTTATAGCAAGCTGTGATTCGGGCAATATGTCATATGCTTATCATGCCGCTATGGACGCGCAGAATTATCTTGACGAGATGACGGATACGATAGGCACAAAGAAATTCAACTTAATGCAATACTTTGACGCGGACAATTTGCAGTTATTCAAAGAGGCGTTTTTACGAGCGATGGACGAATATTTAGACGAGTATAACAAAATTGGGTTAAAAGTCAGGAAATTCGATACATTTGAGGAATTATACAACCATTTTATGAAATCTCCCGTAGGGCAAGGCATCCCTGACGCGCCGTGAAAATATATCGTAGGGCGCAACGCCCTCGACGCGCCGTAATGGGACGGTTGGACGGGCGGTCATCCCGACCGACCGTGATAAAAATTGTGAGGTGACATTATGGAGGCTATTTGGGCGATCCCGCTTGTCCTATTTGGAATAGGACTATTATGTGTAGAGGCAGACTGCAAAAAGTTAAAAAAGAGGGTAATTAGTTTGGAGCAAGAGTTAACGGCATTAAAAAACAGAGATGAAAAATAATATATCGTAGGGCGCGGCATCCCTGACGCGCCGTTAATAATATATGCGTTGTAGGGCGCAACGCCCTCGGTGCGCCGTAATACGGACGGTTGGACGGGCGGACGACCAAAGGCCGCCCCTACATAAAAACATTTAATAATTCGGATGTGATTCAATGAAAATTCTTATTGTCGGAAGCGGCGGACGCGAACACGCCATCGGGTGGAAGCTGTCCCAAGACAGCCGCGTTAAAAAGATGTACTTTGCGCCGGGGAACGGCGGCACAGCCGCAATCGGCGAAAACGTCAACCTATCAGTTGATAGCATTGACGATTTGCTGGCGTTCGCTGAAAAAAACAACATCGACCTCACGATAGTCGGTCCGGAACTGCCGCTGACACTGGGTATCGCCGATAAGTTCAAGGCGGCGGACAGGCGTATCTTCGGTCCTTCACAACACGCCGCACAGCTTGAGGGCAGTAAAGCGTTCGCAAAAGATTTTATGCGGAAGCACGGTATCCCGACCGCCGATTATAATGTGTATACAGACGCGGAAGAAGCTCTTAGAGCCGCTGAGAACGCGAAATATCCGCTTGTCGTCAAAGCGGACGGCATAGCGGCGGGCAAGGGCGTTATCATCTGCGAAAATTACGCGCTGGCGCGTGACGCGCTCGAGGGAATGATGAACGCTAAACGCTTCGGCGCGGCGGGGAATACGGTCGTTATCGAGGAGTTCATGCGCGGCACAGAGGCATCCGTCCTCTGCTTTACGGACGGAAAAACGATGAAGCCCATGGTTGCGGCGCAGGACTACAAACGCGCGTTGGACGGCGATTTGGGACTGAACACGGGCGGCATGGGGTCTGTCTCCCCCGCGTTCGCCTTCACGGAAGCGGCGGAATCGGTTTTCATAAAAACCGTCATGAACCCAACACTTGCCGGGATTGCGAATATGGATTACAAGGGCGTTCTGTACTTCGGGCTGATGATTAACGGGAGCGATGTCAGAGTTGTGGAGTTTAACGCGAGATTCGGCGACCCGGAGACAGAAGCGGTGCTTCTGAGGTTGAAAACCCCGCTTCTGGATATTATCGAGGCCGTTTGCGCCGGGGAACTTGACAAAGTAGATATCGAATGGTCGGACAATCCCGCGATATGCGTTGTCGCCGCGTTGGACGGTTATCCGGGCAAGTACAAGACAGGATTGCCCATTGAAATAGGCGATACGGACGGCGTTCAAGTGTTCCACGCGGGTACGGCGTTGAAAGACGGCAAGACCGTGACCTCCGGCGGGCGAGTGTTTGCGGTGAGCGCGATGGCGGAGAGCCTTGACGCGGCACGGTGCGCGGTGTATAATGCTTTGGAAAATATTACATATGAGGGAATTAAATATAGGAGGGACTTATGAAACTGATTTACAACGGAAAAACAAAGGATGTTTACGCACTGGACAACGGCAATTATCTATTGAAATTCAAGGATGATGTGACGGGCGCGGACGGCAAATTCGACCCCGGCGCGAATGAAGTCGCGCTGTCTATCAGCGGGGTCGGCAGGGAGTGGCTGCGCCTTACCGAATATTTTTTCAAACTCATTGAGAAAGCGGGCATCCCAACGCACTATGTAAGCTCGGACATTGACAAATGCGAGATGGAAGTGCTTCAGGCGCAGATGTACGGTAAGGGCTTGGAATTTATCTGCCGCTTCAAGTCCACCGGGAGTTTTATGCGCCGCTATGGCTTATACGCCAAGGAGGGTATGGACTTAGACGCGGTTGTTGAAGTGACGCTGAAAGACGATGAACGCGGCGACCCGCTGATAACGCGCCAAGCCTTAGTTGCTCTAGGAATTATCAGCGGAACTGACTACGACACGCTGGAGAAGATGACACGCGATATTTCAATACTTCTGCGTGACGACTTGAAGAAATATGGTATTGAACTCTACGACATAAAGCTGGAGTTCGGCGCGAACAACGGTAAACTTATGCTCGTGGATGAAGTTTCCGGCGGCAGTATGAGAGTTTACAAAGACGGCAAAAAATTAGAGCCGCTTGAAATCGGCAAGGCAATATTCGGGTGATTGTAGGGGACGATGGTAATCGTCCCGTCCGTTCCCCTGTAGGGCGCGGTGTCCTCACCGCGCCGTGTGTTACGGTGAATCTGTTGTTTGGCGGCGCGATGAAGACATCGCGCCCTACGAACCTATCAACTGATAGCCCTATCAGGTGATAGGTATATCCTCCAAACGTCCGAACGTGTAGCCTTCCGATTTGCATCTTGTCAGAAATTCGTCCAATATTTCGGCGTTCGTTTTAGATGTGCTGTGAAGCAGTATAATAGCTCCGGGGTGTATGCGCGACATTAACTTGCCGAGAGATTCTTCCCTGCCGGGCTGTTTATCGTTTATCCAGTCTTTGTAGGCAACGCTCCAGAAGACCGTCTTATACCCCAAGTCTTTGGCGAATTTCAGACTTTGCTCGTTATACATACCCGAGGGGGGGCGGTATAATTTCGGCATATCTTCTCCGGTAATCTCTTTGAAAAGCCCCTCTAACGAGTTAAGCTCTTTCTTGAACCGCTCGATGTTCAGCGAGGACATATCCGGGTGACGATAGCTGTGGTTTGCGACCGTATGCCCCTCATCGCGCATACGCCGCACAAGTTCCGGCTGAGATTCCAGATAATGCCCCACCAAAAAGAACGTCGCGCTGACCTCGTGCTTTTTTAACGCATCGAGAATCTGAGGCGTGTAACCGTTTTCATAGCCCGCGTCAAAGGTGAGGTAAACGGTGTCTTGACTTGTGTCGCCCAAGTAGAGAGCGTCAAACTGCTTGAGATATTCAGGTGTCGCGTCACCCACCGGGGTTTGTCCTTTGCCCTTGAAGCTGAGACCCCAGCTGCCGTTCGCCGCGAGAGCGGCGGTGCTGACGCTGATAACGCAAGCCGCCAGAAGCAGCGCGGCGGCGCGTTTTACTTTAATCTTCATTTACTCTTGCCGCCTTTCTTGCCGGTCAATCTGTCCGCCTCGTTGCCCAAATTATAGACATCTTTATACGAGTTGATTTCGTTTTCAGACGCGGGATTTGCGGGAATCAATCCTGTAAGATCCGTAGAGGATGCCGCGCCGAAAAAATTATCGTCAAAAATACCGACATACGGTTCATCGCGTTTTTTGCTTTCCATGTAGTTTCCTTTCACACTGCGGGCAATTATTAACCGCCACGCGAATAATTGAATTATGGGACAATTTGCACTGTGCATATAATCCCCAGTAGGGGGTTTTTTTATGCTGTCATTGACAATCGCGTTATTGCTTCAAAGTTTTGCCGTCACATTAAGACTGTCCGGACGCACGGGCTCATTCCCGCCGCCGCTGTCACCCGAAGAGGAGACAAAGGCTCTTCTGCGTATGCGTAACGGCGACGCGGCGGCGCGTGACAAGCTCATCGAACACAATCTGAGGCTTGTCGCCCATGTAATAAAAAAGTTTTACACAACCGCTTCGGATCAGGACGACTTAATTTCCATCGGAACAATAGGGCTTATAAAGGGGATAACGACATTTAACCCGGAAAAGCACGTAAAACTGCCTACATATGCCGGAAAGTGTATACAAAATGAAATATTCATGTACTTTCGCGTGCAAAAACGCCGTCAGGGAGAACAATCCCTTAACGACGCTTTGAATACTGATAAAGACGGCAATCCGCTTGAATATATGGATATAGTGTCAGATGAAGAAACTCCGGCGGAGCTGTTGGAAATCGTGGAAACAAAGAAGCAGCTAAGGAGACTTCTGACAAAACTTCCGGCGCGTGAACGCCGGATAATCGAGATGCGCTACGGCTTTGACGGCGGGCAGCCGCTGCCCCAGCGCGAGGTTGCGACATTGCTCGGTATCAGCCGCAGTTATGTGTCACGGATTGAGAAGAAAGCGTTGGAGGAGTTGAGGGAGCATTATTGCAGGGAAAATGTGTAGGACGTGTTTATGCGTGCGTTGCAAAGAGAAACCTATTCATCCAGTTTCAGCACCGCCATAAACGCCTCCTGCGGCACTTCGACACTGCCTAAAGCCCGCATTTTCTTCTTTCCCTCTTTCTGTTTTTCTAAGAGCTTTTTCTTGCGGGTAATATCGCCGCCGTAACACTTCGCCAACACGTCCTTACGCATTGCGCCGACTGTTTCGCGGGCGATTATTTTACCGCCGATAGCAACCTGTATCGGTACTTCAAACATCTGGCGCGGGATGTGTTCTTTAAGATTTTCCGCGATACGCCGCGCCCGCCCGTATGCCCTGTCCGTATGGATAATAAACGACAGCGCGTCAACCGGGTCGCCGTTGAGAAGCACATCCAGTTTTACCATGGGCGAGCGGCGGTAGTCCGATAGCTCATAGTCCAGTGAGGCATAACCGCGCGTCCGCGATTTAAGCGCGTCAAAAAAGTCATAGATAATCTCACCCAGAGGCAGCTCGTAATGCAGTTCCGCCCGCCCCTCGTCAATATATTTCATGTCGATATAAACGCCGCGCCGCTCCTGACACAAATCCATGATATTTCCCACATATTCAGTGGGGGTTATGACGGTTGCCTTAACAAACGGCTCTTCGGTATAGTCAATAACCGTTGGCGATGGGTATCTCAGCGGGTTGTCTATCATCTGCGTCTCGCCGTTCGTCAAAACAACCTTGTAGATAACGCTCGGCGCGGTCATTATGATGTCAAGTCCGTATTCGCGCTCAATCCGTTCTCCTATTATTTCCATATGCAGAAGTCCTAAAAATCCACAGCGGAAGCCATATCCAAGCGACACCGAGCTTTCAAGCTCAAAGGTCAGCGACGCGTCGTTTAGCTGAAGTTTTTCTAAAGCCTCGCGCAAATCGGGATACTTCTGCCCGTCCGCCGGATAAATACCGGAGTACACCATAGGATTGACCTTGCGATAGCCGGGCAATGCGTCTTCAGAGGGTTCTTCCGTACCTGTAACGGTGTCGCCCACCCGTGTATCACGCACGGTTTTTATCGACGCGGTAAAATATCCGACTTCTCCGGCTTGCAGTTCGTCCGTCTGCTCTACCCCAATCGGGTTGAGGTATCCGACTTCCACAACGTTAAATACCGCGCCGGTTGCCATCATTTTAATCTCCATACCGGTCTTTATAACGCCGTCAAACATCCTGATATATACGACAACGCCTTTGTAAGAATCATACTGGCTGTCGAAAATCAACGCCCTGAGCGGCTTGTCTCTCTCCGCTTTCGGAGCGGGTACGGACTTCACGACAAGCTCTAAAACGTCTTCAATGTTAACGCCCTGTTTTGCCGAAATACGCGGCGCGTCCTCGGCGGGAAGTCCGATAATGTCCTCAATCTCATGCACGGCGCGGTCGGGGTCGGCGGCGGGGAGGTCGATTTTATTGATTACGGGCAGAACCTCAAGATTATGCTCCAACGCGAGATATGTGTTCGCGAGCGTCTGCGCCTCGATTCCCTGCGTGCAGTCAACGATAAGCAACGCGCCCTCACACGCGGCAAGCGAACGCGACACCTCGTAATTAAAGTCAACGTGTCCGGGGGTGTCTATAAGATTCAGCGCGTATTCCATGCCGTCACGCGCCGTGTATTTCAGCCTGACCGCGCGCGCCTTAATTGTAATGCCGCGTTCACGTTCAATGTCCATGCTGTCAAGCACTTGGTCGGACATATCGCGTTTCTGCACGGCCTTGGTCATTTCAATCATTCTGTCGGCAAGGGTGCTTTTGCCGTGGTCGATGTGCGCGATAATGCAAAAGTTGCGTATAAATTTCGGGTCGGTCATAAAATCCTCCAACGATTAACATTGCTGTTTATATGGGCGCATTGTTGCGCTAACGGGCGGACGAATGGGCGGCGGACGGGCGGACGAACGGGCGGACGAACGGGGCAACGGACGGGCGGACGAACGGCCGCCCCTACAGGTTGAAAATATAATTTTCTGACGGGAATGTGTAGTCCGCCAATGATACCCTGCTCACCCTCGCTATGTCGGGGGAGCAGGCGCGCTTAAATTGTGACGCGGCGAAACGTTTTCGGAATCTGTCCAACGCTTCGGGTAATTTGTCATATTTACCCTCGAACGCCCGCTCCGCGAGCCTTATTATCTTATCACGGGTGAAGCCGTAACGTAAAGTGTGGTACATGAAAAAGTCGTTGAGTTCATACGCGCCGACAATGCTTTCGGTTAACTGCCCACCCGGCAGCAGTTCCGGCGACACAGGAGTGTCAACGATGTCGAGCAGGAGAGTTGTTATGTGCGAGTCGTCCGATGTATACGCGGCGCGGCGAACCAATGCTCGCGCTAGTGTCTTCGGTATATCGGCGTTCACGCCGAAATGCGATATGCTGTCGCCGCCGTATGTGCAGAACCCTAACGCCAGTTCCGACATATCGCCCGTACCCAGAACGATACCGCCCTCGGCGTTTGCCAAGTCGAGCAGTATTTGCGTGCGCTCCCGCGCCTGAGCGTTCTCATATGTGATGTCTTTTTCGCCGCCGTGTCCGATTTCCTCGAGATGAAGCGTTACTGAGCGGCGTATGTCAATCTCCCGTACCGTAAAACCAAGAAGCTCCGCCAGTTCGCGGGCGTTGGAGCTTGTGCGCGAACCCGTTGCGAATCCGGGCATAAGCACCGCAAACACATCTGACGGCGGACGCTCGAGCAGTGCCAGCGCGTTTCGCGCCGTGAGCGCGGCAAGCGCGGAATCCAACCCTCCGGAAAGCCCCAGAACGGCGTGCTTTGCGTCCGTGCCGCGCAGTCTGTTAGCAAGGGCGTGAGCGGTTATCAGAAACACCTCGTCTAAATCGTGCGGTATAAATGGGTTCGGGTCAACGCGCCGCGTCAGTTCCGTTTCGCGCTCGGTGAGAGTGAACGGTATCGCCGCGTTTCCGTAGGGTGCGACACCATCGGCGCACCGCCGTGTATCAGTTCGCCGCACAGCGTCAATTAAATCAACGTCAATCTCGGATACGGCGAGCGACGGCTCAAATCGCCGCGCCTCGGCAAGTACAACGCCGTTTTCAATTATAAGCCCGTTGCCGACGTGCAGCGCGGCGGTGTGATAAGTCTCGGAGTTTTGGCAGTATTGCTCGCGCTGTTTGACATACTCGCCCGCCATTGCGGTTTTAACGGAAGGGTACAGTATGAGGGTCGCGCCCATGTCCGCAAGTCGGGCGGTATCCGCGTTTGAAAAAGCGATACCTATAGTTAAGGCGGGAATGTTGGCGCATGAGAACAGCAAATCCGACCCGAACGGTATGTTGACACCCTCGATTGTCAGAATCGTGCGTTCAATGCCTTTCGTCTCCGGTACAATTCCTATAACACTACCGTTCATTATTGCCGCCACGCAGTTGTGAAGCCTGCCGTCAAGCGGCAAAG
>Ga0082212_10005092_pt1 | contig 18035 bp, 24 predicted proteins | sample TergutNt197P3_FD_71548 | JGI IMG/M metagenome (GOLD analysis project Ga0082212, IMG submission 71548) | Neocapritermes taracua P3 segment gut microbial communities from Petit-Saut dam, French Guiana - Nt197 P3 | ecosystem: Host-associated > Arthropoda: Insects > Digestive system > Gut ...
TCCATTTTCGCTCTCCATGCGGAAATCGCTCATTATTCTTGTCCTAACTCCTTTATAACAAACAAATTAGAAAAAAATAGAGGGGATACATACAGTAGAATTAACAAATTCGTCGAAGCGAAACTTCTTGAATCGTTTGGAAAACGAGATATTTTCTACAAAACGATACCCCCATTACAAGGGGCATCACCCCCCTCACGAGAGGTATCATACCCATTACAAGGGGCATCACCCCCCTCACGAGAGGTATCATACCCATTACAAGGGGCATCATCCCCCTCACGAGAGGTATCAGCACCGCTCGAATCCGCTCCCCTTCCCCACTCTTTTTCCGAAAATTTTCCCACAACTAACTTAAGCTTAGTTAACTTAACTGAACTTAACAAAACTGAACAAACAAAACAAGATTTTGAAAATTCTTTTGAGACGCAAGCGAAGGTGGAGGCGGGATCGGCAGTCGTGAATACATCTCCAATGGGCACGCCTGCCCCCGCCGCTCCACTGCCCCAGCAACCGCCTAAATCTGCCCCACGTTGCAAGCAAACGCCAAAAACCACTCCAAGTACCCTCGAACCGGAAAACGCCCCAGAATCGCCCAGAACGGAAATCTATGACCTTCTCCCCGCTCACGCAAGAGAGACCATCAAGGCGAACATCCGACGCGGCAAGGAAACGACCGACATCGTCAACTTCGTACCGGAGTCCGGCATCATCATCAATTCCGAAAATCCGACCAGCTCACTTTACCGAATGATTGCGTTCATGGAGCACCGGACCTGTCCCAATCCCGACTACGAAACCAAATCCCTTTCCGAAATCGGCGGCGAACCGGACGTGATCCCGATGTATGAGGCTTTCGTGAAGTACCTCCATCGGCTTCACAAACTGACGATACGACACAAGGAAAAGCGGGAAAATCCGGTCAACGACTTCATTCTGCATCGGGCGGCGTTCATGTTCGTGACGGGTTCGCATCGGACGGGAGAGTTGTTTCACAGCCCGGAGACGTTCGTCAAGTTGGCGAAGGAGCGTTCGGGCAAGAAGCCGCTTTACGTGAAGATGGTTTGCATGCTCAAGGATCACTACGAGCGTATCGGCTTTGGCTGGGACTCAACGCCGCTAACGAATGAGGAGACTTATCGTGCGGAGACGTTGTATGCGGCGTATAACGAGAAGGATGCGCGAGATGAGTTATTTCCGTCATTTATTTTCGAGCGTGGGATGCTCCGTTGCAAGGTTAATCATGACATGGAGCAAGCGATGGAGCGGCAACGGATTGCGGAGAAGGAACGGGAGAATGAAGTGCGATGTGTACAGCATCGGGAGCATTTGCGGCTTGAGCGGGAGGCGGACGAGTCGCAGAAAAAGCGGGAGAGAGCATTGAAGATTCTCAATGGAGTGCGGGGATTGGCACCAGATTTAGAGGATACCGTATGGAAGCCGTTTACGCGGGAAAAACTTCAGGAAGTGTTATCGTGCTTGACGAACGAGGAGTCAGCAGAATTGACGGCATTGGTTCCGTTGCGTTATTGCAAGGGGCTTGGCATTGACAGGATTGATCCTCGTGAGGCGGGACTTGCCCTTGCCCATCGGATCAATGCGAAGGCGAAACAGAAGCAAGCGGCGAAGACCGCGTAACTTTAACCAGAAAGGAAAGAGTGCCGCATTACAACCGTTAGATTAGGAAAAATACGAAACCTTTTACGATTAGTCAAAATGTATGAATTATCGACCGAATTTGAGCAACACTATGCCGCCCAGAAAGCAACCCAACACAGAGACCTACGCAGGACGATTCGCCGTCAGACTGCGAACGCTACGAAAAAAAGCAGGGTTGACCGTAGAGGAACTCGCAGAAGCAATCGAGGTCAGACCGATTACTGTTTATGGATGGGAACAGGGACGAAGTTCACCCCATATTTCCAACCTTCCCGCAATCGCCGAAGAGTTCGGATTCAAGAGAGTTCGGGATATTTTGCCCGAAAGATAAGATTTTTATGTTTTTTACATAATCCCCCTATTGACAGGAATTATGTAATTCTTACAATGTTGCTCGTTACGTCTTTCGCGAATGGATTTGCATGGCAGAATCAGAATCAGAACACGAGTCAGTACCTACCTAACCCCCGACGTAACATAGGGTTGCAACTCCGCTTTTTCCGATTGGGAACGACGAGAACCGGAGTATCGGCAAGGGCTGGCTCGCCGTTCGTTAACCGTGCAAGCCTTATGAGTCTTTTTACCTGCGATTACATCGAGCAAATCGTCCAAACTGCCGAGCGAATTGAAATCCCCTCGGCAAAGGGAGTCTATCTTGCCATCGCCGCCGGGGTGAATCGGCGGAGCGATCTGTCGAGGATTTTTGAGCGGCACACTTTGGGGAAAACCTGTCAGTATCTTGTCGATAAGAAGTTTGTCGCGGGTTCGGACTGGAAGAAATCTACCGGTCAGTGGAAGGAATTTACCATTTGTCTTGGTATTTTTTTACCAAAAACTGCGCAGCATATCATATCTGAATCTGAATCTAAATCTAACGTAGCGTGGAAGAATTTTACCATTTTGGAATTTTCGCCTCGTTCAGCCGTCGAAGCAGAGGCTCCTGATGGCTTCTATGAGCAATTCTGTGCAAACATTCCTGAACCACTTCGACCGCTCCAACACGTCAATCACGTCGCTCTCCCTGAGGCACCCGGAAAGACCATCGTCTCGACCGCCGATATTCTCGACCTCATCGAAAGACTCAACGAGGACTACTCCAATGTCTATGAAAAGAACAGAGAGATAATCAGAAATCTTTACAAAGAGAGGGATTTGAGTATGGACCTCGTTGACCGAATTGTGATGATGCCGTTTACGCTCGGACTCAAACCTGACAATGAGATGTTTGATACTTGGAAAAGAGACATACAGGAATTCAAACAAAACAATCCGAAAGAGCCGGGCTGGTCTGCCCTGTCCGCCTCGATACAAGCGATCTATGAAGACTTCGGAGTGCTATGGACAGTCTGCAAACGGAATCACCAGTACGCTCGTAGGTTGGAAACGAAAAGACAGATTACAAAACAATACAAGGCGAAGAAGCGGCTCTTGCAACAGCCCGGACTCTTCGATTGAAAACATTTAACCCCGAAAGGAAAAACCGATGCCGAAAGTAATTAGACAAGGCAAGAACACGATGCGGCGGGAAGAGATCACGGACATTGACGTGCTGTTCTCGCATGACAATTTCAAACGCATGATTGTGCGGCACTGACGAGAACGAAATCCTCTTTCAGGACATTTCGCTGTTGGTTCGGACACCGTATTTCCTATTGCCGTTTGAAACGGAGACGGTAGAGATCGAACTGCACATCATTGCAAATGCGGAGACGAAGAGCATTTCGTTTGCTCCGTCGCCGGGCGTGATGATGCTTGCGGAGCATGCCGCAACGAAAGAGGTGCAGGCGGAACTCAACCGACTCATCGGCAAAGACGTGGTCATCCTCGGTGTGCCGAAACTGAAGAATTAAGGAAGAGAGAATATAGGAGAAAGGAGTTAGGAGACAGGAGCCAGGAGTCTCCGCTCCTTGCTCCGCAACCATTTACAATTATATGACGAAAACGAAAGAGCAAGAATTGATGCCATGCCCGTTTTGCGGGGGAGAACCAGAAACAATGCCGCATGCCGATGGTTTTCGGATAGAGTGCGAACAGATTGGCATGAGTGAAGATTGCGACCACCATATTCTCATTGACCATATCGATAAAGATGAGGCAATCAAACTTTGGAATTGCCGTTTGAAAGAGCAAGAATTGATGAAAACAGGTTGGCGTTTGTCCGCGTATGCGGCGACAATCAACTGGGATGGAAGCAGAAACCGGAAAGAGTGGTTGCGTGGACTTCACGAACTCATCATTAAATATCAGCAAGATTACACTGAAATGTTCGGCGAAGGTTCTGGCATGCAAGGAAGAACTCCGACATGGCTTTGTAACCCTGCCACACAAGAGGAAATAGAGGAATAATGACGAAATACCTTTGGCATTCGCCGGGCAATACTGCTCGGATATTATTTGTGCGTCGTTGGCGACCGGACAGTCGCTGGTGGGCGGTGTGCTACACGCCGTACTCTTGGGTTACAAAAGAGGAGAGCGGCGGTCGGCGATTCATTGAACTCGACTTGGATCGCTCTGCCGAAGCGATGCAACGCAAACTCGATGCCTACGCAAAGAAGTTCGGACTGGCGGTCTGGGAGGAAGGCGAAAAACGCTCTTGATTTTTGGAGGAAATGGGCGATAATACAAGGAGTTGGAGGATACTATGAGAGATAGAATCGAACGAGTTTACGTAGACAATTCCGTTATTAGTGGGATGTTCGATGAAAATGACCACCCCGAACGAGTGAAACCGTTTTGGGATGCCGTTTTTGACGGTAAAATCCGTGTTGTCCTATCGGACGTGTTGAAAGAGGAAGTCGACGATGCACCGCAGCATGTTCGTGATTTTTACGGTACAATACCGGAATCTCAAATCGAACGGATTGTCTCGACGGACGAATCGGACGCGTTAGCAGAGCGGTATATTGCCGAAGGTATCGTTACCGAAAATAGTCTAAATGATAGCCTACACGTTGCCCTTGCGTCGGTTGCCGGTGTCGATGTGCTTGTCAGTTTTAACTGCACCCATATCGTTAAACTCAACCGGATTCGCCGATACAACGCAATCAACGTGTTGTCCGGTTTTTCCCAAATTGAAATTCGAACCCCAGACGAGGTAATCCAATGACAAAAATTGACTGGAACCAATTCAAGCCGATTCCCGGTTTTGATTCCCTGAAATGGAAACAGGAAGTACAGGCGAAAATTTACGAGGAGACGAAACATATGACTCCAAAAGAGCGGCGAGGACGTCTCCGCCGAATGTTGGAGCAAGACGAACGTTGGCGAGAGGCGTATGCAAAAGCCGACTCCGCCATGTCAGGTAAATAGCGTTCACCACCTTGACGGACTGGCGTGCTATAATACCGTTCAACGTGCATGTAACCGCTTTGCATGTAACCGCTTCGCGATATTCCGCCAAGAGGAAGAAGAGCGAGGCGGTTTTTTTGAAGGAAAACAATGAAACTGAACATTGATACGATAAAATCGTTGCTTGCTATCATTGAAGAGTCTCCGAATTATCCTGAATGGATATTCAGTTATGACATCGAACTCACCGGGATTGATGCTGTAACGGTGCTTTATCATTTGTCATTGATGCTTGAGGCAGGTTTGATTCGCGGTAGTGAAAATGTGGACAGGGGCAAGCGGTACGTTGTCATTCAACGTTTGACGTGGGAAGGGCATGCATTTTTATCGAATGCACAAAACAAAACAGTCTGGGAACGATTCAAGGCGGTGAGCCGGTCAATGGGCAATTTTTCATTGGAGGTTGCCAAATCGACTCTCGCCGGTATTGCCACACAAGTTGCCATGCAAGCCGCTACCGGAATGCCATAAGGCGGTTTTTTTTCACTTTTTTTGGAAAGTGTCCCAGAATCTTGCGAATCGTGTGGTACAATGCTATTCTCTTGGCGGGCAACACCATGATACACGTTGCTCACAGACGCAAAAGTACAAGAAGTTCTCTCTCTACTTGGACAAGGACTGTCAATACGAAAAACGGCAAAGATTGCCGATGTTTCGCGTATGTCTGTCTGGCGTACAAAGAGAGACTCCCATCGCAGTCGCACACCGGAGCGTTGCCCGGTTTGTGGTCACAAAGTTCTCCTTCCCTGCCGGATCTGCGCAAGCAGGAATGGACGTTCCGCCCCGCTCTCTCCGGGGGCGGACTCTTTTCCTTTGCCGCGTGTGAATTTGAATTGTTTGAAGTTGCGAGGGAAACATCGGGAGCGTTACGAAGAGATGCGTCGCAAAGTCGAATACGAAATCGCCGCCGGGACAAGAACGGCATTAGCCGCCATTGAAAACCCATGAACACCGTTATTATCATTATCTATTCCGTGATTATTTTCCTGCTCTGGTTCGTTTCGGACTGGTACAGGGAAGCGGCAATCAACGCCCGGACTGACCGGAAAATCCTACAAGACCGCATCGCTATCGGCTCGACCATCGTTGCGGAGACCATCGTTGACATCGTCCATGAGGACAGTTCGTTTATCAACAAAGACCGTGTCATGGTCAGACTTCAAGACGCAATGGCAGGACTCGGCTACGTTGCCCGACGTTGCACCGAGTCGCCGGAGGCAAAAGACCCGACCGATCCCGATTCTGCCCCGCATACGCCGTCCGGTGCGGTGCGAAGCGAAGATGACGGGGGGGATTAGGTACTCTTTTTCGATTCGCCGGAAAACCGAACGCGGGTGGGGTACCCCACATGGTTTTGTTTATTTATTTGGAAAATGCACGATGCCAGTTGACCTGACAGCGGAATTTGAGGCGGCGATCCAGGAACTCCGGGAATTGTGTGATGAGACCGTTGACCTTGCCGAACGCAAACACCGCCTCGGCGTTCGCAAGGAAATGAACCGGCTTTACCGGCTCCATGAGGAATTGAAAGCACTGGCGGCGGAAGCCGCAGACACCGGCGAGTCGGAAACGCTGACGGAAATCCGCAACCATTTGGAGCCGCTCGGACTGGCACCGGAAAACACCCCGATTGCCGAACTCGCAAGGCTGGCGGCACTGAAAATCACCGAAAAATGAAGGAAAAGACCATTGGCAACTGCCTCCTGTATCACGGCGACTGTTTTGACATCCTGCCGAAACTGGATGTGCAAGCCGACGCGGTCATCAGCGATCCGCCGTTTGGGATTACGGATTGCGATTGGGATATTTTGCTCCCGTTTGCCCGCTTTTGGGACATGATCGCATGCCGGTCGAAGCCGACGGCGAATTTCGTGCTGTTCGGATGCGGCAAGTTTACCGTTGACCTGATCAACGCCAAGTACCTCTGGTATCGGTATGACTTGGTTTGGGCAAAGAACAATAAGGTTGGTTTTTTGCTCGCAAACAAGATGCCGATGCGAAATCACGAGTCAGTGTTGCTGTTTGGCAGACCGGGCTACCAAGAGTCGGCAACGTATAACCCACAAAAAACGCCGGGCGGACGTGTTTTCACTGACAAGAAACGAGTCCGTAGCGGTGGCGTTTACCCCGCATCAACTTACACAAGCGAGTCGGACGGCACCTTCCATCCATGTACGGTACTCTCGTTTGACCATGACAGACAGAATAACCAAAAGGCACTAAACCTTCACCCGACGCAGAAGCCGCTGGCGTTGATGGAGTGGCTGGTTAAATCCTACACCAACGAGGAGGACACTGTGATTGACCCATTTATGGGGAGCGGAACGACGGGCGTGGCGTGTGCGATGCACAATCGCCGGTTCATCGGCATCGAACAAAACGAAGAATACTTTGAAACGGCGGTCAAACGAATCTATGAAACATAGCCCTCCGCGAACTTGCATTACTTGCCATGCCGAACGGCTTGGCGACCCCGTGACGGCGAAGGATTGTCTCGGTTTTGCGGCATGTGAAACGTGTACAAAACCGTTAACAGAGCACGCAACGGACGACAGCACATGGTGGCTGACGGAACTCCACAAACGGGATGAACGGAAAAAGAAGAAACAACCGGGGGAAGAGTAGTACCTCGAAAAACACGTGTACCCCTGCGTTGCGAGAAACAACGCAAGGGCACCGGAAAGTAATGAAACGGATTACTTGCCGATTTGGAAGTCATTGTACTCTCCAATTCTGAAAGGGCAAGAGTCCCTAACAGAGAAAGGAGACAGCAATGTCATGGATTTTAGGAGCCGCTCACTGGCTCATCAACACCACCAACTTTACCACGAACTTGACCAACACTTTCAAGACAATCGGTTCATGGATTTCATCACTTCGGACGAAACTCGGTTACGATGCGGTGAAGGAGAGTCCCCGCCGGCGGATCATTGCCGTTTCGACCAAGAGCGAAGACCGCGAATTGACCGTTGCCGGTCGGCAGGCATTGTCCTCGCAAGGACGTGACCTTCTACGCAACCTTGCGGTCGCCGGTTTTGCGATTCGGAAGCATTTGCAATTTATTGCAACGTGCGATTTTCGATGTTCGATACCGGGTCAGGCAGAATATAACGATTTGGTCAAGCGTTGGATGACCGCTTGGAGCGACCGCCGCAACTGCGATGTTGCCGGTCGGCACTCGCTTGAAGGACTCATGGCACTCGTCGAAACGCACCGCATCATTGACGGCGATGTCGGAATCCTCAAATGCAATAACGGCAAACTCCAAATCATTGAAGGAGACCGGATTCGCAATCCGCCGGAAGACCTGCGGAAGGAAACCTACGAATGGATACACGGCATCAAAGTCGGCACCACCGGTCGGGCTTCTCAGTATGCCGTCCACAAGCGGAAAGAGGGAGGCGGCTTTGAATGGGAACGCAACGTCCCTGCCGATTGGATGGTTTTATGCGGCTATTTCACACGGATCGACCAAGTCCGGGGCGTTTCCCTGCTCGCACCGGCGATCAATCAGTTCCGCGACGTTTATGAAAACATCGACTACGCCCTTGCCAAGGCAAAAATCAGTCAACTGCTCGGATTCAAGACAGTCCGGTCACCTGACAACGCCGATGACAATGGTGAACTTCGAGAAGCCATCAAAGAAGAATTCGGAGCGGGAACGATTCACTTCGATTTAGAGACCGGCGAAGAGGCACACATGATTGAGTCGGCAACGCCGTCGACACAATTTCAGGATTTTATGCAAAACGTCATTCGACTGGCGTTTTCGGCATTGGACTTGCCGCTTGAATTCCTGATGCCGAACATTGCGAACTACTATTCCAATCGTGGTGCGTTGGATTACTACATCGAATCCTGCAAGCAAAAACAAAAGGGGCTCATTGAAGCCCTCAACGAAATCACGGACTGGCGGATTCGCATGGCAATCGCTGACGGCGAACTGCCTCCGCCGCCCTGCGGAATGGAAATCGACACGATGCTCTATTACTGCGAATGGGATGGAGTCACGCTACCGATGTGGCGGCTTTTCGAAGATGCGAAGGAAGCACTCGTTGCCATGCAAAGCGGATTGATTAGTGCAAAAAAAATCAACCGCCAGTACGGACACGACTATGCAGAGAACGTCGTCGAACAGCAAGAGGCGATCCAACTGGCAAAGGAACTCGGCGTTCCGCTCGCCTTTGAAAATCCTATCGGAATCAATAACACTTTTAACATTGGAGCATGAGGCAACATGACAGTCAAATTATCCAGCAAATTACAAATCACAAAACTCTCTGACGAAGCGCAGGAGGGCGGCTATCCGTTCGAAGCGGTCATCTTGTCCGGGGAGCCGATTGAAGATTGGGGACGTTTCGTCGTTGATCTTTCAACGATGCAATACCACAAGCCGCGGCTGACGGTGAACTACAACCACAATGATGAGTTGATCATCGGTTACGGCGAAAACTTTCACGTCACGCCGGAAGGTTTGAAATCGACCGGCAAACTTGCCACCGGTACTTTTGCCGATGAGATCGTCAATCTTGCCAAGCAGGGTGTTCCCTTCGAGGCGAGTGCCGAGATCGACCTCTGCAATGGAGTCGAAACACGAGTCGGTGCGGAAGCATCGGTCGTCGTGAATGGAAAAACCTATCAGGGACCGATTTCGGTCTATTCCCAAGTGCCGCTGCGGGCTTATGCAATTTGCCCGTGCGGTGCCGATAAACTCACCACTCTAACCCTCCTCAAAAAGGAGATTGAATTTACCATGCCTAAAAAATCTACTACGAAACTTTCAAACGACGACAAGAACGTTCCCCCGGACACGAACATGGAGGGACATGTCAAGGATCAGAGTCTTGCCGATTTGTGTGCTATTTTCGGCAACGACACAGGTGTCAAACTGTTTCAGGAAGGCACCGACGTTGCCGAAGTGAAACAGTGGCAGTCCCTCAATGACAAGTACGCAAAATACCTGTCGAGCGGCAACGATGACGACGAAGTCGATCCTCCCGCCGAGGATGACCCGCCGAAAACGGACGATGAGCCCGACACCGATCCTCCGAAAAAGGATGACGACGAAAAACTCTCCGCCACTCTGACGAAACTCAACGACACGATTGCGAAGCAGACGAAACTGCTCGAATCGCAGACGGCGGAAATCACGAAACTCAAAGCGTCGATGCCGAGGGGGGAAGACCCGCTCTCGCATAACTCGCACGTGACCGAAGACGCACCGAAAAAGAACTCGGTCAGTACCTACGCTGCGCGTTACAAACAGTAATCCGCCGCACCTCTCACCCATAAACCATAAACCCTAACACCAATACGAAAGGACATTCACTATGCCATCAATTTCTACTGGACAGAAGTCCATCGACGTACTCAAGATCAACAATGCCGAACCGCTCGTCGGACTCATCGACGATGCGATCAAGACCATTCCCGAAATGGGCTTTTTCGACGCATCGCCGGTTACTCGTAACGAATACAATACGCTCGTCGTGACGAAAGACCCGAAGGTTGGTTTTCGTGCAGTCGGCGATTTTGCCGACCACGAAGCCGCGATTCTGGAAAACCGGACGGTCAAGTGCCGATTCCTCGACGCTTCTTGGAAGCTTGACACAGCCCTAGCCCAGCAGAGCGACTGGGGAAAGGAACAGGTTTTCGCCATCGAAACACTGACACACCTCCGTTCGGCATTCATGGCACTCGCCCAGCAAATCTGGTACGGCAACAAGAGCGAACCCGATGGTTTCCGGGGACTCTACGAATTGATCGATTCGACCAATTCGGACAGATCAAACGCCGATCTGCACATGGATGCCGGGGGAACCGGAGCGGGACTCTCTTCGGTCTTTGCCGTTTCGACAGGTCTCGATTCGATTCAACTCGCATGGGGTTCCGAAGGGAAACTCACCGAAGGGGACGTGACGAAAATCTATATCCCGAACCCTGCCATCACGGGCACCGCACCGAATCAGGTTATCAAAGCCAAAGAGTCTGGTGCATGGTGGTACGGTCAGGAACTCTCCGGCTGGTGCGGCTTGCAAGTCACGTCGGCGCATGCGTTCGGACGGATTAAGAATCTTTCCAACGCCAATCGTCTCACCGACGACATGCTGTATGAGTTGATCGAACGATTCCCTACGGGACGTGACCCACAAGCATTTTTCATGTCACGGCGGTCGCTCGGACAACTTCGGGCAAGCCGGACAGCGGTCAACGCCACCGGTGCTCCCGCCCCATACCCGACCGAAGTTTACGGCATCCCGATCATCGTGACCGATGCCATCGCCAACAACGAAGAGACGTTCCTTACTCCGTAACGGAAACGGCAGACCGCAGACGGCGGCATAGCCCGCCGTCCGCACACTCCTATCTCCTAACTCCTATCTCCTAACTCCTATCTCCTAACTCCTATCTCCTAACTCCTATCCTCCTATGTTTGCATTCCTCTACAACCTGTTCATTGTTACGACCAAGGTTCCGTCGGCAGTCGGGATCATCAAGGCGGTCATTGATATTGCCGGTTCCGCGACGGTCAAAGACATCTTGGGCATCGTTCTCAAGGCAGTCCAGACCGACACGATTGAAAATCCGAATCCGCCGGCAACCACCGCCGAGCAGAAGCGGCTCTTGCAACGCTTGAAAGAGCGAATCGCCGGGCGACTCCTCGGAATTACGGATATGCAAGTCGCCGTTGTTATGAACACATTTAACGAAAACCAAACAGCATGAAAAACATCGCACGATTTTTAGAACGAGTCCCCGCCCCCGTTTGGTTCATACTGATTACCATCGTCTGGTTCGGTGTCGGTTACAAGGCTGGTAGTTCGCATGTCGAAGCGGAGCGGACTCAATGGAATCAAGTCAACGCAAATGAACTGACCCAGTGGACGCAAGTTGCCGCCAAGAAACAGATCCCCGCCTCCCATCAGAACACAATCAAAACGATTTTACGGGAAGCGTATCGGGAGACGGCAGCACTTTTGGCAAACGGTGATATCATCGAAACCGCCGATGCCCGGCAACGCGTCTTTCAGTTGATTCAAGCAAAAATCCGGGCACTCGCCCGATCAGAAAAAGAGGAGTGGGAACTCTTTGAAAAGATGATCCCATTCTCCGTTGCCCTCGGTACGAAACTCGCAGACGAAGTTCGGGCAGGACGAATTCGAGATGCTCCCGACGATGTTGGACGCGCTTTTAGTGAAATTGCGAATGGATTGGAATGAAACATCAGACAAGCACGCAAGCGGGTCATCGTCATCGGGAATTGATGGCGGCGAAGAGTCGGGAAAACTCCCGGTCGAGCCGGGAAATCGCTCCGCTTCCGGCAATGAAAAATCCGAAGCGGCGGATGGCTTGCCGAAAGGACTTGAAGGCGTTTTGCCTTGAGTATTTTCCAAAGCGGTTCTCGTTGGCATTTTCGACGTACCACTTGCAGGTTATCAAGCGATTGGAAGACATGATGATACAGGGCGGCGGCAAACTCGCCCTTGCCATGCCGAGAGGCAGCGGCAAAACAACGCTTGCCGAGACGACGGTCATTTGGGCTTTGCTTTACGGGCATTGCCGATACATCGTGGTCGTCGGAGCGAACATGGAAAAGGCGGAAAAGATCGTCAAAAACATCAAAACCGCCCTGACGACGAACAAACTACTGCTGGACGATTTTCCCGAAGTGGTCTATCCGTTCCATAAATTGAATGGTTCGGCACTGTTGGCACGAGGGCAACTGTACCTCGGCGAACTGACGGGAATCGAATGGAAGCCGCGTGAAGTCGTTTTTGCGACGATACCCGGTTCGAAGGCGAGCGGAGCGATGATCGTTTCCGTGGGAATCAAGGGAGCGAGTCGCGGCGGTAACAAAATGATGCCCGACGGCTCCACGGCGAGACCCGACGTGGTGCTTTTGGACGATCCGCAGACGGACGACGCGGCACGGTCGCAAAAACAAGTCGATGCACTGGCAAACATCATCGACAAAGGCATTGAAGGACTCGTTGGTCCGGCGGCGACGCTTGCCATGTGCATGTGCTGTACCGTGATTGAGGAAAACGACCTTGCCTCACGATACTTGAGTCACAAGGACAAACCGCAGTGGCGGGGCTTAAAGTTCAAGATGGTCGAAAAGATGCCCACGAACATGAAATTGTGGGAGCAATACCGGGACATCCGCAAAGAAGACCCCGAAGGGGTCAAGGCGAAAATGTTTTACAAGCAGAACCGAGCCGAGATGCGGGAGGGAGCGGTCGTTGCTTGGGACGCAAATTATACAGACGACGATTTGGACGCACTTCAATACGCCATGAATAAGTGGGCGGACAACGAAGTGATGTTCTTTTCGGAATACCAAAACGAACCGATGAAGCCGGATCAAGGAGCAATGGTCGTACCGGCAAGGGTGATTCGCACGAGATTGAATGGTTTAGATCATCAGACGTTGCCGTTGGATGCCCAAACGCTCACCGGCTTCATCGACGTACACGACGACCTGCTCTACTACGCTGTGGTGGCATGGTCGGACGATTTTACCGGCTATGTTCTCGACTATGGGACATACCCAAAACAGGTTCGGCGGGTGTTTTCCAAAGGAGAAACGGGACTGATTACGATGTCCCGCGACGATCAGCGGAAAGACGGCATTATCCAAGCGGGACTCGTGTCCCTCATCAAGGAATTATTGGCGATTCGCTGGGATGTCGAAGGCGACCGGGACTATGCGGAGCATGTAACGATTGCAAAACTGCTGATCGACACCGGTTACAAGCCGCAAATTGTCGAAAACGCCATCCGGCTTGCCGTCGGACGCTCGGCGGTGGTCATGCCAGCGAAGGGCAAGAGCATTCGGGCATCGATGTTGCCGATGAGCGATTGGAAACGCAAGGCAGGCGAGCGGCATGGCAACCATTGGATTGAAAGTATCCCATCGGGACGCACAAAAACGATCACGGTCGATAGCAATTTTTGGAAATGTCAGGTGCATGACGCATTTCGCATGGCACCGGGCAATCGGGGGAGTGTTTCCCTTTGGGGACGGGACTCGGAGACGCACCGGATGTTTGCGGATCACATGAACGGCGAGGTTGCGAAGTTGACCGAGTCGGGCGGAAACACGGTGTATGAATGGCAAGACACGCCGAATGACAATCACTTGTTCGACTGTATGGTCGGCACGATGGTTGCCGCATCGGTACTCGGCATCAAATCCGCCGAAGAGAAGGTACAAAAACGGGAAAAACGACCTGTGAGAATATAGGAGACAAAATTATGGATTAGATAACGATATAACACCGGGCGAAACGTAGTACCCCGAATGGAAAAATTGCGGCAAGTCATCCCGAACGATACTTGCCGCGGTGAAACGAGTAATAAATCGGATTACTTGCCACCTTGGAAGTCATTGTACACTCCAAGTCGATTAGGGCAAGTCTCCCTAACTGACGAAAGGAGTCACAATGCAATGGATTTTAGAAGCCCTGAGTGGGCTAATCAAAGCAATCGCCAACATCAACATGCCTATTGCACTATTTGGCAAAGTGGAACAACACATCCATTACAGTCCCACGTACATCAACACGCCTCCAACGAAGGAAACAGATCATGGCAAAAAAACTAACGAAGAAAACGGAAGCGGCAATTCCCGCAAAACCAGAGGTCGAGCCGGAAATCGCCGGAAACGAATCGCCGGACGTGCTTGAATCGCAGAACGAAGGCACCGCCGAAACGACCGAGAATTCGGACACCGCCGGATCGGAGCCGGCACCGGAATCGGATACTCCTGAAAACCCTGAAAAAACAGGGGCGGAATCGGAAAACCCCGAAAACAGCCCCGTAGCGGAGCCGGAGTCGGAGTCGACCAAAGTATCGACCGACCCCGAAAACGCCCCTCAGAACGCAACGTCGCAAGCCGAATTTTCAGAAACCATCGAAAAAACGGACGAATTGGACAAAGAACCCACTCTTGAGCCCGAACCGGAGGAAGAGGTGGTACTCCGAAACGCATGTCCACGATGCAAGCATGTGAGCGGCGACAAAGCCATCAAACTCGGTCCCCCGAACCGGCAATACTACACCGGCGTGTTTGAAGGGAAAGAATATCACCTGATCGAAAAGCAACGGATCATGTGCGAAAACTGCAAACAGATTCACTTCACCAAAAAATACCTATGAACGAAGAGCGTCTCCAATTTGTCCAACAGATGATTGCGAAGTTGCGGAACTTTTTCCTGACGACCGATCCGGTCATTGCGATAGGAGTCGATGGCGGCGGATCGTCCACTTACGACCGCAAAGGGAGCGGCGGAAATGCTCAAAGAGTTGGAACTTGAAGAGCGGCGGCTCCGGCGGTTTTATGCTCTTCCGGCAGATAAAGCCAATTCCCGCCTTTGTAATTGAAGTCGATCATGCTGGCTTTGATATTGCAGACTTCACTCGGTCGCATGGCATGTAAGCGTTGCAACCGTAGCATGTCGGCAATGACCGGTCGCAGGAGCGGTAGGACATTTTCGATACACACGGTCGGGACGTTGAGTCGTTTCTTGTTTTCCCGGCATCGGCGATCCCCTATTCGGAGCGGCGGGATCAGCGTGAGTTCGTGGGAGAGATTGACGGATACGAGGTCAAACAACGCTCCCCATTTGAAAACCCGCCGAATGAATGTAATGAGCCGGTTGCAATAATGCCGGTCATATTTGTCGGTGAGGAAGTTTTGAAAGAAGAGCAGGTTTTTCTTGCCGAAAGTCGATGTATCGGCGTTGGGGAAACACTCGGCGAGCAGTTTGAAGGCTCTTTTGATGCCGTGGTCTGTTCGGTGTTCCGGGGCGTGGTGTAGGAAATAGGTCTCGACGAGTTCATGCAGAGTGTACGTGGGCACAGGCACGTACTCCTCAAAATGGAGTGCGGTCATGGTCTGTTGAAATGCTAAAGGTTGTAAGCGGGGATGAATCCGCCGTTCCCGATTAGGAACGTGTGCAGGATAGCATTAGTTTGCAATCGTGTCAAGCGGGACTGAGAGAAAAAACTTTTTTGCTTACGGAAAGGCTCTATTTTTTAGCGTTTTTGTGGAAAGAGAGGATTTTACCGTTTGCGTATGAAAGGGGAAAACCTGTCGATAGCGGAGATTTTTTGGGCGTTGCTTTTCGTGTGGAATAGTCGATAATACTGACAGGAGTAACCGCAACATGATGACCCCAAAATACAGCCGATCCTACATTAACCGGGTCGGAGACATTCTTGCCGACAATGCGAGTACAGCAGAAGCGTTGGAATCGGCTATACAAACTCTCAGTGATTGGAGGGCGTTGCATCTTTATCCGATGAACACATTTCAGGCTACGTTGCGGAAGTATGTTAACGCTGTTGATTCGAATGGCATTGTTGCTCAGCGTTTGAAACGTACTCCGACGATCATAGACAAGTTAAAAAATCGTCAAAAGTCTATGGATTTAGGAAGAATGCATGATGTTGGCGGACTTCGTGCCATTGTGGATAGCGTGCAGAATGTCCGCAAGATTGAGGATAAGTTTACCCGTTCTCGTGCAAAACATATTTTGAAGAGGACGTATGATTATATTGCAGAGCCAAAAGAATCGGGGTATCGTGGTATTCATCTCGTTTATGAATATCAAAGTCCGCATAATCTTGATTGCGATGGTTTATTGGTAGAAGTTCAACTTCGGACACGTTTACAGCATCTTTGGTCAACGGCGGTGGAGACAGCGGGGTTCTTTTTTCGAGAGTCGTTCAAGTCAAGTCAGGGCAACGCTCGCCATTTGGAGTTTTTTCAGATGGTCAGTGCGTTATTTGCACTCGAAGAGGAACAACCAACGAGTATGCCATTTCGTCGGTTTACGCGTGCAACTCTGATAGATAAATTGCGTCGATTTGAAGAAACGAATAAAACGTTGTCCTTGCTCGATGCGATACAATTTGTTCGTGCCGTCGAGGTTCCAAAATTGGATGATACGGCGTGTTGGCTTATCAGGACAACCCTTGAACCATCGGACGTAACGGTTTGTCCATTTCTTGCACCGCAGTGGGCGATGGCTAACTTTATGTATCGGGTATTAGAGGGAACGGACAACTGTAAAAACGGCACATCGCAAGTTGTGTTGGTGTATGCAGATTCCTTCGTGAAGTTAGAAAAAGCCTATCCAAACTTCTTTTTGGATATTGACGAATTTATTGAAACAGTGAGAGCATTGATTTCTCTGTGAAAGCGACATCCATTTTTCCGTGGTTGTCCCATAGTGGAGGTCGGACTGGTTTTCGCGTAACTGTTCTCTGATGTGTACCGCCGGTAGAGAGACGATGTTGTAGCGGTATTTGTAAACGTAGGCGTTTTGCCCATAGTCCCAAGCATTTGAAAACGCTCCGAACGCCCAGCCGGTTACACCTGCGGGACCATGTACTGCATGAATGTTTATCGTTGTTCGCCCACCATACCTGACAAGATCGTAGATGCCGGAAGGATTACAGTCTACAACCGCAACCAGATCATCAGGCTTGGCGACACGAATGCCGTCGTAGCCCCCGCCCCCGTCATCGTAATAATCGTCATCGTTTTGATTGCCGAACACGAACATGTTATCCGGCAACCCCGCCGTCGGATCGCCGAAATACTCATCGCACTCGCTCATGGGAGTGAGAATGTTACAATCCAGAATAGTGATGAAATGTCCCGTCTGGGTTGTGCTGTTCGCGACCGTAGGGATATAAGTCCTGCCCTCTTCCCCTAGACCGGCAAGATACGCATGGGGGAAGTGCCGGTTCCTGTTGCGACAGTCCCGCCTCCCGTGCGTAAATGTTGAGGTTGCTGTATATCTCGGCAAGTTTTTGGGCGAGCGTCGGGGTGTCGGCAAGGAACTTTTCGATGCCGAGTCCGTTCGCTAAATTGGCGAGCAGTTTCTGTTTTGCCGACGCGAACTCCGCCGGAGACAATACTTGGGAACAGTCCTTTAATTATTTAATCGAATTTTTCTTTGGCGTAATGGTGTAATTCCATTTCGTTATCCCTTTATGTGATCGCAAGCGAATTT
>Ga0082212_10005093_pt1 | contig 18032 bp, 16 predicted proteins | sample TergutNt197P3_FD_71548 | JGI IMG/M metagenome (GOLD analysis project Ga0082212, IMG submission 71548) | Neocapritermes taracua P3 segment gut microbial communities from Petit-Saut dam, French Guiana - Nt197 P3 | ecosystem: Host-associated > Arthropoda: Insects > Digestive system > Gut ...
CAAGATAGTCTTTCTCTAAGTCAGCAATTGCCTCTTCATCTTCAATAATTAAAATTTTGTTCATATCAACCTCCATGTCACGATATGCGTGACTATTTTTCATTCAGTTGCATTCAAAAACTTCCGGAATACAATATTCATGCAGGTACCTTCATCCTCACGGCTATTCGCCCAGATGTAACCGCCGTGGTCTTCAACGATTTTTTTGACAATCGAAAGGCCAATTCCACTGCCGCCACTGGCTGAATTTCGCGATGCATCAGAGCGGTAAAAGCGTTCAAAAATTTGTCCCAAATCCCTTGCGGGGATGCCGCGGCCATTATCTTCTATTTCAATTCGGATCGAATCCAGTTCATCCAGAATACGGATATCGATTTCGCATTCCTTTTTACTGCGGTCAATATATTTAACGCTATTGCCAACAATATTATTCACCACCCGTTTCAGTTGTTCAGGGTCCGCGATGATAATCGCTTCGGGCGAAGCCAAATTGCTATAATTCAAGCGGATATTCTTCGATTCCAAATCAAGTCCGACCTCCTCGATGCAATCGCCAAAATAATCAGCAATATTAATCTTACAAAAATTATAAGGGATTCGATTGGTATCAATGCCGGTATAAAAAGTCAGCTCATTAATTAATCGATCCATGTCATTGGCTTTATTATAAATTGTGCGGATATATTTATCCATTTTTTCCGGGGTATCGGCAACCCCATCGATAATGCCCTCAACGTACCCCTTAATCGCTGTGATCGGCGTTTTTAGATCATGGGATATATTACTGACCAGTTCCCGGTTTTGGTTTTCGGTTTCCATTTTCTCGCCAATTGATTCCTTAAGCCGCAAACGCATGTCTTCATAATTATGATAAAGTTCGCCAATTTCACCTCGGTTATCGTTACTCAGCATATAATCAAAATTACCTTCGGCGATATTCTGCATTGCCAGATTTAAACGGCTGATTGGTGTAAAAACCCCACGGCTAATCCATTGGGTTAAGGTAATTCCCAGTAGGAAAAGAATCAGGATAATTGCCAAAAATAAATAGAAAAACATTGTCCTTGCTACAATATGGTCATGAAACACTTCATTCGGTAATTTTGCAACCATATCATATTTAAAACTTGCCGGTTCAATCGGACCTCTGATCAGAAAAATGCCAATCACAAAAAATGCTATGCCGGTCAAAATCGGCGGCAAAATCAAAATAATCAAAAAAGTCACCAAGAGTCGCGTTTTAAACTTCATGGTGATATTATAGCATATTAATCAAATTATTCTATTAAATATGCATAAAAGATGGGGGTTTTATATTAAATATTTGTGAAGTGAATGTAAAATGATTTCGAAAAGCCGCTAATTCATGATCGTTTACTTCATTAGAATCTTCTTCATCAAAATCTTCTTCGTCAATAACCTCTTCAGCCATTTCATCTTCATCATCAATGAATAAATCATCAAGCTTAATTATCTCATCTATATCATCTTCTGGGAAAAAAGTATATTCATAAAAATAGCTTGTATCAATCACCCCATTTTCATTATACAAATCAAGGGAAAGAAGATTCTCGTCTCGATCATATTCGCTAACCGAGGTAAGGTATGTTTCATGATGGGCATAGGAAATCCAATTTCCTTCATCATCATGTTCATTAAAAATGGAATATCTTAACTCGCCATCAGAATAATAGTGATATTCAGCAACCAAACTGCCTTCATAAAAAACCCGTCTGACCGATTCATATTCATTTCCGTCTTCATCATATTCATATTCTAATACGATATTTCTATTGTGATCATAAATCTGTCTTTGATAAAAATCTTTCATCTCACCATTTATATCCGGATAGGATGTCTGAATGAAGATTGTCTTTTCTCTTTCATCATATTCATATGTCGTACAATTAAGTAATTCATCATCCGCATCATAGCTATAATACTCAATTAAACAATCATTATCATCATATACATACATAAGATGTGAAAGGAGTGCCTCTTCGCTATCGTACTCCCAGATATGTACAATATTGCTTTCTTCATAATATTGGTATAATTCACTAATATAAGCCGATTCTTCACCTTCGTAGAAAAAAACAGATGCTTCATGTACCAGCTCATCATCGATCAAACGGACATCATATTCCCAAAGACTATAGTTTAGTAATACGCCATCGATGTCATAATGGTATAAAGCCAGTTTGTTTCCATCAATATCATATTGCTCGGCCATTTCAAGATAGTAGCTTTCACTATCGGCATTTTTATACCCTTCAACATGGTCGATCTTCTTTTTGGCGATTTCTTCGGCCGCTTCTTCATCTTCTTCTATGTCTATTGCTATGTAGTCCTCTGATTTTACTGATGCAAAAACCGGCGGATTTTCAGTTATTGCAACTCGCCCTTCGTATACACCATATTCCAGATAATGTGCCGAATAAGCATCAAGGTTATCACCAAATGCATCTTGCAAATCTACATACAAACTACGATAAGACATCAAGTTAAAGTCTTTGCTTGCCGATCGGCCTTCATAACGCCCATATTCTAAATAATGCTCAAGCAATCTTTCTTCTGTATCACCATACACATTTACTACATCAGGATTATTTGCCGCATAAAAGACTGGGTCAAAACAGTGTCCTGCCGCTTCAGGACTGATCGCATTCATGCCAATCGTGTAATTAACCCAATAGATTACAATAATGATGCCAAGGATAAGGCTTTTAATGAAGTTCTTCTTTTTCTCCATCACATTTACCTCTTAGCTGTAGAATCATCATATACCATTTGCCTTGATTTTGCAAGCTTTTTATACCAATTTTCGGCTCTCTTTCGACTCTCTTTTTATTGTATAGGAAATTGCTCCTGCCAACGTAAATCATTCCGGGAGAATGCGCTCCCTGCGAAGCAGGGTTTGCATTCTCTTAATGCGCCGCTTGCGGCGCTATTTTATACCAAATTTCGGCTCTCTCCTTTAAGATATGCAGCAATATTCTCATAAGTTTCAGATACGACCCGATTTCGTGCTTCGATAGTGGCCCAAGCATTATGTGGTGTGATGATCAAGCGATTAGAATCAGTAAACTGACTTAAGGGATTTGAAGCCTTCATTGGCTCGGTGCCGGTTACATCAAGTCCTGCTCCGGCAATGATATTTTCAGACAACGCTATATATAAATCTTCATCCACGACAACAGGGCCGCGAGCGACATTTATTAAAATTGCTGATGGTTTCATCTTCTTAAATGCTGATAAATTCATCATCCCCCGGGTAAGGTCACTTAACGGGCAATGCAAGGAAAGGAAATCGCTTTCAAAAAGCAGCTCTTCAAAGCTTACCTTTATATATTCGGTACAGGCACTTTTGCCGGTTGGAGAAAAGAAAATGACCCGGCAACCAAAGGCAGCGGCAACTTTGGCGACACTGCTGCCGATATGTCCCATTCCTACGATACCCCAAGTTTTGCCTGCAAGCTCATGAAACGGCAATTCAAAGTTCGCAAAGCCATCCTGCGCCCCATAAGCACCGGATTTAACATACTCATCATAGTGATGAAGCTTCCCTAGAATATAAAAACACAGCGCAAAAGTATGCTGTGTAACTGCTGCCGTCGAATAATTGCGGACATTGGCAATCTTAATGCCCCGTTCACGGCAATAGGCCAAGTCAATATTATCATAACCCGTTGCAAATTCACAAATCAGCTTTAGATTATCAGCATTTTTCAGTGTATCAGCATTTAGTGGGCACTTATTTGCAATGACGATATCTGCATCATGGATACGTTCGGACGCATTTGCTGCTGTTGAAAGCGGATATACCACCATTTCACCCAATTGACCAAGTTGGTCAATTGGCACGTCCAAGCCGATTGTATCCCTTTCTAAAATAACAATTTTCGGCATACAAAAACTCCCTTTTGTTATTTATCGTTACTGTAGGCAAAAACCTTAGCATTTATACTTTTTAAAACCCGATAAACCGGCTTTCCGATCGCTGCCATTAAGATAAAGTTCCAAACCGCGTGCCAGACATCCCACGTTAGCCCAGCGATCCAATAAAAAAGTGCATAAGCCGGATCAAGCGGAAGATAGGCAACTGCAAATAATGCGCCAAAGATAAGCCCAAATAATCCTGATACCACAGCCCATACCAAAAACTCTTCTTTAATCAAACGCTTAAGCAAAAGCACGGTCAAACACAATATTGGCCAAACATATAAATACCCAAACCACCATAAGCCAATACCCCAGATGAATCCTTCGGTAATGGTAAAAACCGTGACAATCATCAAGGCTTCTTTTTCAAATAAAAGCGTATAGATAATAATCAATAAAGATACTAATTCCACATGTGGGATTGGGATTGCCATTTTCATAATTGTCAAGATGGCACTTAATAATGCCATCCTGACAATTTTCTGAACTGCCATTTATTAGTAACCTTGAACGAGAGTAAATGAATAGACATCACTTTCAATGATTGGGATATCATCAACACCTATTAGAGCACCCTCGCCGTTTACGGAAACAAGCCACCAATATTCCGCTCCAAAATCCTGTTCCATGCCATGAAATCCGGTTATAAATAAACCATATTCGCTTTCATCATACTGGCATCCATCCATCGTGCGTAAAAACTCGCCCAGATAAAGTAGGTCTGATTTCTCGCTTGTGGTTTCGTCGTAACCATCTCTTTCGGAATGAATTGTTACTTGAAATTTTTTGGTACCTTCTTGTGTTTCCCTGACGTTCAGGAAAATTGCCACCGCTGTCACGATAACAATAATTGCTGCAAAAGCGGCGATGATTCTGCTGATTTGTTTTTTGGTCATGAAAATTTTCTCCTTTCTTTCTCACCAAAGAAACAGATTCGAAATATGGCAAGTCTTAGGACTCTGCTTCATCCACACGCATTCGCCTTCTCATGCTTACATGGAGTTTTAGATTCTTCATGTTACACAATGGCTGCCTTTCAGCATGAATGCTGTGTCCACATTACCTCAGAAGTAAGCTGTCAATGATTTTCACATTGTTCCTTTTTAATCCAAGATATCAAGATTGATATCTTGAAAACCATACTCGTTAACTGCTATGCTATTTTAACGCAATGATTTTGCGCCTACAGCCGTTTCATTAATTCCTCCCTCTTTTCTTCATAACCCGGTTTGCCAAGCAGGGCAAACATATTCGCTTTATAACTTTCCACCCCAGGCTGGTCAAACGGATTCACACCCAAAATATATCCGGATACCCCACAGCCAAACTCAAAGAAATAGAAAAGCGCGCCAAGATAAAATTCATTTACTTTTGGAATGCGGATCATGAGATTGGGTACCTGTCCATCGGTATGGGCCAGGATCGTCCCGTTCATCGCGCTTCGGTTGACAAATTCGACCGATTTCCCAGCTAAATAGTTTAGTCCGTCCAGATCGACTTCTTCGGTGCCAAGGATCACTTCTTCGCGGCTTGATTCGATATCAATCACCGTTTCAAAAAGAGTACGCGCTCCGTCCTGGATAAACTGTCCCATTGAATGAAGATCTGTGGTCAAATCAACACTCGCCGGAAAAATGCCTTTTTGATCCTTGCCTTCACTTTCACCGTAAAGCTGTTTCCACCACTCTGAAATAAAATGTACGCAAGGCTCATAATTCGCCATTACTTCAATGCCTTTACCCTTACGTAATAGAATATTCCGCAAAGCCGCATACAAAAGTGCATCATTGTCACTGTATTCTGATTCCAAAGCCCACTTGCGGGCACTGGCAGCACCTTCCATCAATTGATCAATATCTGCGCCGCTGACTGCAATCGGCAAAAGACCAACCGCAGTTAAAACGGAAAAACGGCCGCCGACATTATCCGGCACGATAAAAGATTCATATCCTTCTTCTGTGGCAAGTTTTTTTAGAGCACCGCGTGATTTGTCAGTCGTTGCATAAATCCTTGCCGCGGCATCTTTTTTTCCATATTTTTTTTCTAATAAATTCTTAAATACCCGGAAGGCAATGGCCGGCTCGGTCGTTGTACCAGATTTGCTGATGATATTTACTGAAAAATCACGATCGCCGATTACTTCTATCAAATGCTTTATGTAAGTTGAGCTAATCGAATTGCCGGCGAAATATATCTCCGGGGTCTTACGAATCTCTTTACTGACCGCATTATAAAAGCTATGACGTAGAAACTCGATCGCGGCACGCGCGCCAAGGTACGAACCACCAATCCCAATCACGACCAAAACTTCGGAATCTTCTTTGATTTTTGATGCCGCTTTTTTGATACGGGCAAATTCATCCTTATCATAATTTTCCGGCAGGTCAACCCAGCCTAAAAACTCATTGCCTGCGCCGGTTTTTGAAATCAACAACTCTTTGGCGGCGAGTGCTTGTCCCCTCATCATTTCCACTTCGCTTGCTGTTACAAATGAAACTGCTTTTGAATAATCAAACGTAATTTTACTCATCCCATACCTGCCTTTCATGATTTCTTTAAATCCGAAACCTTAATATTACTGGCTTCGCAGCGTCCCCGAGACGATTTGAACGTCCGACCCCTCGCTTAGGAGGCGAGTGCTCTATCCACTGAGCTACGGAGACGAGTATGAAGAGTTTATGGGCTATTCTTCCGAAAAATTGATAAAACCCTGTGCCCAGATAACCCCTTTAAATCGACGGCCTAGTTCCGGTTCACCAAGAATATCCTGTTCGTTGATGCAAATATCAATTTGTAAATCGTTACAGCTAACTAACATCTGATAAATACCTTCTCCGGTCTGGCTATTATGAACAAGACGGCAATCGATGATTTCGCCCATAATTGAATAATGATCACATTCAACCCCATATGGCATGAAGAAAGTATCAACCAAGCTAAAAACATCTTCCGTATGAATCCTTTTTGAGATCGTCGTATAAGTATCCATATCTTCTAAAGTTAAGCTTTCGATTGCTTCTTCGTCACCCTGGCGGGCTGCTTGAATGAGATTGCTTCGGTTGGTATTGGCGCGATTAATCCGGCGCCGGTCACTTTCATTTTTATTAATCGGAAATAGTACGGAACCTTCAATTGATAATCCGGACAGTGTCAATGTCGTATTGCGGGCAGGCAACTTTTCAGCATTCTTAAGCTTCAGATAAGTAATCATATTTTGAAGATAAAAAATAAGCGAAACACCAACCCGGATGTCATCGCAAACTCCGGCATAAGATTCTTGTGAGGCATGTCGCTCGACAGAAACATCCTCATTGGTAGATATCGATGATCCCCGCAGGTAAGGATAATAATACTCATATATAAACTTATCCTCACTGTCAAATTCGCCACAGACAGTAACACCGATATTGTCAGCATAATCTTTGCTAAATTCAGCTAACACGATGTTATTAGTGTTCGTTGTATAAGAACAAGTAGTTGAGTGCATCACAATATCCGTTAAAAGCTGCCTTGCATCATTACGGTCGGAAAATTTGCTAAAACCTATTGAGCGCATATATTTGTGCAAGAATTCACCTCCTACTTGGCTAGTACCCGGATTTAGAATACGGTGCACTAGTTTTTGTGCATTCAGACATGTTCAGACTTGTCTAAACAATGTTTTTGCTCCTCCCATATATGGGCTAAGCGCAGTAGGGATACGTAAGGATCCATCTGCTTGTAAATTATTTTCTAGAAAAGCAATCAGCATTCGCGGAGGCGCAACGACAGTATTATTTAATGTATGCGCAAAATATTTGCCGCTTTCACCATCACGTTTTTCGTGATTTTTCACACGAATTTTCAACCGTCTGGCTTGAGCATCACCCAAATTTGAGCAACTGCCAACTTCAAAATATTTTCGTTGACGTGGGGACCACGCCTCAACATCATATGATTTCACTTTAAGGTCAGCTAAATCACCAGAGCAGCATTCCAATGTGCGAACAGGAATATCAAGAGAGCGAAATAAATCAACTGTATTTTGCCACAATTTTTCAAACCAAAAAGGCGAATCCTCAGGTTTACACACAACAATCATCTCTTGTTTCTCAAATTGGTGAATCCGGTAAACACCACGTTCCTCTAATCCATGCGCACCTTTTTCTTTACGAAAACAAGGAGAATAACTCGTTAGCGTATGGGGCAGGTCAGCTTCATTTAATATCTCATCAATAAACTTTCCAATCATTGAATGCTCCGAAGTACCAATTAGATACAGGTCTTCACCTTCTATCTTGTACATCATTGCATCCATTTCAGCAAAACTCATCACTCCGGTGACAACATTAGAGCGAATCATGAATGGCGGGATACAGTAGGTAAAGCCACGGTCAATCATAAAGTCTCGGGCATAGGCAATGACCCCTGAGTGAAGCCTTGCAATATCGCCCAACAAATAATAAAACCCATTTCCCGCCACTTTTCTGGCGCTATCCAAATCGAGTCCAGCAAAGCTTTCCATAATTTCAGCATGATAAGGAATATCAAAATCAGGTATCGTCGGATCTCCATAGACCATTACCTCAACATTCTCACTATCATCACGGCCAATCGGCACGTCTCCAGCGATGATATTCGGAATTGACATCATAATCTGCATGATTTTTTGATCAAGCTCGTTTTCTTTTACTTCTAATTCATTAAGCCTCCTAGCATGGGAAGCGACCAAAGCTTTTTTAGCTTCTGCTTCATCTCTTTTTCCCTGTGCCATCAGGGCACCAATTTCTTTTGATATTTTATTACGATTTGAGCGAAGATCATCCGCTTCTTGTTTTGTACAGCGATTTTCGAGGTCTAGCGCAATCACTTCATCAACGATTGGAAGTTTGTGTTCCTGAAATTTTTTGCGGATATTGTCTTTTACAATTTCCGGATTTTCGCGAAGAAATTTTATATCGATCATATACACCTCAGCTATTCAAGTTATACAGTTAAATTTGCTTTTTGTCAACTGATGCCTAGCTTATTCAACGTTACTGTTTGCGGCAAGCCGCAAACAGTAACTATTCAACTACCTTTTCGATGAAAACCGTATTTTCCTTAAGCATATCAACCAACCTGTCTTCGTTAAGCGGATTGCCTTCTTTGTTTTTGATGATTTTGATAATAGGCCGGTCAGAAAAAGCTTTATTTTGGCGAATAACAATTCCTGTTTCGCCTTCGTTTGTGATCACGATACTGCCGACTGGATAAACCGCCAAAAACTCTAGTAAGGCACCAACTACTTTTTCGTCATATCTGATGCCACAAAAGGCTTTTAAATTTTCGATTGCCTCATATACCTTTAATCTTTTTTGACAAATTCCGCATATCATTTCGTCGAAGACATCGCAAGTAGCAACAATTCTGGCTTCCGGCGGAATATCTTTAATTCTCATCGGAAAACCAGATCCATCCATATTTTCATGATGATGCAAGATAATTGATTTAGCCAACTCACTGATCCAAGTTTCTTCTTTAATGGATGTATAACCATAAATAGGGTGCTTATAGTATTCGACCGCTTCAACTGTATTGAAATCATCTAAAGTACGGCCAATATATTCGAAATTTAAGTACCTAAGCCCAATATCATGGAGTAAGCAAGCAACGCTTATATCGTGAACTTTTTCATTATCTAACCCCAACCTAAGTGCCACTAAAGTTGCCAAACTGCACGTGGAAATCGAATGCTCATACAAATCCGAGCTCCGCTCCCTAATATCATAAATTCGGTCAACGACCTCTTTTTCTTTCAAAATATTCATAACGATTTCTTCAGCCGTTTTACTCAATTTCTGCAATTCTGTATTTCGAGAATACATATGCTTTTCGAGAATATTTCGAACACTTTTGTGGATTAACTTGACCATCTCTTGTTTCATAACTGAAACTGCTTCAATATTATGATAATTTTCATCACGGATATGAACTTCCGTTATTCCCATGTTTTTGAGCTTATCAATATAGTCTCCCGTTAAGACGGTAGCTTCAGCCAATAATACTTGATAATCATAGCTTAATACAGCTCTGGAGAGCTTTTGTCCTTCAACTAAATCTTCGACTTTGCATACTTTCATGATTATACCATTTTTTTACTCGTTTTCACCATTCTGAGCACATGCCATGCTAAGTGCTTGCTTTTCTTCATCACCTAAATGAATGGCACTGGCTCCCGCAATAATTTCTTTGGTATAGGTATAGCATCCCTCTGCGCTATGCACCGAATTCAAGACAAATCCGTTATTTCCTTCATCTAATAATGCCAAACAGAAGCTCAGCTTTCCTCCCATTTGCTTAAATGCATCATACTTTACCAAACCAACTTTCTGAAACGCATGAGAAATTTTATCAAATAAATTGACAACATCTTTTCGATTCTTCTCAACTGCTAATTTTACGTATTTTGTATCTTCATATAATCTTACAATATCCGTTTCCAATGACCGGGCTGTATTGCCTTGCATGAATTTCTGATAGCGCTTATTTAATTTTGAAAATCTAATAAATAATATTATCACGGTGACGAATAAGCCAAAAATAATAACTGAAAATGCTATAAAAAAAATACTAATATCGACATTTCCCAATCCTATATTGTTTAGTAAAGTACTTTGCATGTTTGCACTCCTCGTAAATAAATAGTTTGAAAATGTATCTTATTTCATTTTTTCGATAATTCTATCAAAATCATCATGATTATAAAACTCGATTTCGATTTTCCCTGCGCCATCGCCTTTCGCCGTGATAGATACCTTTGTACCTAAAACAACTTTTAATTTCTCGGCCATATTCCGATAAATAATCTCTAAGTTTCCTATTTCATTGTTCTTTTTTGAAATTTTATCAACTACCGTTTTGCCCCAATTCTTAACCAGTTTCTCTACCTCACGGACACTTAGTTTTTCGTCAAATATTTTTTGCGCCAAGGCGTACTGGTGTTCTGTATCCTCAATTGTGATTAGCGCACGGGCATGTCCTGTTGTAATCATCTCTGTGATTATCATTTGCTGCACTTCATCGCATAGCTTTAATAAGCGGATTGAGTTTGTTACTGCTGTACGGCTTTTTGAAACACGTTCCGCAATTTCGTCCTGCTTCAAATTAAATTCTGTGAGCAACCTTTTGAAAGCTTGTGCTTCTTCAATTGGGTTAAGATCTTCACGTTGAATATTTTCAATCAAAGAAATTTCTACAATTTCTTGATCTGTATAGTTTTTAATGATAACTGGAATCTCTTTTAAGCCAGCTTTTTTGGCAGCACGCCAACGTCTTTCCCCTGCTATTATTTCATAGTATGTTTTGCGGTCTTGGACTAAGATTGGCTGTAGCAAGCCAAATTGTTTGATGGATTCGGCAAGTTCTTCTAATGCATCCTCATCAAAGTTTTTTCGTGGTTGGTCTCGATTCGGTTCAACTTTAATAATGCTTACAAAAGTGTCACCCGTTTTTTTTGCGTCTTCAACTTCCTTTTTTGTATCGCCCTTAGCTGGTTTCTCTTGTACTTTTGTGTTACTAGGGATTAAAGCATCTAATCCTTTTCCTAATCCTCTCGTTGCCATATCCTCAACTATCCTTTCTGTTGATTACTTCATCTGCAAGTAACATGTATGCTTCCGCTCCAGCGGATTTGGGGTCGTATTTATTTATAGGCATGCCGTAGCTTGGTGCTTCGGCGAGCCGGATGTTTCGTGGAATAACTGTTTTATAAACTCGCTGATTTAGATGATTTTTTACATTTTCAACTACCTGGGATGAAAGATTGGTACGCGAATCAAACATTGTAAATACCACCCCTTCCATATCAAGATCAGGATTTAACCGCTCCTTTACTAAGTTTACAGTATGAATCAGTTGGCTAAGCCCTTCCAAGGCATAGTATTCACATTGAATAGGAACCAAAACCGTGTGAGCCGTTGTCATAGCATTAATCGTTAGCATACTAAGTGCCGGCGGACAATCTATAATGACATAATCGTATTGGTCACTCACCCATTCGATCTCATTCTTTAAGATAAATTCTTTTTTTTCAACACCTATTAACTCTATTTCCGCAGCAGCTAAATTGACATTGGAAGGTATGACCGATACACCTGGTATTACATCTTTAAGAATACATTCATTTATTGAGCAATCACCCAAAATCAGTTCATATATGGTGTTTTCTAATTTGTTTTTTTCGATTCCGAAACCACTTGTTGAATTTCCTTGCGGATCAGCATCAACGACAAGAACTTTTTTATTCTTATCCGCCAAAGCCGCTGATAAATTTATAGAAGTAGTGGTTTTTCCCACACCGCCTTTTTGATTTGTTATTGCGATTATTTTTCCCATTTGGATTAGCCTTTCGTTTATTATGTTTCACATGTAAATCTAAATGTTTCACAGCCGAAAATCAATATCTTGGGTCTGTATGTTTCACGTGAAACATTATCTTGTATGTGTGCTTTTAATATAATCACTGTTTCACGTGAAACTTTCTAAATTCTCAATTAATAAAGTTTCACCACATCATTTTTTATTGCAAACACGGCTGCCTGTGTTCGGTCGGAGACTTCGATCTTTTTGAATATACTTGATATATGGTTTTTTACCGTCCGCTCACTAATGTTAAGGTTATTTCCGATTTCTTTATTAAACAATCCGCCGGCAATTTGAGCCAATATTTCTAGCTCCCTCTTGGTTAATTGATTTAGTTTTTCTTTTTCAATATCCCGTTTAATCAATCTTGAATTTAAAGAAGGAAGCAAATTAGGCTGAATATAAGCTTCCCCTTCCATAATTGTAGTTATGGCTTTTTTCAGCTCCATAAAGTCGGCATCCTTAAGTATATAACCTTCTGCACCAATGTCAATTGCCTTTACTAAATATTCATTTTCATTATGAACAGTTAGCATTAAAACCTTTACCTCGCTACTATTTGATTTTAATTCTTCCAGCACATCAATTCCGCTCATCTTTGGCATATTGATATCCAATAACAGCACATCAGGCCTTATAACTTTCAAAATTTCAAGACACTCAACACCGTCACCTGCTTCAGATATAATTTCGATGCTTCCATCAAATTCCAAAAGTTTCTTAATACCCTCTCTGATCAAGATATGATCATCGGCCAAAACAATCTTAATACTCATTCTTTCCTCTTTCACCTACTATACTATCAGTTGGAATGGTTATATTTATCTTTGTCCCTGTTTCTCCGGAAGAGATTTTTAGCACACCCTTTAATAATTGAACTCTTTCTTCTAAAATTTGCAATCCAAAGTGGTTGTTCACTGCGCTATCTTTGTTTCGTTTTTCAAAACCGATACCATCGTCAAATACTTCTACGTGAAACAAATTATCTTCCTCAAACAAGTTAATATTTAATTCTTTTGCTGATGAATGCTTTATTGCATTCGCTATACATTCCCTAATAATTCTATAGATGTTAGAAAATATCAAATCATTTTTTACCACGATTGCATTATCCATTTCAAGATTAATAAATATATCTGTTTCTTTCTGCTGTTTATTAATCATATTTTGAACTGCTTCTTGAAAACCTAGATCATCATATTCCATTGGCCGCAAATCATAAATTGTTTCGCGCATTTCTTGTATGACATTACGAATTTTTTGCGCAATTGTTTTTAATTCCAACTTTGCCCGTTGCGGGTCTCTATCAATAAATAATGAACACAACTCTATGGAATGGATGAGATGAATCATGTTCTGCAAAGATGAATCATGTAAGTCACGGGCAATTCTTTGTCTTTCCTTCTCCTGCATGCCCAAGAAAACAAATTGATTCAAAAAAGGGTCAGCGGACAAAACTCCATTAATATGATCTATTCGTTCTCCAAGAACATCTATTTCACGTATCAGTTCCTGACTTTCTAATTCTAATAATTCTCTTTCCCGGTTTGCTTCGTCTTTTTTTGATTTATTGACTTCATCCTTTACGGCTTTATGCGGTGAAAAAAGCGTTTCGTCAAATTCTTCATCTTTAGGCATGTAGCTTTCTATGTAATCATTTAATTCCTTTAAGCGAAAAAGGTTGTTCTGCAATTTCGTCTTAAGCTCAATGCTTTCCGTCAAAAAACTTTCTCGAATTGCCGATAAATCGTCGTTTGCAATATTGATCATCTTAGTTTATACCTCACTTTGAGTCTAGTATCATCATATACTAATTTCACTTGAATGAAAAGAGATAAATAATGGTTTATATAAGTTATTCATGATATAATGTCTGTTATATGACATATCAAAACATTTTTTTTCAAGATTTGAATAAGCTTGGCCTAGAGCTAGATCATGATCAGATAAATCAATTTGATCTCTATTATGAATTTCTCATTTCTGAAAATAAAAAATTCAATTTAACATCTATTACCGAACATCAAGAAGTATATAAAAAACATTTTATTGACAGCTTATCCCTTTGTGCATATGGAATGAATCTATCTGATAATCTTCAAATCATTGATGTAGGTTCTGGTGCTGGTTTTCCTGGGATCCCTTTAAAAATTGCCTTTCCTCATCTGAAAATTACTTTACTGGATTCTACAAACAAACGAGTTCTTTTTCTTGAGAGTATCATCCAGAAATTAAATTTGATTGGTATCAGTCCGGTTCAGGGACGGGCAGAAGAGCTTGCACATACAACACTTTTCCGGGGAAAATATGATTTATGTGTTTCACGTGCCGTTGCGAACCTGTCCACTCTTTCTGAATATTGCCTCCCCTTTGTGAAAACCGGAGGCTTGTTCATTTCATATAAAACAAACGATATTGACATGGAACTATCTTGTGCCGATAAAGGCATTTCATTATTAGGAGGCCAAGTTGATAAGCAGGTTTCCTTTACCTTACCAAACTCTGATATTTTACGCTCTCTTGTAGGAATCAGGAAGGTAAGTGAAACACCAATCAAGTATCCTCGTCGTGCCGGATTACCAACTAAGAAACCACTATAAAATTGGAGCAACCAACCGAGGTTGGCGAGAGATTTATTGTCGCCCTACCCCCTATTTTTAAACTGTTCCATATACACCAACAATACAGCGATATCCGCCGGTGAAACACCGGAAATTCGCGAAGCTTGTCCGATCGACGATGGCTTGAATGCTTTTAGCTTTTGCCTTGCCTCTAAACGTAAACTTGATATCTCATCATAATTAACCGATGTTGGTATCTTTCGATTCTCCATTTTTTTAAATTGATTTACTTGCCGCTTTTGTCTTTCGATATATCCTTCATATTTAATTTCAATTTCTACTTGAACAATCACATCTTCTGATAGCAAACCTCTTTTCTTATCTATTAATGCAAGTTTTTCATAATTAATCTCCGGACGAGACAATAAGTCCGCCAAACTAACTGCTGATCTTAGCGGAGAACTCCCATTCCTTTCAAGAAATTCCTGAACATATCCGGCCGCACCAATACGTGTTTCTTTCAACCTCCTAATTTCATCCTGAATTTTCTTATGCTTCTCTTCAAGATGAATGAAATCCTCTTTAGATCTAAGCCCAACCCGATATCCCTTTTCTAAAAGCCGCAAATCCGCATTATCTTGCCTTAACAGTAAACGATATTCCGCCCGCGAGGTCATCATCCGATAAGGTTCAAAATTTTCCTTTGTTACCATATCATCAATCAGCACTCCGATATATCCTTCTGAACGGTCAATGATTAACGCTTCCCGATTCTGCAAATATAATGCGGCATTGATACCAGCAATCAAACCTTGAGCCGCCGCTTCTTCATACCCACTGCTACCATTCATTTGGCCGGCACTATAAAGTCCGGCTATTTCCCTAAATTGCAAGGCAGCAGTCAACTGAGACGGGTCGATACAATCATATTCAATTGCGTAAGCATTACGGACAATTTCACAATTTTCCATTCCCGGAACAGTACGGTACATCGCAATCTGGACATCTTCCGGCATGGATGATGACATACCACTCACATACATCTCATTGGTAGAAATACCCTCTGGCTCCAAAAAAACTTGATGCCTCTCTTTATCGGAAAATTTCACTATTTTGTCTTCAATCGAAGGGCAATAACGGGTACCGGTTCCTTCAATGACTCCGGCATAGATTGGTGAGCGGTCTAAATTTTCGCGGATAATTTCATGCGTTCGTTCATTTGTGTATGTGAGATAACATGGAATTTGCTTTTCTTGAATTGTCGTTGGATCAGTGCTAAATGAAAAAGGGATTACCTTCTCATCGCCAGGCTGCTCTACCATCTTTGAAAAATCAAGGCTGCGCTTATCAATTCGTGCCGGTGTTCCTGTTTTGAAACGACGGAATTTAATTCCTAAATTCTGCATCGCTTTCGTCAAATAAGTAGCTGCCTGCAACCCGTTTGGCCCGGTGGCCGTAATAGAATCTCCGCAAAGGCAACGAGCATTCAAATAAGTTCCGGTACAAATAATCACCGCCTTGCATTCAAAAATGTTTCCTGTGAATGTTTTTACAGCAATTACTTGATGATTTTCAACCAAGATATCAACAACTTCGCCTTGCTTGATAAGCAAATTTTCTTGATTTTCAAGAATTTTTCTCATTGTATGGCTATAAGCTAGTTTATCAGCTTGTGCACGAAGTGAATGAACAGCGGGACCTTTCGAAAGATTGAGCATCTTTGACTGGATAAAGGTTTTATCAATATTTTTTGCCATTTCACCACCCAGCGCATCTATTTCCCTGACCAAGTGGCCTTTCGAAGTACCGCCAATATTGGGATTACATGGCATAAGGGCAATACTGTCAACGCTAAGTGTAAACACCACCGTCTTAAACCCCAGCCTCGCGGCAGCAAGGGCCGCCTCACATCCGGCGTGACCGCCTCCAATGACACAAATGTCAGTTTTTTGATTCTTCTTCACCCACAAACACCTACGAAGAACGCGCTTTTCGCGTTCTTCCAGCATGAAGTCTAGTTTATCTTTGGTGTCGGTCCATTGCCCGGAACCTTAGATAAACTCTTCACACTATTTGCCAACGCAAAACTTTCCAAATATCTCATTCACTAAATCATCGTCAACTTGCTCGCCAATCATTTTTCCTAAGCTTTCATATGCGCTCATCATATCAATTGTCAGAAAATCTTCTGATACTTTATTTATCAAGCCCTCGCGAACTTGCTTCATACTCGCTAAAGCATTATGAAGCGCTTCTTTGTGTCGCTCACTTGTAATGTACACTTCTCTCTTTTCCTTAAGCTCATCACTAAGAAATAAATCACGAATCGCCGCTGTTAGTTCTTTCATTCCGATATTCTTTTTAGCTGATACCTTAATAATAGGAATATCCCCAGAGTTATCAACATGTGGATAAATATTATGCACGATATCCTCAAGGTCAGAATCATTGATATCTCTATTTATATCAACCTTATTTAATAAAGTAATTACCTTTTTATTGCTGATCAGCTCACTAATTTTTATATCTTCATCATCAATCCCAACCGCTAAATCTATCATGTAAATGATTAATTCAGCTTCCTCAATATGCTTCAAGGTTTTTTCAACGCCTATTTTCTCTATTTTTTCTTCTGTCTGACGAATCCCGGCAGTATCAATGATATTTAGCATAAATCCATCCATCAAAACTGACTCTGACAAAATATCTCTCGTCGTTCCGGCAATATCTGTTACAATGGCTCTATCTTCACCAACCAACAAGTTAAGTAAAGATGATTTTCCGACATTTGGTTTACCGACAATAACTGTGTTTATTCCTTCTTTTAATATTCTTCCTTGCCCGGCAGTTTTTAAAAGACTTTCTAAACTTGCCATAATTTTTTCTACTTTGCTATGCAATAATTCATCATAACCATCGAGGCTAAAATGCTCTGGATCATCAAGAGCCGCCTCAATATAAGCTATTTGATATAAAATATCTTCTCTCATTCCTACAACAGCATCCAGAATTTTTCCTCGTAATTGACTTACTGAACTTCTCAAGGCGAATTCATTTTTGGATCGAATGATATCCATTACTGCTTCTGCTTGTGTTAAATCAATACGGCCATTTAAGAAGGCTCGCTTAGTAAATTCTCCAGGTTCT
>Ga0082212_10005094_pt1 | contig 18032 bp, 14 predicted proteins | sample TergutNt197P3_FD_71548 | JGI IMG/M metagenome (GOLD analysis project Ga0082212, IMG submission 71548) | Neocapritermes taracua P3 segment gut microbial communities from Petit-Saut dam, French Guiana - Nt197 P3 | ecosystem: Host-associated > Arthropoda: Insects > Digestive system > Gut ...
TGAATTTTTGCGCCGTTACTAAGCTCCCAAAAACGATACTCCAAGTCCTGCTTTTCGATCGGCGTAATATCTTCGGTCACATGGCAATGAAAACTGTTCGATACATATTCGCGGTCACTTACACCCTCAATAATGCCATATAAAGCCCGGAACTGCTTTACCTGTAAACCACACAAACTTTCCGCCGGAGTCCCATATATGGCGTAAAGATGTCCATCCGCTACTTTGAACTCCTGGATTTTCTTGTTGATATGCTCCAATACTTCGAGCGCAAAAGCACCATCTTCGACCAGAGACTTATTATTATAAAGCTGCTGTAATTCATTTAAGGCCGTGATGCCAAAACTGGCGGTTGCCGACTTTAAGAGCGGTTTTATTTTATCATTAAGCCCTAATTTCCCGCCAAGAAAACCACCTTCACAATAAGCAAGCGGATTCGTCGAGGCCCGCATTTCGCCCAGATAAGCATATGTGCGGATATGGAGCTGGCGGATTAAATTCAGATAGTAATCAAGCACTTCATAAAAATCACGGCTTTCCTGTTTCGCGCGCGCCAGTATCATCGGCAAATGCAAAGATACGGCGCCTACATTAAAGCGGCCCACATAAACCGGCATATCGTTATCATCAAGCGGATTCATTCCGCCTTTTTCATACCAGGGTGATAAAAATGCCCGGCAACCCATCGGCGAAATAACTTTTTTGTAACGCTTATAGATGCTGGAAATATAGCCGCGTCCGGTCAGGCTCAGCCAGTCAGGATACATCGTTTTCGCCGAACATTCAGCGCCGGCCTCGAAAACATCTTCCATTTCCTGACCGGGGCCATGCAAGTTTTCATCATATAAAAAAACGATTTTGGGGAAAAGGACCGGTTTTTTCAGGTCTTTTTTACCCTGGCCATTTCTTCTGACCAGCAGAAGGGAAGTCGTCGCTAAACGTCCGAACCGGGTCGTTGCTAATCCGGCCGTAACCGTGATAAAGGGATAATCACCGCGGCTAGAGGCAACGGTATTGAATTTATATTCCCAACCTTGGAAACCTTGCTCGAACTCGCGCTTCACATCGGCATAAGCTTCGGCTTCGGCGACATCATCCAAAACGCCAAGCCGTTGATATTTTGCTAACGATTTTTCGTAGGTTTTTTCGGCATATGGCGCCAGGATTTTATCAACTTCCGGAACGGTGAAACCGCCATATTGCTGGCTGGCGGCACTTAACACGATATCACCGATGACATCGAACGCAACGTCTAAGCTTTTCGGCTCATTATACCAGATATTACCCATCTCGAAACCGCCGGATAAAACATTCGCCACGTTAAACAGGCAACAATTCATCGTATCGCGGCGGGCTGACATATCATGAACATAGATATAACCATCACGGCAAGCCTGAATTTCTTCGGTAGTCATGAAAAACTTTTGGTATAATTCTTTATTAAACTGATTAAAAATGAGGCTTCGTTTCGTTGAGACCAAAGCGCTGTCGGTATTGGCATTTTCTTTGTCGCCAACATACATGATGGACTGGCTTTTTTTATAGACATCGTCCATCATTCGAACGAAATCCTGCTTATAATTACGATAGTCACGATAGCTTTTCGCAACGATTGGTTTTACTTTTTCTAACGCGCTTTCCACAATGTTATGCATAATCGGAATCGGGATGTCATTCACGCCCATCTCATTCACTTTATCAACAACAAATTGGCAAATATCATCTTTTTCATCTTCGGTGAATTGGGTAAGCGCCCGATACGCACTTTTGCCAACCGCGTTAATTACCTTTTGAATATCGAAAGCCTCGCAGCTTGAATCTTTTTTGATGACCCGAATGCCTGCTTGCGGCCTGAATTTATTAGCCAATTCCATGATTTCGTCCTTTCGCGCTGACGGCGCCGCATAAGTTACCTTTTTCAGTCCCAATCTACAACATATAGAAACACTGTCGGGCGGTGCGCTATATATTGTGTTATTTATGAGTATAATGGATGGATTTCAGATTGTCAATAATGATTCGGAGAAATGAATCAATCATTGGCGGCTAAGCAACGAAACCGCTACCGTCTCCGGGACATTCATGAGGATGGTGTCCAGATCAATATTAAGGGCAAAAAGACCAATTCCGGAAAAAAACAATAGCACAGTCAAGATAATAACGGCAAATTTGTCCTTTTTATTCTTCCGCTCTGGATTTAGCAGCCGACCGGCGAAGAAATAAAGCACCGGGGCCACAGCAAGCAGAATCAGGTATACCCCGATTACCTCCAGGCCGATTTCCTCTAAGCCAACGATCGCCTCGGCATCTATTTCCGCACCACTGCCGAATGAGCCAAAGCTAATCGTTACCGAAACCGCATTATTCAAAAAATGGAAAAAAACCGGCAATAAAAAGTTTCCCGTTGTAAGCATCAAATAGGTAAGCACAAATCCCAAAATCGCGGTGGGCAGAAAGCGGTATACATCCAAATGAAAAAGCCCAAAAAGCAAACCCACAATCAGCATGATAATCAGCGGGTTCTTAATCGTTCTAAGCGTATGTAAAATAACTCCCCGAAATAAAATCTCTTCACAAATTCCCGGCATCACCGCAATGATAATGAATGCCATCACAAATGGAACTGAGGTGAAAAAGTTACCCAAAGCGTTTCCGACTTCCAGCATTCCCGGGAAAAAGTAAGCGGTAATCATCGTCACCGTATTAACGAGAATAAAAGATGCGATATACAGGAGTAAGGTTCCAAAAAACTGCTTTGCCGTTATTTTCTTAATCGGCAAAACTTCACCCAGCTTCCACTTAAAAAGAATGGGAACGGCTAAAGCAATCAAAAGCAAGCCGATCTGGGTTAAGGCAAGTCCCCACATCCCCCAGTTCATTTGCATGGGTATAGCAGCGAAAAAAAAGAAAAGCAGGACAACGACCAGCAACAAAACACCGATGTACCATTTCGGGGTGATTTTTTTTGACATTATAGTTTCCTCCTCGCGTTTTTCACATCTCCACTGTGAGCATAAAAATAGCCAATCCCTAAACGGGCGATTTTTTTGTTCCTCTGCGTCAGGGTATCAAATGTGTAACTCAGTTGATGATAGCTTTTGATTGTCAATTATGCGGGCCTGTGCGATAATTTCTTCGTTAGTAATCCCATCTAGCATCTCATCGCGTTCGGCGGTGTAATCACCGTAACCAGCTTCAAACTGGCGCATAAAATACGCCATCCCGACACCCCTAACTCTTTCGTTAATGCTTCTATACCTAAGTTTCCCACAACGGTAGGATTACGAAAATCTGTCATAGTTTACCTATTGCATTCTTGGAATTATATTAACCAGCACCACATCCCCCGGCTGCTTACCTATCTTCGCGCGGATATCCTTCCGAATCCCAAGAATGTAGCAAATCGAACCGTCCGGATTCTTCACACCCATATTGACAATACTGCCATCGTAAGGTTCACCGTCAAAGGTAGCATGAACCTTCAGCCGCCCTTTGCCGAATTCTGCCCGGATGTCATAGGGAAAAATAATATAAGCCCCATTCTGATCCGGTACTTTTTGAATGACGGCGTTAAATTCATATGTTTTACTGCCCATCATGATCCCCTTCCACAACCCCCACCCGCCAGCGCGTAATCTCGGCAATCAAATCATAGGGGACCGGCTGGCCGATCTGAAACTGGATGGTCCCTTTGGCAACTTTGTAATCCGTTAGTTTTTCGGCAAAAACGCTGGTTGCTTCACCGCCGGGAAAAATGCTGATATGCTTTTTGAAGGCGGCAAAATGAATCAGGTTTTCTTTTTGCCAAAAAGTCGGCATCTGCCAAGACATTTTTTCGGCCGCATCCGGAGCGGCATTCCTGATCACTTCGCGAATTTTCAACAAAATAGGCTGTATTTCATCGGCCTGTCCGGATATATATTGATCGATGGTCTCAACCTTAGCGCAATAGTGGGTCTGATCGGTATTCTTAAATTCCCGCCCGCATTTCTGGCATATCCACATAGCTTCATCTCCATGATTTGCGAAAAAACGAAACAAGTATTATAAATAACTGGCTATTATCTGGATTGCTTCAATGCGTCATTGCGAGCGAAGCGAAGCAATCCCGAAACTGGTTGATATAGGCAAAAACACGGCTTAAACAAAACTGCCCACCTGCTCCCGCAGCACTTTTTCCGCTTCCTTTAAGGCCGCCTCGATTCCCGCTGTGTTCTTGCCTCCGGCCTGCGCCATCCCCGGCCTTCCGCCACCGCCGCCGCCAACCAGCGGTGCGATTGCTTTAATCAGGTTACCGGCGTGGGCCCCCTTTGCTTGTGCGGTTTCATCGGCCATTGCCATCAGATTTACCTTTCCGTCCGCAGCGGAAATAATCAAAATAACGCCTGTTATTAATTTCGCTTTTTGCTGATCGCCTAAATCACGAAGCCCATTCATGTCAACGCCGTCTACTTTGACCGCAAGTAATTTCACGCCCTCGATATCAATAACATGATCCCCCACATCACCTAAAGCATCTTTCGCTGCTTTGCTTTTCAGCGACTCATTTTCACTTTTTAGCTGCTTTAACTCATTTAATAAAGCTTCCGCCTTATCTTTCACTGACAGCGGCGTTGATTTTAAGCTGGCGGCCACTTCATTTAAAATCCGCTCAATACTTGCGTAATGTTCGAAAACCCCACGCCCAGTCAGCGCTTCAATCCGGCGTACCCCCGCCGCGATCCCGGTCTCAGAAATAATTTTAAAAGCCGTAATCGCCCCGGTATTCCCGACATGGGTCCCGCCGCATAACTCAACCGAATCACCCATCTTAACCACCCGCACGCTGTCCCCATATTTTTCACCAAAAAGCGCCATCGCCCCGGCGGAACGAGCCGCGTCAAGTGACATTTCTGTGATCACGACCTCGATATTTTCAGCAACCTTTTCATTCACCAATTGCTCAGCCCTGGCGATCTCATCCGCTGTCATCGCCGCAAAATGGCTAAAGTCAAACCGCAACCGCTCCTTATCAACATAAGACCCCGCCTGTTCCACGTGCGTCCCTAAAACCGTCCGTAAAGCCTTCTGTAATAGATGGGTCGCGCTATGATTTTTGCAAATATCATAACGGCTGTTATGATTGACCAGCAGCTCCGCCGCATCACCGGCCTTAAACATCCCTTTCGTCACTTTGCCCAGATGCCCGATTTTATCACCGGCGATTTTTATGGTATCCTTAACCGCAAACTCTCCCTCCGCTGATTTAATCATTCCATAATCGCCGTTCTGGCCGCCGCCGGTGGCATAAAAAGGCGTAGATGCCGTAATAATCGTTCCCGTCTGCCCATCGGTCAAAGCCTCCGTTACCTCACTTTCAGTTGTCAAAGCAATGATATCTGACCGACAATCCAGCTTCTCATAACCAACAAACACCGACCTAAGCGCTGGGTCAAGTGCTTCATAAACCGTTGCATCCGCCCCCATATAGTTCGTACCCTTGCGGGCTTTCCTCGCTTTGTCCTTTTGCTCATTCATAAAAGCGCTAAAACCGTCCATATCAACGCAATAGCCCTTTTCCTCCAAAATTTCCACCGTTAAATCAATCGGAAACCCAAACGTATCATAGAGCTTAAAGGCCTGCTCACCCGACAAGGTTTTCACTCCATCCTGTGCCATCTTCTCTTCCATCTCGCCAAGAATCGCTAAGCCTTGGTCAATGGTATTGTTAAATTTCATTTCCTCCTGATTTAAGACATTGAAAATAAAATCTTTCTTTTCAAATAATTCCGGATAACCACCCTTGCTGCCTTCAATTACCGCGTCACTCAGCTTCGCCAGAAAAATCCCCGCAATCCCCAGCAGCCGCCCATGCCTGGCCGCCCGCCGGATAATCCTTCTTAAAACATATCCCCGCCCCTCATTCGTTGGCATAATGCCATCCGAAATCATAAAAGTCGCCGAACGGATGTGGTCGGTGACAATCCGGATCGAAATATCCTGGCCATCCTCCGCCCCATATTCTTTATCCGCTAACGTACAGATTTTTTCCCTGAGCGCCCGCACCGTATCAATGTCAAAAATCGAAGCAACATCCTGAACCGCTAGGGCCAGACGCTCCAGGCCCATTCCGGTATCAATGTTTTTCTGCTCCAGTTCGGTATAATTTCCCTTGCCGTCCCCGTCAAATTGGGTGAAAACATTATTCCATACTTCCACATAACGGTCACAGTCACAGCCAACCGTGCAATCAGGGCTGCCACAGCCATATTTTTCCCCCCGGTCAAAATACACCTCCGAACAAGGACCGCAGGGACCGGAACCATGTTCCCAAAAATTATCTTCTTTGCCAAAGCGGTAAATACGTTCCGGCGCAATCCCGATTTCATGTTCCCAAATCGCAAACGCTTCATCATCTTCCAAATAAACCGAAGGATACAGGCGTTTTGCATCAATTCCCACAATTTGCGTTAAAAACTCCCACGTCCAAGCCAGTGATTCCTTTTTAAAGTAATCCCCAAACGAAAAATTGCCCAGCATCTCAAAAAAAGTGCCATGCCGGTCTGTCTTGCCGACATTTTCAACATCCGTCGTCCGGATGCATTTCTGGCAGGAAGCCGCCCGCTTTTTCGGCGGGACCACTTGCCCGGTAAAATAAGGCTTTAACGGCGCCATCCCCGAATTAATCAAAAGCAAGCTATTATCATTATGCGGAACCAGCGACGCGCTGTTAAGCACCAAATGATCCTTTCCTTCAAAATATTCAAGAAACATCTTCCGCAATTCATTCACACCATATTTTTTCATCGTTTTACATCCTTTTCCTGACTAAAACAAAAACTTATCCCCAAAATACCCATCCAGCTCCGCAATCTTCACCCGCTCCTGCTCCATCGAATCCCGGAACCGTACCGTCACGCTCGCATCTTCTTCCGACTCGAAATCATAAGTAACGCAAAACGGCGTCCCAATCTCATCCTGCCGCCGGTACCGCTTGCCGATATTCCCCCGGTCGTCAAACTCACAATTATACTTTTTCGAAAGGGCCTGATAAACCGCCTCCGCCCCTTCATTCAGCTTTTTCGAAAGCGGCAAAACCCCAATCTTAATCGGGGCAAGCGCCGGATGCAAATGCAGAACCGTCCGTTTATCCCCATCCCCTAAATCCTCTTCATCATAAGCGCCGCAAAGGAAAGCCAACAGCGCCCGGTCAGCGCCAAGCGACGGTTCCACCACAAAAGGCACATAACGCGTGTTATTCACATCATCAAAATAACTCAAATCCTCACCCGAAACAGTCTGGTGCTGTGTTAAGTCATAATCCGTCCGGTCGGCAATTCCCCATAACTCACCCCAGCCAAACGGAAACAAATACTCAATGTCCGTCGTCGCCTTAGAGTAAAACGAAAGCTCCTCGGCGCTATGGTCACGAACCCGCATTTCCTCCTCTTTCATTCCTAAGCTTTTCAGCCAGTCAATGCAAAACGCCTTCCAATAAGCGAACCATTCAAGATCCGTATCCGGCTCGCAAAAAAACTCTAGCTCCATCTGCTCGAATTCCCGGGTCCGGAAAACAAAATTACCCGGCGTAATCTCATTCCGGAACGCCTTGCCAATCTGGGCGATCCCAAAGGGAATCTTCTTCCGCGAGGTCCGCTGCACATTCTTAAAATTCACAAAAATGCCCTGCGCGGTTTCCGGCCGCAAATAGACCGTATTTTTCGTATCCTCGGTTACGCCTTGGAACGTTTTAAACATCAGGTTAAACTGCCTGATGTCGGTAAAATTATTTTTTCCGCACGACGGACAGGAAATCTGATGCTCATTAATAAAAGCCTTCAGCTTGTCCTTATCCCAGCCATCCACGCCGCCTTCCAGATTCATCTCTTTTAAAGCTATGTAGGCCTCGATCAACTGGTCGGCCCGGAAGCGCTCATTGCATTCGCGGCAGTCCATCAATGGATCAGAAAACCCTTTCAAATGCCCCGATGCCACCCAAACCTGCGGATTCACGATAATCGCGCTGTCAAGCCCGACATTATAAGGGCTTTCCATCACGAATTTCTGCCACCAGGCCTTTTTCACATTACTTTTAAGCTCCACCCCCAGATGCCCATAATCCCAGCTATTCGCCAATCCCCCATATATCTCCGAACCCGGATAAATGAACCCCCGGGCTTTCGCTAACGCGACAATCTTTTCCATCGTTTTTTCCATGCCTTTACCATGCCTTTCATTCTGGAACCATAAACAGCAACATATGCACACAAAATGCTAAAAAACAGCATTTTGGCGCTTGCGACCCTCGTAAAATTGCATAGAGAGCAATTTTACTTCGCGGAATAGTCGGCCGTGAACAGTAACGAAATAAAGTTTACAGCTTAGCGAGGATAGACCCTAACTCCTTAATCTAGATTTCAGTTTGGCGATTGGATTCTGTTTGCCCGCTGCCGGAAGGATTACGACCTCTAAGCGCATTTGCAAACGATTTTCTGTCTGGTTATTTAGATTGTTTATTGGCAAATAAAAGTTCGGGTCAGCCGTCATGAAAAGGTAATAACCATCCATAATCCGCTTGCCATTCGACTTGATGTATTCCTTACAAAGCGGTACCTCGGCTCCATTCCACCTAAAGTCATGCACCAAAACTGCACAAGCCATATCGGCCGGATCCAGACGTAAACTGTGGATGTTTTGCGGAATAGTTATGTCAACCAAGACGTTGTTTTCATTTTGATAGGCTTCGGTTAAGTGAATCGATTCCGCTTCGGAAAACCCCTTACCATAGTCAAAGAAAACTTGAACATGACGGGCTGGTGCCTTGCTAATATATGAGTCAATCAAGATTTTTGGATCAACCGACATTACCCCGAAAGAAACACGCATTTCTGCAATCGACATCCGCTCCCCAGCGGCCACATCTTGAAATTTTCGCTCATTTTCACGGTATACTTCTATATCTGTGGGGGTAATTCCCCATTTATCATAAAATAAATCGGGATTGATTGTTTTTCGTGAATCATCTTCCAGCAAATAACAATATAAGGCGCGGTAAGCCATTTCCTTTGCTGAAATTTCCATGGATGCATCAGCTTCCATGAATGCTTTAGTTTCCTTGGATGCTTTAGCTTCCTTGGATGCTTTAGCTTCCTTTTCCAGCATCCATTCATAGTCGATTAATGTCCATTTTCCATTGTTTTTGCTATCTAACAGCATATTGGAAAAAATTAAATCGTGATTATATAATTGAATTGATCGACATGGAATGGCAGCTACAAATTGATCTATCAGTCCCTGAAACAAGGTAAAATCGCTGTTTTTTAGGCATTCATCCATTTTCTCAGCTAAGGTTCGGCCTTCGATATATTCAAATTCAACACTTTTATCATCTGATGCAAACTGGCATTTGTTAATCGCTATGTTCGTATTCTCATATGCTTTCAATAACACCTGGTATGATTCTAGCATTCGCTTCACATGTGCTTCCGCTTCGCTTGTGAGCGGCGTTTTCAAAACTTTTTTGTCCTTCGTGATTTGGGTTCGAACCCGATATTCGGGAGCACGGTCATTGGAATAACGTAGATAAGCGGTATTGGTGTCTTTGCCTGTATATACGAAATAAGCATTACTAAACATCGGAAACTGTCCTTCTGAAATAATGCTGTCGAATACTTTCCTTTCATTGAAAAGTTCCATGCGGTGGCGATCAAAATTACGGGTGTTATTATATAATTCACCCTTCATCGGAAGCCGCTCATCAGAAAAAATGGTGGTCATGAATTTATAATCCGGATAAGGATAATAAAAATGATAATCATTGATTCCGGCGGCGGCAAGCATTTTTCCTAATTGGCCACGGGTAAATGTGCGGGCATGTCCACCGTCCGGATAATCTTCCAAACCACTGAAATATGTCCCAAGGTGATCTTCCGTACACCCAGCCCAATATTTAAGGCCGAAACGGTTTTCAATCGCAATTGCCAAATGCCCATCATCTTTCAGATGGCTTTTCACAATCCGGAGCATTTCGACATAGGGGGCGTGGGGATTCGCAGGGTTATCAGAGGTAATATAGAGGCCGCAATATTCGAATACACCAATAAAAAGAATAAAATCGAAATCATTTGGCAAATCAGGCTCGATATCTCCGAAATTACCAAGATGGATGGTGATATTATCACATTCTTTATGCCGATGGGCATTGATTTTACTGCGCGTTTCCGATAAATCAACGCAGACCACCTCTCCGGCTTTTTCCGCCAGCATACCGGTAACCGCCCCACAACCGGAACCAATCTCCAAAACTTTGTGGCTTTTATCAATCGGGAGCCATTCAACGATGTTGTGGCGGAGGTGGGAAAGATGGTAAAGATAAGACCAGTCGCGTGATTGTTCGATGATTTCAGGATATTCCGAAGGGGCATATTCCGAAACCATACCTAGGATATCCAACTCGACATCGCCGTCGGTATAAAGGTCAGAGCCGGGGTAATGGATATAGTCAAGTTTCACTTTGCCGATTTGGGTTGTTTTGCTGTTCATTATGCTAATCCTCCTCACTCAATCCGGATCACCGACCCCGGATCAAAATATCCAACCGTATCTTTATCTGAAATAGCCGTAATCGTCATCACATCATAAAGCCGGTGGTAGACTTTGAATTCATCCCGTTCAAAGCCGGTCACGCCAAGCGAAAGAAGATAATCCCCGCCTTGTAAATTCATTTTCTGGGTGAAAGTGATATTCTTAACCGAATCAGCATTTACCGTTTCAAAAAATACTTTCTCGACCATCGTATTCGTTCCGGTAATCTCTGTCCCTTTGCTGTTTTTGACCGTAAAAGCAAAAATCGGAGCTTTGATTTCGGCGGTAAAACGGACGCGCATATGAATCGAATAGTCCCGCCCTTTAATGATGGCATTGACTTTGCTGCCATCTTCCTCCGTAATAGAGTATTCCTCAATCACCGCTTCTTTGGTGCCATATTCTTGCAAATCAGGGTTTTCCATTTCATATTGGCCAACTAGGACGCGCTTATAGGCATCGATCATTTCCTTTGCGCTGCCTTCGCCGATTTTTTCACCTTGGTTCATCAAAACAACACGGTCACAGTACTTGGCAATGCTGCTTAAATCATGGCTGACAAAGATAATCGTCTTGCCCATTTGTTTAAACTCTTCAAATTTTTGATAACATTTCGTCTGAAAAAAAACATCGCCGACCGAAAGTGCCTCATCGACAATCAAAATTTCCGGCTCAATGTTAATTGCCACCGCAAAGGCGAGACGGACGAACATTCCGCTGGAATAGGTTTTGACCGGTTGCTTGATATAGTCGCCAATATCGGCAAAAGATAGGATCGCATCCATTTTGGCGGTGATTTCTTTTTCCGAAAAGCCCATCATTGTGCCATTTAAATAGATATTTTCAATCCCGTTATATTCCATGTTAAAGCCAGCCCCCAGTTCAAGCAGGGCCGATATCCGGCCATTCACATGGGCTTCACCGCGGGTCGGGCTCAAAACACCGGTGATAATCTTTAGGATGGTCGATTTCCCGGCTCCGTTCGCGCCAATGATCCCGACCGTTTCGCCTTGATGAATCAAAAGGTCAACGCCCTTTAAGGCATAATGCTCCTTAAAACGCTTACGTTTTAAACCAACTGCGTCAAGAAGACGGTCAGAGGGACGCTCATAGAGCTTATAGATTTTTTCAAGGCCATTTAACGAAATGGCGATGGGGGTTTCGGACATGTGACTCCTCTATATCGAGTAAGTGGCTACACTTACTCGCCGAGCGAGACGTGTTTCACCTGCAACATAACGGGATTCATTCCCGTTATGTTGCGTTTAGGTGAATAATTTCCTTGCACGGCTCTGCTCATAAAACATCGGCAAAATGCGGGCGTAAACGTTTAAACATCAGTGACCCAAAACAGAACATCATCACCGTCACAATCCAAAAATAGGTGGAAGAATAAAAATGTTCAAAAAACCAAGTATCACCATACATCGAATTGCGAAATCCTTCCACGATATAAACCATCGGATTCAATTTGAAAATCGGCTTCCATGCGTCAGGAACCATCGAAATATCCCACAGAATCGGGGTTGCCCACATTCCGACCTGCAAAACGATGGCAATGATCTGCGTCAAGTCTTTGAAAAAAACGACCACCGCACAAGTCAGATAACTGGTCGCAAGCACAAAAGCAAACGTGCAGATGCTGTAATAAACCAATTGCAACATATATAAAGTCGGATAATAACCATAACCGGAGGACAATGTAATCAGGATGACCATAAAGAAAATATGAATAAAGGTCGCGGCAATCAATTTGATAATCGGCAGGATACTGATATTAAAAACGACCTTTTTGACCAGATAATTATATTCGACAAGTGCCTGTGTCCCATTCACCAGCATCTCTTGAAAATAGAACCACGGCACCAAACCACTGGTCAGGAAAAGAACATAGGGCACTTCAATCCCACCGGCAAGAAGCTGGCTGCGGGTATTAAAGACTTTATCAAAAACAATCCAATACATGACCACCGTGACCACGGGCTGGACCATTGCCCACAAAAATCCCAGATAAGAACCGGCATAGCGTTTTTTAAAATCATTTTTGGCTAGTTTCCAGATCATTTTACGGCTTTGCCATAATTCCTTGGGCAAAACCGTCAAGCGATCATAATAGAGACCAAAAATAATCGCGGCAAAAGCCAGCAACGAGCAAGCACAGATTTTTTTAAGCCGTTCGGTAATCGGATCGGCAAGTGGGTTATTGTGAAATAAAATAACACCTGCTATTATTCCACAGGTCGCTATGAACAGCAGTATTTTCAGCCATTTTTGCTGATAAATCCGTTTTATTTTCAATCAAAATCTCCCCAAGAACGCTTTTGAGCTTTTCCACAATTTATCTCGCTCAGACAAAATCGGCATAACACCATCTGGAAGCGGCCATTCAATCCCGATTGCCGGATCATTGTACGGGAGCCCACCTTCATCCTCCGGATGATAAAAGTCACTGCATTTATATGAAAACTCGGCATAATCCGAAAGAACCAAGAAACCATGGGCGAAACCGCCCGGAACAAAAAACTGCTTTTTATTTTCTGCCGAAAGGATCACGCCGTGCCATTTGCCATAGGTCTTTGAACCTTGGCGGATATCAACGGCAACATCAAACACTTCACCTTTGATTACCCGCACCAGCTTTGCTTGTGGATGTTTTACTTGGAAATGCAGGCCGCGGAGGACATGCTTCACCGATGAGGACTGATTGTCCTGGATAAATGTGCAGTCAATCCCGGCTTCTTTAAAGTCCTCGGCATTATATGTTTCCATAAAATAACCGCGCGAATCGCCGAATACCCGCGGAGTAATGATTTTCAAGCCTTCAATATGGCATGTTTCAACAGTAAGTTTACTCATGATTTGCCTTTCACGTTACCCTTTCACGTTACCCTTTCACTCATTATAGCATAACTAATACAAATAACTCAAATTCAAATCCACGTTTCCTTCAATTCCATCAATCCGCCCCTTGGAGCTATACTGCCACATCTGGTAATAGCCGGTATATTGAGGGATATCGCGGTATTCGGCAAGCCAGACGATATATTCCGACAGCCTCTCCATTTCCAATTGGTTATATAGCCAGCTCCGGGCAGCGTATAATCCGGCATGATAACCGGCATTTTTGATTGTTTCCATAAAAGCATGGCATACCTCAGTCCGGGCGGCGACGCTTAAATTGTCGGCGCGGCCGCGCCCGCCGGTGCCGGTGCCCTCGGTATCAATAAAAATCGGATAATCCAAGTGGTATTCCTCAATCATTGCGATGACCATACTTGCTTCCTCAACTGCTTCTAAAGCATTCACCGCTTGAGTAAAGAAGTATACCCCGACCGGAATCCCGGCATTGATTGCCCCACGCATATTCGCGGTAAAATAAGGGTCTTCAATTAATGAGCCTGAGGTCCAGCCCCGATATCCGACCCGGATAATGGCGAACTCTACCCCGGCTTCTTTTACTTTCCGCCAATCGATTTCTTTATTCCATTTCGATACATCAATTCCGAATTTTGCGCCGGCCCATGAACCGAGGGCTTCGGTACGTTCACTCGCATCACGGTCTTCATCTGCCATATATTCATTGGCATCTTCAATACTCGCGTCAATCTGGCTTTCGGTAAAAATTCGCAAATCCAGTTCATTCATTGCGATATATTCAATTTTTTGCTTGATATTGATGATCGATGGTTCGGTGGGTATGCGAAAACCAGGCTGGGGATTTAAGATCACCGTCGTTTCCCCGGCACTCATCGGGGTAATATAGATAATGCCGTCCTGGTTGGTATTGCGGTACTCGACCCCGTCAACACTAACGCTAAATTCCGTCCCGGTAATATTCCTGCCCAGGATATCAACAATATGAATCCGCAAATCCTTTTCCATTGAACTTAGGACTAAATTAGCGGTTTTCCCATAATTCATTTGGACGCTTCCCGGCCGATAAGGTTCCGGATCAAAAAAATCCGGATCGCGCAAAAAGGCCGAAGGATCAGAGCCAGCCAACAGGCCGGCCATATCAGTATCCGACGGTGGCAGTTCGATCACAATCGGATCAGGTGCCGGGCCAAAACCATAACGGGCGCTCAACTGCTGCCAGTTTAGCGCCACTACTGCACCAAGAATAATCGTGATCATAAAAAATGCCGTGATGACTGCGTATCTAATTAAACGCGGATTTGTGTCATTACTGTTCATAAGATAATATCCTACAATCCATTGGCGACCTCAGTTAAATATATACCATACTCCGTTTTTAATAACGGTTCGGCCAGTTCCAAGAGTTGTTCTTTGGTAATAAAACCGTGTTTAAATGCAATCTCTTCAATACAAGAGATATATAAGCCTTGCCGCTTTTGGAAGGCGGCCACGAAATTGGCGGCTTCCAACATCGAGTCTTGGTTGCCGGTATCCAGCCAGGCAAATCCGCGTCCCAGTGTCTCAACATGGAGACAGCCGCGATTTAGGTACTCATTATTGACACTGGTAATTTCGATCTCACCACGCGGCGAAGGTTTCACGTTCGCGGCGATTTTGATTACTTCGTTATCATAAAAATAAAGTCCGGGAACAGCATAATTGCTGCGTGGATGCGTTGGCTTTTCTTCAATAGAGAGTGCTTTTCCGTTTTCATCAAATTCAACGACACCATATTCACGCGGATCACGGACATAGTAGCCAAAAATGGTCGCGCCTTCTTTGCGGGCGGCAACATCACGAAGGATGCGGGAAAAGCTCTGCCCATAAAAAATATTGTCACCCAAGATCAAGGCAACGCTGTCAGTTCCGATAAAATCCGCGCCGATAATAAAGGCATCCGCCAAGCCCCGGGGATATTCTTGGACAGCATAAGTAAATTTCATCCCTAACTGTTCGCCGTCCCCCAGTAATTCTTCAAAAACCGTGACATCGCGTGGAGTAGAAATAATCAAAATTTCACGGATATCGGCCAGCATCAGGATAGAAAGGGGATAATAAATCATCGGCTTATCAAAAACCGGCATGATTTGTTTGCTGATTGCTTTGGTGAGGGGATATAGCCTGGTTCCGGCTCCGCCAGCTAAGATAATGCCTTTCATAAATAAACTCTCCTTTAGTTAGAAAACGGTGTGAAGTTTTAGTTAATCGTGGAACTTTAGTTCCATGGTGTCGAACCATTGTCCAACACCTTAGATTAACTCTTCACACTATACATTTTTTCGTAGTAAGTCTGGTACTCCCCACTGGTAACATGGGACATCCACTCAGCATTTTCGAAGTACCAGGCGATGGTCCGGCGAATTCCTTCGGCGAACATCGTCTCCGGCTCCCAGCCTAGTTCAGCCTTGATTTTATCAGGGGCAATGGCATAACGCCGGTCGTGGCCTTTGCGGTCTTCTACATAGGTAATTAAATCATGATTAATGTGTTTTTTTCGGGAATCATCATCAGGCAGCATATCTACTAGTGTATCCAAAATAATGGTAACAATTTCGATATTCTGCTTTTCGTTATGTCCGCCAATATTATAGGTTTCAAATAAGCGGCCTTTTTTTGTGACCAAATCAATCGCTTTGGCATGGTCTTCGACATATAGCCAATCACGAACATTTTTGCCGTCACCATAAACCGGCAGCTTTTTCCCTTGAAGGGCATTATTGATAATCAGGGGGATGAGCTTTTCAGGAAACTGAAAGGGGCCATAGTTGTTGGAGCAATTGGTGATATTGGCCGGAAACTTGTATGTTTCCATATATGAGCGTACCAGCATATCAGAGCCGGCCTTGCTGGCAGAATAGGGACTGCGCGGATCGTAGGGGGTTGTCTCATAAAAATAGGTGCCCTCCTCAGTCAGGGAGCCATATACTTCATCAGTTGAAATATGAATAAACTTTTTCCCGGCCGGATAGGTCCCATCTTCTTTTTCCCAGGCATTTCTAGCCTGATTCAGCATCACCAAAGTGCCAAGGACATTGGTGCGGACGAAAATTTCCGGATCGGCAATGCTTCTGTCTACATGGCTTTCAGCGGCAAAATGAACGACAACATCAATCTCATTTTCCCTAAATATCGCCGCGATTTTGTCTTTATCGCAGATATCTGCCTTCACAAACGAATAACCGGGGTGTTTTGCGACTGCCAAAAGGTTTTCCGGATTACCGGCATAGGTTAGGGCATCAACGTTGATGATTTTGATATCTTTGTATTTTCCCAACATAAAATGAATATAATTAGAACCAATAAACCCCGCTCCGCCAGTAACTAAGTATGTCTTCATCTTATCATTCCTTTCTCTCTTCATACTAGTAGCCTAAATAACTTAAATTCAAGTCAACGTTTCCATTGATTCCACTTACCCTGCCTCTGTCCGTATACTGCCATATATCATATCTGGTAAGGTTATAATTGGTCTGGGCAGTATAGTGGGCAAGCCAAATCTTATAAGCGGTCAGTTCCCTGGCATTAATTTGGTTTTCAAACCAGTGCTTATTGGAATAAACGCCGGGCGTGTAGCCGGAGTTTTGGACGGTCTTAGCAAATGCGTGGGCAATCGCTGTACGGGTTGCGCGGTCAATATTGTCCCCACGGCCGCCGGATGCTTCTATATCAATGAAGACCGGATAGGAAATCCGGAAATCCTTTATGATATTAAGCGTCATCGAGGCTTCTTCAATGGCTTCCCTTTCATTGACTGCCTGGCTATAGAAATATACACCCACTTTTAGGCCGGCCGCAATCGCCCCTCTGGCATTGGCTCTAAAATTCGGATCTTCAATCATAGCCCCGGTCGAAGAACCACGGTAACCGCAGCGGATGATGACATAAGATACGCCGGAATCCCTGACGGCGTTCCAGTTGATTGTGCCGTTCCACTTGGATACATCAATGCCAAATTGGCCGGAACCTTGAACCAAGGAACCATCGCTGGCAAAGAAGTATTTTGCCCCTTGGATAACCTGATCACCAGTAACCTTTACTCCATTTTTATCAAAAAAGAAGGTTTGCCCATTCAGGGTTTGCCAGCCGGTATAGCGATATGTAGGGGTATTCACTGTCTTTTGCACAAAGAATTTTGCTTCGGTAAAATAATCAGCAAAAACCGCAGCGACAAATTCACCATTGCTTTTTCTAATAAATACCCGCTCCCCATCGCTCGCAACCAGATTGCTCTTTGTATCATTCCGCGCATTATTTGGTGACGGCGACGGCGATACCGAAGGGGTCGGCGAAACACTCGGGGAAGGCGACGCGGACGGGGTTGGCGATGCGGATGGTGACGGTGATGCGGATGGTGACGGTGATGCGGACGGGGTCGGTGATGCGGACGGGGTCGGTGACGCGGACGGGGTCGGCGATGCTTCCGGTGATGGTTCCGGACTTGGCAAAATGCCCGGAGTCGGCGACGCTTCCGGTGATGGTTCCGGACTTGGCTCTGGCGATGGGGAGGCTTCCGGTGGTGTTGGTTCCGGTTCACTTGCCATTACGATAATCGA
>Ga0082212_10005095_pt1 | contig 18031 bp, 24 predicted proteins | sample TergutNt197P3_FD_71548 | JGI IMG/M metagenome (GOLD analysis project Ga0082212, IMG submission 71548) | Neocapritermes taracua P3 segment gut microbial communities from Petit-Saut dam, French Guiana - Nt197 P3 | ecosystem: Host-associated > Arthropoda: Insects > Digestive system > Gut ...
TTTTTTTTTGTTTGTTGTTTTTTCTTTGTTTTTTTTTTTTTTTTGTTTGAGCCACGTCCCCCTATGTTCACTTTTTCGACTTATTTGAGGAGGTTAGTTTATGGATGATAACAAAGAAAATGAGGAATTAGAAGAGATTGTTATTGATGGAAATGATGCAATAAAAATATCTAATGATGCTGTAGCCACATATGCAGGCATTGCGGTTTCTGAAGTGGCTGGCGTTTATGCTATGTCTGGTGGTTTAGCTGGCATTACAGAAGTTCTAAGTGGAAAAAAGAATTTAAGCAAAGGAATAAAAGTAGATGTTGGAGAAAAGAGTGCAAAAATAGATATAAGTATAGTTGTTGAATATGGTGCAAGAATCCCTGAAGTTGCTTTTGAAATTCAAACAAGAGTTAAGAAAACTGTAGAAACAATGACTGGGCTTAAAGTTTTAGAGGTAAATGTACATGTACAAGGAGTTCATGCAATATCTGAAAAAGATAAAGAAGATATAGAAGCAGAGGCAATAGAAGACGAAGAAGAATTTGAAGAGTAATTCAGGAAAGGAATGAAGTAAAATGAGCTTTTTAGAAAAATTATGTTTAAAATTATTTTCATTTATTATAGGAGTATTAACAATATTAGTATTATTAATATTAATTGATATTGTATCAATATCAATTTTATCAAGGTTTATTTCAATAATAACATATAATGATTTAAGTATGAGAATATCTGTAATAGTTGCACTTATTATTATATTGTTATCACTTAAATGTTTATTATTTACAAGCAAAAAAGATGAGATATCAAAAGAAGGAATAATTTTAGAAAATGAAAGTGGAAAACTGGTAATATCAAAAGAGAGCTTAGAAAATATGATAGCCAGTGTAGCAAGAGAAATACAAGGAACAGAATCAATATCAAGTAAAACAATATTAGATAAAGAGCGTAATTTAAAAGTTTTTGTAACAATTGTTGTAAGTAGAGGTATAATGTTAAAACAAATTACTAGTGAATTACAAAACAAAATTAAAGATGAAATGAAGAAAACAGCAGATTTGGAAGTAAAAGAAGTTAATGTTAGAGTTAAAAATATAACTTCTAAAAAATTGAAAAATGCAAATAATAATGCTGTATCTGAAAATAGCACAAAAACGGAAATCAATAATAATATACAAGAAGAAGCTACAGATGAAGAAACAAAGTAGATAATCAAACAAGAGAGGAGTAGTTTAAGATGAATGATTCAGAAAAAAATGGAATAATGGATTTTTGGGACAAATATAAAGGTGCAATAATAGGCGGTATTATAGCACTATTGTTGTTTGCAACCGGATTAGTTAAATTTTTTGTAGGTATTATAATGATTGTACTGGGTGTTTTTATAGGCAACTATATACAAAAAAATAAAGATGATGTAAAAGAAAAACTAAGAAACTTTATAGATAGATTTTAACTAGAGGCTAGAAACTAGAGACTAGAAGCTAGAATGTATGGATAGACGTTGGAGGTAGGAGTAGATATGCAAAGGTCTGCGATGAGAGAAGTAGCTTTCAAATTGGCGTTTGAAATTGAAGTACAAGGTGAGACAGCACAATTTGAAGTATTTATTGAAAATAACGAAATAACAGATACTAAAGTTATAGAATATCTTAAAGATATAAAAGATGGCTTAATAAAATATTCTAAAGAGATAAATGAGTTAATAGAAAATAATTTAAAAGAGAATTGGAATTTAAGCAGGATTCCAAAAATCAATTTAAGTTTAATAAAAATTGCCATATATGAAATGCTTTATAAAAGCTTGCCGTATAAAGTCGCTATAAATGAAGTTGTGGAACTGGCGAAGAAGTATTCAGATGAATATGCTCCAACATTTATAAATGGGATATTGGCAAGTGTGGTTAAAGAAAAAAACCTAAACGGAGAAGGTTGAATAAATAATTCTATTCAACCTAGATGGGAATAATGATGAAACCTAATCCAATATCTGTAACAGAACTAAATAAATATATTAAAGATAGAATGTCAGAAGATGAGTTTTTAAATAATGTGCTAGTAAGTGGTGAGATTTCTAATTTTAAACATCATTATACTGGACATATGTATTTTACATTGAAAGATGAAAACTCTTTAATTAAATGCGTTATGTTTAAAACGGCGACAGGTAGTTTGAAATTTATTCCCAAAGATGGCATAAAAGTAATAGTTTTTGGAACAGTATCTGTATTTGAAAGAGATGGAGTTTATCAAATTTACTGTAAGGCAATTCAAGAAGATGGAATAGGAAGCCTATATACAGCATATGAAGAATTAAAGAAGAAATTATCTCGGACAAGGGCTGTTTGATGAATTGCACAAAAAGAAAATTCCATTTATGCCAAGAACAATAGGAGTTTTAACATCAAATACAGGAGCAGTTATAAAAGATATAATTAATGTATCTACAAGAAGAAATCCGAATGTAAATATTAGGTTATTGCCAGTGCCAGTGCAAGGAGAAGGAGCTGGAGCAAAGATAGCAGATGGAATAAAGTTGATGAACGAAAACAAATTAGCAGATGTAATTATTTTAGCAAGAGGTGGAGGCTCACTAGAAGACCTATGGGCTTTTAATGAAGAAATTGTAGCACATGCTATATATAGTTCAGAAATACCAATAGTATCTGCAGTTGGACATGAAACAGATTTTACTATATCAGACTTTGTGGCAGATTTGAGAGCACCAACACCGTCAGCTGCTGCAGAACTTGTTGTAACAAATATATACGACTTAGAAAATACAATAAGTACATATAAAAACAGATTAAAAATGTCTTTAAAGCGAGCAACAGAAGTTATGAGACTGAGATTTGAAAAATGTCTAAATTCCAGAGTATATAAAGAACCATTACAAAAAATAAATGAGCAATACATATATATAGATAGAAAAGTAAAACAAATAGAAAACTCTATTATTAAAAAGTTGAAAGATAGTAAACTAAAAGCAACTGAAATCATAACAAGGCTAGATACTTTAAGCCCGTTAAAAACGCTTACAAGAGGGTATTGTTTAACAGAAGTAAATGGGAAAGTAATAAGCAAGGCTAAGGAATTAAAAAAAGACATGGAAATAGATATAAAATTTCAAGATGGAAAAGTTAGTGCAATTGTGAAATAAGTGGAGGTTAATATGAGCGAAAGTTTAAAAAATATTCTAAAAAGGATATTGAAATTAATGCCAATAATAGTTGTGGTAATAGTATGTATTACTTTCTATATGATTTTTGACATAAATAGAAAAGTGGAAGAAATAAATTATAATACAGACAATATATTAGAAGTAAATACAGATGCTATAGATGAAAATAAAACGACTGAAAATACAAATATAGAAAATACATTGGAAGAAGATAGTTCACCAGTTGCAAAAGATGAATTTGCAGAAGGCACAACAGACAAGAAGCAACAAGCAATAGACTTGGTAAAAGAAAAATGGGGGGAAGACAGCACAGTATCATTTAGATGTGATTCTGTTAATTCAAGTGGAGAATATATAATTGCAGTTATTTCAAAAAGCTCTGCAACAGTTAAAAATTATTTTAAAGTTAACTTAAAAGATAAAACTGTAGAATTGGAATATTAAAGTACATGAAAGGATATTAAAATACATGAGTAAAAAAGATGAAAATTTAGAAGAATCAAATTTTGAAGAGCTAATGTTAAAACTAGAAGAAATTACAAATAAATTGGAAAAAGAAAAATTATCTTTAGATGATTCTGTTAAGCTATTTGAAGAAGGGATGGAAATCTCTAAAAAATGCAATGCAAAATTAGAAGATGCAGAAAAACGAATAACAATATTAATAAACAAAGATAATAATATTAAAGAAGAAAATTTCATTCCAGAAGAATAGAGAGGAAAAAAACGTGGGAACTTTTAACAGTATAATACAAAACAAATTTGTATATATACCATTTTTATTATGGTTTTTCATACAATTATTTAAAGTAATTACAGATTTATTAATAAATAAAAAATTAAATGTAAAAAGAATAATAGGAGCGGGTGGAATGCCAAGCTCTCATTCGGCTGTGGTGTGCTCGCTCGCAACCTTAATTGGAAGAGAATATGGATTTAATAGCGGAGTTTTTGCAATAGCATTAATAATGGCGTTTATAGTTATGTATGATGCAGCAGGAATTAGAAGAGCAGCAGGAAAACAAGCAGGTATATTAAATAAAATTTTAGATACACCAGGAATGACAAGTGAAGAAGTACAGGAGAAATTAACAGAGGCACTTGGACATACGCCAATACAGGTTTTTATTGGAGCTATTATAGGATTTATAATAGGAGCTGTGGTTTAATATGAGGAGGTTACATACATGAAAGATATAGAAATAGCTAAAAATGCCAAGTTAGAGCACATTTCTAAAATAGCAGATAAATTAAATATTAAAGAAGATGATTTAATATATTATGGGAAATATAAGGCAAAGATTTCTAACAGCTTTATAAAAAAACAAACTGTAAAAAAAGATGGAAAATTAATATTGGTAACTTCAATAAATCCAACTCCATTAGGAGAAGGAAAAACAACTATAGCTATTGGGCTTTCAGATGCATTAAATAGAATTAATAAAAATTCTGTATTAGCATTAAGAGAGCCTTCTTTAGGTCCGGTATTTGGAATAAAAGGAGGAGCAACAGGTGGAGGATATGCACAAGTAGCGCCTATGGAAGATATAAATTTACATTTTACAGGAGATATTCATGCAATAACTTCTGCAAATAATCTGCTTTCTGCTATAATAGACAACCATATCTATTATGGTAATAAATTAAAATTTAAAAAAGTAGTTTGGAAAAGATGTTTAGACTTAAACGACAGAGTACTAAGACGAGTTGAAATAGGACGCTCTAAAGAAAAAAATATGAATAAAAGAGAAGATGGTTTTGACATAACAGTTGCATCAGAAATTATGGCAATATTTTGTCTAGCTAAAGATATGAAAGATTTAAAAAGAAGAATTGGAAATATAACAATAGGATATAACGAAGACAATAAGCCAATAACAGCAAGCGACCTAAAAGCAGAAGGGGCATTAACAGTTTTATTAAAAGATGCAATAAATCCAAACATAGTTCAAACATTGGAGAACAATCCAGCTATAATTCATGGCGGACCGTTTGCAAATATTGCACATGGATGTAATAGTATAATTGCAACAAAACTAGCATTAAAACTTGGAGATTATGTTGTAACAGAAGCAGGTTTTGGAGCAGATTTGGGTGCTGAAAAATTCATAAATATAAAATGCAGAGTGTCAGATTTAAAACCGTCTGTAGCTGTTTGTGTGGCAACATTAAAGGCATTAAAATATCATGGTGGATTAACTAGTGATGATTGTACAAAAGAAGATTTGAAAGCATTGGAAAATGGAGTACATAATTTATTAAGACATGTTGATAATATAAAAAACAAATATGGTGTAAATGTAATTGTTGCAATAAATAAATATGAAAATGATCACGAGAAGGAAATAAAGTTTTTAAGTGATAAATTAAACGAGGCAAATGTAAACTTAAGTTTAACCACAGTGTGGGCCAAAGGAGGAGCAGGAGCAATAGACTTGGCAGAAAAAGTGGTAAAACTAGCAGAAAAAGAAAGCATAAGTTTCGTATATAACGATAATGACAATATAAAAACTAAAATAGAAAAAGTAGCTAAAGAAATTTATGGGGCAGAGAGTGTAGAATATACAGAAAATGCTACAAATGAAATAGAAAATATAGAAGAGTTAGGATATAAAAATTTACCAGTTTGTATTGCGAAAACACAATATTCATTTTCAGATAACCCAAAAAACCTAGAATGTAAAGAACCATTTAAAATTAATGTTAATGAAGTTATTTTAAAAACCGGAGCTGAGTTTGTTGTTGTAAAAACAGGTAAAATAATGACTATGCCAGGGCTTCCCAAAGTACCGGCAGCAGAGCAAATTGATATAGATGAGAATGGGGAAATAATAGGAATATTTTAAAATGAACACCTGGGGACGGAGAAAAGTGAACCGTCACCGATGTTCACTTTTCTCCGTCCCCAGGTGTTCATTTTCATTTATTTTCGTCAGTTTCATAATCTCCAGTTAATATTTTAGGTAATGTAACAAATGCTTTGCGTATTGCTAGCATTATTTTCTTTCTTAACATATAAAAAGTTCCAAGTTTTCTAGGGCTTATTAAGAAAGTCCCTGCATTAGGATTGGCTGGAACTGAGGTATCCTCAGTATCTTCAACAGGAGTTGAACTAGTAATTCTATCTACAGTTAGAAGCTCTGTAGCTTCTGCAACTGGTTCACTTTTAAATGTAATAAGTGGATTTAAAAGTTCATCTATTAAGGCATCAATATCAAATTCTTTAATACTATCACTTGTACTGGTTTCTGTATCGCTTGTTAGTCCATCTGTGGTACTTGCATCTTCATTAGCAGAAGGTGAAGGAGAGCTAGCAGTAGTTGAAGAAGAACCAGTAGCAGTTGAAGTTGGTGCAATAGGAGTTGATGGTAAAATTGGCTCTACATAATTGCTACTGTTGTTATTATCCCATTCAGAGTTGGAATTTTTAAAACAGAAGTTTAATTTATCATAATCTAAAACTCCAATTTCTGCAGTAAACCCAGTTTCAGTTTTTACCATTAATGTTTCAGTAGTGTTTGCCCAATTGTCTCCAAAGCCATAGACTAATGTAACTTCACCGGCATTATCTTGAAATAATTTTCCAGAATAGGTTATGTTACAATTTGTGTTTCCAATTAAATCGCTATTAAATTTGATATTTTTCATTTTTTCCTCCATAATAATATATATTCTATAAATATTATAATAATAAAAAATGGTAAATTCAAGCAAAATATTACAAGAAATGATTAAGTTTTGGTAACAAGTTTACAATATTGTTACATTTAAAAAGAATGAGTATACAAAAAAACACGTCCCTTTTGTATACTCATTCTCGAGGGAGACCAACTCTGGTTTTCATGTAGCCCAATATGAAGATTATAACTAAAGTAGAAACGCCACCTAAAAATATATGAGCAATATGAGCAGGGAAGACAGCAACCAAATATGAGCAAATAAAAGTTAGTATAGACTGAGATATATATTGAATTGAGGAGTTTGCAGAGAATATTTTTACTCTCATGTTACTTGTGGAGAAATTACTTAAATATTGTTTAAAAAGAGAGAAAAAAGGCCCTTTAACAAAGTTTTGTATTATAAGGAAAACAAGTATAAAATATAATGCAAAAACATATGGTAATTGTATATAGACAGCAATGCCGGTAAATAATATGCTAAGTGAGAAGAATATAGATAAAACCGATAAAGAACGATTCCTAAACTTTAAATGTATTTTATAAGCTATGCCAGAAGAGAAACCAGAAACCAGTGAAAGTATTGCAAAAACAATGCCTATGTTTTTTGAAGACATATTAATGTAAGAAAATAAGCTTACTGTTAATGTAGGCATTACACAAATAAGGCCTAAGAAGATAGAGTTAAATATAATTAACGATTTTAATCTATCTGATTTCAAAATATGCTTAAAAGACTCCATTAAATCTTTTATATATATTTTTGTTTGTATTAAAATAGGTTCATGGTCAACCTGGGAAGTGGTTTCGCCAGATGGAATTTCTTTAAACAAACATGAAATGAATATAGTTAATAATGTAATTATAAGTGAAATAATAAGTGGAATATATGCATTAATTATAAATAAGAAGCCAGAAGTAGCAATAGATGCAGCATTTATATAATAATAAAAAGACGATCCTTTTCCATCTATTTTAGAAAATGATATACCTTTATTATTGCTATCTTCTAAAGAGTCGTATAGTAGATTTGGCTCTGAAATTACTTTTATAGTATAACCAATAGCACAGAAAAAATTTGCAAGTATATAAGTACTTAAATTGTTTAATATTAATAAAGTAAACAAAAATAATGAGACAAAAGAGTTTGCTATAATTAAGCTGTTTCTTTTACCAAGCTTATCTATAAGAATAGTTAATGGAACTTGTAATATAAATCTAAAAAGAGGATAAAAAGCATCTGCAAAGAATATTTGAGAAGCTGAAAATCCTTTTACATTGTTTAAAAACAGAAAAACTATAGCAAAGTAAAATAACAAATCCCATGCTATCATTTTGTAAAATACAAACAATTTTCGATTAATTTCTTTTCTTTTTTCTAATGTGTTCATAAAATGAATTATATCAATCTTAAAATAATTTGTAAATAAAATTGACAAAAACGTAACATATTGGTAATATAACTATAGGAAAGCGGAGGAAAAATAAAATGAATTTATATCCTAAACATTATTGCAAAAAAGTAACAGATATAACAGTAGATTTTTTGCAAAGGAATAACATACATGGATTAATATTGGATGTAGATAACACTTTAATAGATATTGACAGAAATATGCTATCTGGAATAGACACTTGGTATAAAGAAATCAAAAAAAATAACATAAAATGCATTATATTATCTAACAGTAATAAGGTAGATAAAGTGAAAATGGTTGCAGAAAGCATGGGGATACCTTACATACATTTTGCAACAAAGCCACTTAAAAGAGGATTTAAAAAAGCAAAAAAAGAATTGAATTTAGAAAGTGAAAACATTGCAGTTATTGGAGACCAAATATTTACAGATGTAATAGGAGCAAACAGGTGTAGAATGTTTTCCATATTGGTAGACCCAGTTGCCGAAAAAGATATGTTTATAACAAGAATAAAAAGACCAGTTGAACAAATGATTAAAAAAAGTTATATAAAAAAGAAAGGGATTAATTAATGTATTTTAACAATATACATATACTTTATTATGTGCTACTGGTTGTTATAGGGCTAATTGTAGGGAATTTTATAGCTTGGTGCAATATTAGATTACCTGAAAATAAAAAAATTATTGATAAAGAATTTTTCAAAATTTATAAAACTGAAGTAAAGAATAAATATTTAATGATGTTTATTGTTTCAATTTCATATATAGCCATACTTTACAAATTTGGATTTAAAACTCTAGACTTAATAAAATTTTTAATATTAACACCATTATTAATTAGTGCGTTTGTAATAGATTTAAAATATAGAATAATACCAAACAGATTAAACATGATAATATTTGAAACTGGGTTAATATTTACATTTATATATGGAATAAACAATATTAATTTAGCAACAGATATGCTTTTAGGAATGGTTACAGGTGCAGGAATATTTCTTATTATAACAATTCTTGGTGGGTTAATTGCCGGAAAAGAAGCAATGGGAATAGGCGATGTTAAACTTATGGGAGCATTGGGGTTGTATTTTGGTGTAAGCAGTATAGTAGAAATATCGCTATTGGCAGTTTTCTTGGCAGGAATATGTATTATAGGCATTGTATTTGTAAGAGCAATAACGAAAAAGAAAGATGAATACATACCTTTTGGGCCATTTTTAGTTTTATCAGCAATTGCATGTATGTTTTTGCCTGCAAAGTCAGTGTTTATAACATTTATGGCAATGTGTCAAATTATTAGTAATAAAATAATAGGTGAAAAAATATAGTGGTAGGATATTGTCCACACGTTAGGAGAAGTTTATGAATGCAAGAATTAAATGGTTAAGAAATCAATTAAGTTCATTGAAACTAGATGGAATAATAGTATCAAATCCTGTTAATATTAGGTATTTAACAGGACTTAATGTTGAAGATTCTATTTTCATAATTGCACCTAAAGAAAATACACTTATTACAGATGGCAGATATATAGAATATGTAAATAGAAGCTTAACAATTTCTGATGAGATAGTTGCATGTAATATAAAAAATCTTAGCAAATACGATTTTGAATGTATGTTTGTAATGGGAGAAAACATAGGAATTGAAGAAAAATTTATTACTTATGAAACATATAAAACTTATCTGCAAACATATCAGGTTGATTTATCTGAAACAGAAGGAATTATTGAGAACCAGAGAATTGTAAAAGATGAAGAAGAAATTGAATGTATAAAAAAGGCATGTGAAATAACAGACAAAGCTTTTAAATATATATCTCAAAATATAAGAAAAGGGATGACAGAAAAGCAAATTGCATTTGAAATAGAAAAATTTATGCTAGAAAATGGGGCAGATGGACGAGCATTTGATACAATTGTGGCATCTGGAAGAAACTCTGCAATGCCACATGCCACACCAACAGATAGGAAAATTGTACATGGTGATATTATTCAACTTGATATGGGATGTAAGTATAATGGATATGCTTCAGATATGTCGAGAGTAGTATTTGTAGGGGAAATAGATGAAGAATACAAAAAAGCATATGATTTTGTTTTGGCACAGCAAAGAACAATGGCGAATACATTAAAAGATGGAGCTAACATAAAACAAGCTGTAAAAGATAGAGAAACAGAATACAAGCTTAAAGGCTATGAGGTAATGCACTCATTTGGGCATGGGGTTGGACTTTTAGTACATGAAGCACCAGCATTAAGGTCTCAAGTTGATTGCATATTAAAAGAAAATTCAGTTATAACAATTGAGCCGGGTGTATATGTACCAAACAGCTTTGGAATAAGGATAGAAGACACTTATCATGTTACAAAAAATGGATGTGTAGCTTTAACAAATTCTACAAAAAATTATTTAGAGATTAGAAACTAGAGAATGGAAAAATCATAAAAAACCTTGATTTAGAGTAAGAATTGTGGTAATATATAAAAGTTAATAAAGGAGGGATATTTGTGGCAGATATATATATGGCAGGAGATATAAGAAACGGAACAACATTTGAATTAGAAGGAAACGTTTTTAAAGTTGTTGAATTTCAACATGTAAAACCAGGAAAAGGTGCAGCGTTTGTTAGAGTAAGAATGAAAAATGTTATAACAGGAACAGTTATAGAAAGGACTTTTAACCCATCAGAAAAGCTACAGGGGGCAGAAATAGAAAAAAGAGATATGCAATACCTATACAATGATGACGACTTATATTATTTTATGGATAACCAAACATATGAGCAAATGCCATTAAATAAAGAACAGATTGGAGATGCCTTAAAATACATAAAAGAAAATATGAATGTAAGCATGTTGTCTTTTAAAGAAAAAGTATTTGCAGTAGAACCACCAATGTTTGTTGAATTAGAAGTTACATACACAGAGCCAGGGTTTAGCGGAAACACAACCACAACATCTGGAAAACCTGCAACATTGGAAAACGGATTGGAAATCTCTGTACCATTATTTATTAACATAGGTGATATTATAAAACTAGATACAAGAACAGGACTATATATGGAAAGACTTTGAGAAAGGAAGACAAAACAACAATGTTTAATAATAAATTTAAAGAAGTAATTGAAAACTTAGAAAAAAATATAAAAAACAAAAAAGACTTGGAATATGTAAAAACTTTAGTTACAGATCTTGCATTAACATATTTGGAAGAGCTGGGCAAATTAGAAGAAGTATATGATAAAAAAGTTACAATATGTGAAGAAAGATTAGAAGATTTAGAACAAACAATGGAAAAAATAGATAACGAAATTTATGAAGATGAAGACTCAGATTTGGAGCCTATAAATTGCCCATATTGTAATACAAAATTTTTAATAGAGTTCGACAATACAAATACAGAAGTAAGATGTCCAGATTGCAGAAACATTATAGAATTGGATTGGGAAAATTTTGAAGATGATAATTAGAAAAAGAAGGTGTCCTATTTAAAAGTTAAAATAACAATAATGGGTTAATTAGCACACCATCTCGCCTCACAGTTAAGTGCAGGTGTGGGCCGAGTGGTTGCACCATTTGTAGGATTGCCTTCATTGTCTGTATATATATTATTTTCTAAATTATATATGTATTTGGGGCCAACATGGCCTATTTTTTTGCCAATAGAAATAAAATCACCAGCAGATACAATATATTCAGGCGAAACATGTGCATATATAACAGTTAAATTATTGTTTTCTTGTATAATACTAAAACCATTAGCTCCTAAAAAACCAGTAAATGAAATAACACCAGAGGTAATTGAGTAAACAGTACTTCCTTGTGGTGCAGATATATCTATTCCGGAATGATTTGTAGATGCACCATTAATAGGAGAAACTCTTTCACCAAATGGAGATGTTATTGTATTGAAACCAGGAACAGGCCAGAAGAAATTGGAATTAGAAAAGTAAAATGGATAATGTTCTGGGTTTAGGAAAGTGGCATTAGAATATGATGCGTATGAAAATACAGAAACTAGAATTATTAGAATAAAAGAAATAAAAAGATAAGAAATAAATTTAAGATTCAATAAAACCTCCTGAAATAAATAATGTTTTATTGAATCTTAACACATTAATCTTATTATTGCAATAGTTTTATTAAGTGGGCGGGGCAAAAATGGCACAATTTGAAAATCTTCAAATCATGCCATTTTTATCGAAATTTAAATTTGCTGGATTGCCCTATAACCTTGTTAACAACGACCGAATGCACAACACGGAACGTTGCGAAAGCCACTTTCAGAAAGCTCGTTATCAATCTGAATTGTCTTTTCAAAGACTTGTATAGCTTTTTCGGTAAAAGTATATGTACCATCTTGCTCAGTACAATAGCCGTTTTCTACAAGCCATTGCCCGATTGCAATTACATCTTCAACTGAATAGCCAGAATGCCATACCTCTATTGCATCTTTCTTTTCGGCAATAAATGATTCTGGAAGTTCTGCTTCTTTGTCGGCATTACATTGCAGATAGTCTATTAATAAACGAAGATTATCATGCTCTGTATTGCTTACAATAGTACCTAATGTAAAACCAGACCCTCTTAACCGTAAGTCAAATAACTTCATGTAGCCTCCTTGCCCAATGGGCGTTGAAATTCTATACTATAAATAATTTACATACATAATTATATCGCACTTTACATAAAAAGTCAAATTAATTAGTCAGACACTTATTATTTTTTGTTATATACTTTTCCGTCTTTAGTTATTAGTTGTGTATCAGATATATAAACAACTTCATCTATTATTTTACTTATTACTTCATCTTTATACCATTCATATTCAGGCTTAATATCAACATATTGTTCAGACTCTTCAGGGTTTGTTATTCTTTTACCATAGTAACTTTTATTGGTCCTTATAAAATCCTTTACAAAGTCTGCTTCTTTTTTATTATAAAGGAAATCAACAATTATTTCATCGTCACTTAATTCATAATCTATTTGTTCTTTTTCAACTTTATAATAAGTACGATTAAAACCATTCTCTTTTTTAGTTCCAAGACCTAATTCAAAACTATATATAATATTGCTGTTATTTTTGACACCATACATTGTGTTTGAAGATCCTTCTTTTGCAGGGCCTTGCATATATATATAATAACCTGCATCTTTGATAGGCTCTATTCGTCTACTAGTTAATTCGGTAATGCTTTTAGTCATAGATAAATCTTCAAGATTAAAACTAACTTGTTGATTATTTTCATAAACTTTGCCTTCACCAATCAACATAATTTCTACTGTATCCTCAAATTTAGAACAATTAGTATCATTACTATATTTTTGGTCTACATTATATCCATAGACTTCATTAGTTGCAGTTATAATAACTCCATCTTTCATGAATTTAACTTCTTTTTTCAAAGCTTCACAATCAATGGTTTTTATGTATTCATAGCCTTCAATATAGTTGTTGTCTTCTATATTATTGGTTTCAGGAGCAATGTTATTGTCAACATTGTTTGTGCAACCATTTAACAATAAACACATACTCATTAAAATTATAAATAATATTATCATTTTTATTTTCATATTAGATACCTCACATTTTATATATTAACACATTTAGCCGTTTCTAGCAATATCTCTACCTCAATTTCTTTAGTAAAATTTAGTCAAGTAATAATGTTTTACATAATATTGACTTCTGGCTAGAAATTTGTTATAATTAGCCTATTGTTACAGCTTATATTACTATATTGCGTATAATATAATTTTTTTCGATTAATAATTTAGGAGAAGGGATTATGTCAAAACAACAAGAAAGTTTGCAAGAAGAAAAATCTTTATTAGAACAGGAACAAGAAGCACAGAAGGAGAAGGAAGAGTTCATTGAAAAATGTAAAATTGTTCCACCAACAATCGAAATAACGTACATTAATATTGGTGGAACTCGGGACAGTCGCTATGGTTTCGATATAAGCCATCGAGTCGGAGTTACAGGTACAGATTTGGGAGAGCCTTCAATTTATCGTACAATCGACAGATTGCAACATGTTGGAAGTCCAATAAAGCTTAATGTTGTTACAAAGATGAAAAAAGACAGTAATGATATTAATGAAAAGGACATAGACGAAATCTGTAAAGAAATACAGAAAGACAAGACTGGAAAAATAATAATCAATGGTGGCTTAGACAGAGCAATTTACATCATGAAAAAAATTGAAAAGAGGCTGAAAGGAATAAAGAAAACTATTGTTTATGGAGGCTCTAACGGGTCTTTTTATTCCAATAGAAAGGCAGTATTTGTGGATCACGGCTTGGAACTGGGTGCAGTTCAGGTATATCCATATGGTTTCTATTTGGCAACGAACTTAGCAGTTTTTCAATTAAAAAATGTAAAGAGAAATATCTTTATAGCACCTGAGAATACTATGGTTAACAGAAGTATTTTCTCAAGAAAAGATACTATAGCAGATGAATCTGGAAAACTTTTAAATATTCCAGAATTTGTTGTTGAGGATTTTGGTGGCACATTCGGAAAAATGTTGGAGAATTCTGCGTATCACAAAGAGCAGGAGTATGTTTATCCTGTGATTGGAACGATAGAAACATTATTTAATGAAATCCTGAAAAAGTTTGGGGTATCAATTTTGCTGAAAGGTAGTGTAGTTATAGGGAAAAGAATTGATAGCATGCTATCAGATCAAAAGTACAGAGAAAAAGCACTATCTATAATTAAGGCGGTTTCATCAACTAATCATTTAATCTCGCATGGTACAGACTCTATGGTAAACATGATGAAAGAAGTATACCAGAAAGGTGAAAGGAATAGAAACTACATCTTTTTGGGGTCTTGTACACCATTAAGCGAGGAAGAAACTACCGATGGTTATCATTCTGTAGGTTCAGCATTTGCAATTCTTTCATATTTGGAAGGAATTGCGAGTGGTGAGATTGCTGTAAGGCCATCGAGCAATGTATGGCTATCAATGGGAGGTTTTGTAATGTCTTACAATGAAGATATTATAAAAGACAATGAAGGGAGATTTATAAGAACATCAAAGGAAGTGCATGATAATTATGTTCTGCTCAATGATAAACATTTATGTTTATACAAACAGAACTTAAAAAAGTAGTTGTTTGTACATAAAAATATTCCCCCATGTAACATGTTTACTTGGGGGAATATTTTTTTTTGGCAGGGGCAGAAGGATTTGAACCCTCACAAGCGGTTTTGGAGACCGATGTGCTACCATTAACACTATACCCCTAAATTGAATTATCATGTATTTCTTATTATACAAGAATAATAAGAATAAATCAAGTAAAACAAGAAATGTTTTTACTTGATTATATAATCCACTTTATTTATATTTCTATACATTTTACTATTAATCTTTTTTTACTGTTATTGGTACAAGTAATAAGTGTAATTTCTCGGTTCCCGTTGGTAGATTGTCTGGTGTATTCTAAATCTGTATCTGCTACTTCATAATGGTCATATACTTCGTATTTACCTACATATTTATCTAAACTTGTTATTGTTATTAGATCACCATTTTTTAGTTTATTAATACCACTAAAAAGGGCACCATTTAAATTTGTATAATTATGACCAATTATACAAAGATTACCAATACAATTTGGCTCTGGCCCCCACAATTTTGATGGGGCGATTTTTAAAGTTTCGTCAGTTGTTTCAGAAATTATAGGGTAAACTATATCCAATTTTGAAATACTTATTTCACCAATAATTGAGTATTGGTCTTTAATTTCTTCATTACTAATAACAGGCGTATCTGTAGGTGTTTCGTTATTGAAAATAGAATCATAGTCATCATATATTTTTGAATATAAATCTTTATCATATTTAGGTGTTATACTTAACCATACAAATAATCCGAATAGCTACAAATAATAAACAAAATAACTGTATATATATAAATTTTTTACTAGAATTATCCATAGAGCCCCTCGTTTTTAAAATCTATTTTTTCATTTTTTTACTGTAAATTGCAAATGAAGTTATTGAAACTGCTGTTAATACAATAACATATTTTAATACATTTATAGTGGTATAGTCTTTTCCTGCTTTAGGAGTGGTACTGAAAGGTGGTTTTGTGTGTTCAGCAGTGTAGGCAACCTTTTCGTTAGATTTGCTCCAGTATTTATCAAGAAGGTCTAGCATGTCGAAACTATCAACTGGAGGTATGCTAGGGCCGTTTAGAGAAGGGTAGGTTCTTCGTATGTCTGCTTGAAAAGTAATAAAATCACCATTTTTTGTTAATGAAATACCATCTCTTCTTAATTGATAATAAGGAAGTGCTTTTGATGAATTTTCATATGCAAAAATGTATCCCAATACATTAGTAGAAAAACTAAACTTCGACAAGTCCTCTTTAAATTTATTAATCTCTTCAATAAAAGCAGTTTTCGTTCTGTCAAAGTCCTCTGGCTTTATATTATGTATGTCATTTATATTATTAAATTTATTCGAGTTTACAGCATTAATGCAACCTAAAAAACAGGCAACATTTATAAGCGCAGGAATATTATCTTTATGTACATTGCAAGTAAATATGGAATCTTTATAATTAATTCGTATTTCATTTGCCTTCTTGTTATGTTCCATTTTTAAGAGTATAGATGAATTATTGGCACTTGCTGTAGATTTGTAACCATAAGTATTGAACCACTTGAAATTATTAAAAGAATTATTAAACAAGCGAGCTAAAATGTCCAACAATAAAGCTGAATCAGTTTCACTAGAAGAAGAGACTTCAGACCATTTAAGTATAGCGAGCTGATCGGCAGTTAAGTAGTCTTTAACAAATAAGCTAGTAGGGGGAGTGATTGTTGGGTCTGATATAGTTGTATTTGTACTGCCAGGGTCAACAGTATTTGTTTCACCTTCTGGCTCAGTTGCAAAAACAATTGGTGAAAAAACAGAAAATGCGAAAATTCCTATAATAAATATTATTATTAATTTATTTAATGTTTTCATTTGCAAACTCCTTAATCTTTTTAATGGAACAGTAAATTCCATATAAATTAAATCTATTATATCATCTACATTTTATAAAATAAAAAGACAAAATACAATATTTGGAATATTAAGTTTGCATTACATTATAGTAACAAAAGTAATTGAGCAAAATGGTGAGATAAGAGGCAAAACAATGGGGATTTGACATTTTATGTAAAACGTAGTATAATAAAGCTCTAACCCGTTCGCATAAGCGAACATTTATGGAGGATTTACCTATGACAGCGAAGGAAATAAAAATGAGAACTCTGCGGAAACAGCAGGAGTTCATTCAGGAACAATTGGATCGTAGGGTAATGTCACTAGATGGTGACGCAGGCTATACCTTTATTGGTGACATCTGTATGGAAGTTATTACTCACTTTGAGGGGAAGGGATGGCAAGTTATTTGTACTGGCGATAGGCATAAAGGTATGCCAATATATCGTTTCAGTTATGCCGAAACAAAGCTTACTCCAAAAGAACTCAAACAGGCAATGAGTTTTGAATATGAGAAGGATAACGAGCTTCTAGCTGCATCTGTTGCCGACATGTTTGCAGAGTTGGCTGAAAAAGTAAATAATTAGGGTAATCAATCGGTTAAGAGATTTAATAACCGAAAACTATACATTAGGGACGTGTTTTTTTTTTTTTTTTTTTTTAAAAAAAAAAAAAACCATTTTTTATTTTTTTTTTTAAATAAAAAAAAAAAAAAAAAAAAAAAAAAAAAAGAACAACAAATAATAAAAA
>Ga0082212_10005096_pt1 | contig 18031 bp, 22 predicted proteins | sample TergutNt197P3_FD_71548 | JGI IMG/M metagenome (GOLD analysis project Ga0082212, IMG submission 71548) | Neocapritermes taracua P3 segment gut microbial communities from Petit-Saut dam, French Guiana - Nt197 P3 | ecosystem: Host-associated > Arthropoda: Insects > Digestive system > Gut ...
CGATATTAAAAATATCAAATTGAAAATGATCAGCGGGGGAACTCTTGAGACGGCGGCTGAAGAAAGTAAAATATATAACTCACCGTGGAACATAGCAGTAGATTTTGATATTGACATGTCATTTTCCGCGCTGGAAATCTCCTCTATGCTTACCGAATATGAAGCCGACCACAACACCGGAATGGATATTGGAATTATATCTGAGGAGATATCCAAATTTACCGGCGGTTATCCATATCTTGTCTCAAAAATTTGCCAGACTGTTGACGGGAAACTCGGCAAAAGCTGGACACCAGGTGGGGTAACCAATGCCGTCAAAATCATACTTGACGAAGAGAACACCCTGTTTGACGATATCTATAAAAACCTTGAAACCAATAAAAAACTATATGACTTTATTTACAATGTATTGGTTCTCGGCGAAAGCTACAAATTCAAAACCGCTAATCCTGTGATGGGTTTGGCGAACATGTTTGGTATCATAAGAAATGATAACGGTATTGCTGTGGTATCGAACAGGATTTTTGAAGAAATCATCTACGAATACTTGATTTCCAAAGAGCAGACAGACGAGGAAAAGCGAACAATAAAAGGTGTACTCGCCGCTGACGTTATTTGTAATGGGCGGTTTGATATGCAATTATGCCTAGAGAAGTTTGCAGCGTATTACCGGGAAATATTCAGCAAAAAAGAAATTAAGTTTTTTGAAAAGCACGGGCGGCTGTTGTTTTTGGTGTATTTACGTCCTCTGATCAACGGTCTGGGTTTTTACCATATAGAAAGCGAAACAAGAGATCAACGGCGTATGGATGTGATAATAGATTTTGGACGCGAGCAGTTCATCATTGAGCTAAAAATCTGGCACGGCGATTCCAAGCATCAGGAAGCCTACGAACAACTTCTCGGCTATATGGACAGCAAAAGAGCGGCTACGGGCTATCTGCTGACATTCGATTTCCGAAAGGACGCGAACAAACAATTGGGTGCAGAATGGGTGGAATTTGATAACAGGCGTATTTTTGATGTAGTAATATAACCAGCAAACAAACTCTTTTAGGGCTTTTCTTTAGCGCCAACAAGAAATCCCAGCTTATCCAAGACTGTTTTGAGTAAATCGCTATCAATTGGTTTATGCTCAAAGGAAAAATGTTTACCCTTGATTTTGATATGCGAACGCAGCAGAAAGAGAATAGCGGTCAAGGTTCCCACCGCTGTCAGGGGGTCGAGAGTGAACCTATCGGGCGGGGAAATGGCTGACCGGGCCGCAAGCCATCCGGATAATTCTGGGCGCTCTGCCTGCAGCAGGGCAAGCACATCATCCGCCAATCCCTCCGGCAACGGTTCTGCAGCGCCGGTCATCTCCGGCGGGAGAGCGGCGGCAAAAGCAAGATAGTCGGGGTCAAGTTGGGCGAGGGTTTACAGGGTTTGTTCTTGTTTAAGCATCAGGGGTTGCCTCCTTTTTTATCTCATTCAAGCGGGCTAAGCCTCTTTGAGCCATGCCTGCAAGGGTCATCAAAACCGCCATGCCCATCAAAGTGAACTATGTGGTAGAAATCGGGTTTTTCCTCCAATACGGCGCGTAATTGATCAAATGTAGGCGGACGTAAAACATCTATATTTACCGGCCAGCCGCTTTTGTTGACAAAATCTATCAGAGGGCGCGCCAAGGTTTGGAAGCCTACATCATAATCTCCATAGGGTCTGGCAATGATGTATAAAATATTCAGCTGCTCTTGGGGCAGCTTTTCCGGCTGGGAGCGGGCATCCCCAATATCTTCTAAGCGGCGTTCGATTCGGCACTGTTGGGCCAGCAAGCCGTCATCCCGGCTCTCCAAAACTTCCCAGGGCCAGGACAATACCTCCGCGTCATCACTGACCACTTCCAGTTGCAGATTGGATAAATTTTCCATTTGAGCATCACGATACCAGCCCCGGGCATGCTCATCCGCAAACAGATCCCTTAAACAATCCTGTCCCCATTGAGATAGCGCCGCCAGGATTTCCTCAGCCCTTTTGCGGAAATTATCAATAGGAAGCTCCAGATACTTTTCCAAATACCACTGCAATCCTTGCCGGAGGCTTTGCGTTCCTATCATTATTTCCCAGGGAGAGGCTATCGGCACCGGCGTTTTTGTTTGCTTCCTATCGTTAATAACCACAAACAGCGGCTGGACATCCTCTGTTGTGCCGGCATGCCTGCTTTGTAAAAGCATGTTATTTCTCCTTATGCTGATGGTAAAACTCTTTCAGAGATGCCTTTGTCTCAGCGTCAAGATAGTGCCAGCGCACAATCTAAAAAGCCCGCCTAAATTTTTCTAGTACGGACTTTCTGTTTCTGTTATCTCACTCAGATATAACTTTCTCATTTTGTAATCAAAGAGGCAGTGGGGATTATTCTGCTGCCAGTTTCAGTACCTCGCGATAAACATTATCCGAAAGATAAAAACCACATTGAATCAAATCATCCAATATGGGCTTTACCAACTCAATAATGCCATTGTTTTTAGCACGAAGTAATACACCTACTGTCCCGCTGACAGTCAGATTCAAATACTTTGCGTGACGCCGCGCCAACCCGTCATCAATAATAACAATATCTGCGTTATGTTCCTTGGCAAGGAGTATAACTTCTACTTCACCGTCATGCAACGCGCTGGTGAATAGTTCCTTTGCGGCAAAGTTAGTAATTCCAACAACATTGATCCACGCATACTCATCAAGGGTATGCGTGTTTTTTACAGTGACTTCCTTACGTACTGCTTCAGGTATCGTAATTTCGCCGTACAACTCTTTCAATATCTCCAGACACCCAATCTCGTGCAAAGCAAGAATAGGAGTGGAGTTGACTATCACCATTTTAGGCATTTTGGTAATCTTCCTTTATATCCGAGACAGAACCAAATATAGAAACCTTGTTTTGTCCCAAGAACTTAATGAAATCAACCTCATCCATCTCGGCAAATGCCGCCGATTGTCCGATGGATAATTTGTGGTTTTCACATAACTTCAACGCAGTCAGGGCTTTCATCTGAGAGGCAAATTCCTTGCCTTCGAGCCGTAACGAAAGAAGAACTTCCTCCGGCACCGGGACATTAACATTAACATACTGCTTCACTATCTTTTCCTCCCTCCACTGTAACAAGTAGGGTTAATCGTAAGATAAAAAATTAAGTATCAGCGTAACCCTTGTAATTATATTATACTCGTTTTTCAGAAAAAATCAATGCGCAAAATAAGTGGGCAGATAAGCAGTAACAAACTGTTGCAGACACCCTTTTAGGGCTTTTCTTTGGCGCCCATAATAAATCCCAGCTTATCCAAGACTGTTTTGAGTAAATCGCTATCAATTGGTTTATGCTCAAAGGGAAAATATTTACCCTTGATTTTGATATGCGAACGCAGCAGAAAGAGAATAGCGGTCAAGGTTCCCACCGCTGTCAGGGGGTCGAGAGTGAACCTATCGGGCGGGGAAATGGCTGACCGGGCCGCAAACCATCCGGATAATTCGGACCTCTCCGCCTTCAGCAAAGCAAGTACATCATCCGCCAATCCCTCCGGCAGCGTTTCCGCGGCGCCGGTCATCTCCGGCGGGAGGGAGGCGGCAAAGGCAAGGTAGTCGGGGTTAAGTTGGGCGAGGGTTTAATCACTTAACCAGTTCCTGCATCCGATGGATCATTGCTGCAAATTGAGCCCGAGTAGCATCACCCTTAGGATTAATGGTATTTTCACCTACTCCCTGAATGATTCCCAATTTGAACAAAGCCTGGATCGCATCCATGGCATAGCCGGAAATTTTAGCCTCGTCTGTAAAGGTTATATGCTGCTCGGCCACCGGTAGATTATTTTTAGCAAATGCCATGTAACGATAGAGGATAGCTGCCATTTGCTCACGGGTAATATTGTCGCCCGGGCCGAATCTGCCATCGCCGTAGCCAGTTACCCAGCATGGCTGCGGGTATTTCATCTGGGCTGTATTTTGTATCGTCTTTTTCAAATACCAACTTCCCCGATTGCCCTATATATTTTGCCTGCTTTGTATGGGGATCAATATACCCCCCGCTTGCTGAGTAATTGTCATCAAAGCCGCCGTGTCCGTCGAAATGGACTATGTGGTAGAAATCGGGGTTTTCTTTCAGTACAGCGCGTAGTTTATCAAATGTGGGCGGACGTAAAACGTCTATATGTACCGGCCAGCCACCTTTGTTGACAAAATCTATCAGTGGACGCGCCAAGGTTTGGAAACCTATATCATGATCTCCATAGGGTCTGGCGATGATGTATAAAATATTCAGCTGTTCTCGGGGCAGTTTTTTTGATATATAGCGGGCATCTCCAATTTTTTCTAAACGGCGCTCAATATGACACTCCAGCGCCAGTAAGCCGTCATCCCGGCTCTCCAGTACTTCCCAGGGCCAGGATAACACCTCCGCGTCATCACTGACTATTTCCAGCCGCAAATTGGTAAAATTTTCCTTTTGCTCATCGCGATACCAGCCGCGGGCATGTTCATCCGCAAACAGATCCCTTAAACAATCCTGCCCCCATCGAGATAGCGCCGCCAGGATTTCCTTAGCCTGCTTGCGGTAATTATCGATAGGAAGTTCCAGGTACTTTTCCAAATACCACTGCAATCCTTGCCGGAGGCTTTGCGTTCCTATCATAATTTCCCAGGGAGAGGCTATCGGAACCGGTGTTTCTGTTTGCTTCCTGTCGTTTACGATCACAAACAGCGGCCTGCCATCCTCTGTTGTGCCGGTATGTCTGATTTGTAAAAGCATGTTATTTCTCCTTATGCTGATGGTAAAACTCCTTCAGAGACGCCTTTGTTTCAGCGTCAAGATAGTGCCAGCGCACGCCCTGAATCGCGCCTTCCAGCGCTGACAGCCGCATGAGGCAGGCCGAGGGATCCCGCGCCAGAATACGCAGCCAGGCCTCCCGGCTGCCCAGGCGCTGCAATTCTTCCACTGTGGTAATACCTGCATCCGCAAGCTGCGACTCCAGTTTGGCGGCTATGTTGGGCAGCTTGGTTAATTCAGCCATGATCATCAGCCCCTTTGTCTCATTTTTGCATTTTAGAACATTTTACCATAAAAAGCTTACAAGAACAAGCGTTTTATGGACATAAGAAAAGCCCGCCTAAATTTTCTAGAACGGGCTTTCTGTCCCTGTTATCTCAGTCCTCCTTAGCGTTTCCGTATATCCTGCCATTATGCCTTTTATTTACGTCAATGAGTTTCATAAAAACCGTTGCTGCTTCCGCTCTGGTTATATTGCTATCGGGATCAAATGTTCCTTGCGAGTCGACACCGCCAAGTATGCCAGCTTCATAGAATAAAACAATATCCCCGGCATAAGGCATACTTTCGTCAACATCCGGTAGCCTTGATACTGTGTTCTGCTTTTTCATATCTTTTGACTGAAGTATATTAGACCAAGCATGAACCATTTGCGCACGAGTGATCGGAGCGGGTCTATATGACTTAGGAAACTCACTGATAAAGCCTTCTACTGTACAATATTGAATAATGTCATTCAACGGATCTGACCAGCCACTACCACTATAATATGTGTAGTTATAGGCGCTAAGCAACCTATCGCCTGCTTCCTTTCCATACTTGTATTGCGAGTGGATACGCGCGGCTATTATAATGGCTTCGCTCCCTGTCAAATGGTCGCTTGGGGCAAATTTATTATCACCTCTGCCCTCAATTATGCCATACTCATAAGAGGTTGCGATTGCATCTCTATACCACACATTTTTATAAATGTCGGAAAAAGTCTTGTCTTGTTCGTATGTTCTTACTTTGATGATGTTTGACAAAGAATATTGTATGATAGCATCAGTATTATCGTGTACCCATTCATAAATGCCGTCGGGCGACCACTTGACTGGTTTCGGGGATGGATTAGAAGAGGGAATATGGCTGTTGGCAGGATCGCTTAAACAAATCCAGCCTTCACTCTTTGTTGTTGATGGCGTTTCATCCCAGCCGGGATAGGAATAAGTTAATACAACATACCCCCATTCGCGCTCTTCATTGTCTTTATAAGCATATTTGGTATCAACGCTTTTAAGGATGAATCTTTCGTCATCAATGACCCTTTTCTCTCTGTCTGATCCGGGCCAGGCCCATATAACAATCCGCTCAGCCGCATACACTGCTTTGTAATCACCTGAGTAAGTATAATATTTGTCCTCATTTTCTCTTTCAAAATCAGCTGCAACATATACCACCAAAAGATGATTCATCGGAATCCAACCGGGATACCAGGTGTAATGACTAGGCGGTATAACACCCCAGTATTCTCCTTCGCAAATGTATACATAGCCAATAGGAATTTCTTTGCCGTTCTCATATTTTAACGGTTCCCCATAGTATGTTACAACATTTTCCTTCGAGCCCGGCACATCTTTTAGGGTAACGTAACCATCCGTCCCATTTATGCAAAACCTTGTTCTATCCAATTCTTGCAATTTGTCTATATTCTGCCATTGAAAATTGTTACCCATTATCACGTCAGCATATACAGCAACCGACGATGATAAAAGAAAAATAACCGCTAGAATAATAAATAAACGTCTACTCATAGCTATTTCCTCCCCTTCTGCTTTGATTGGGCGCCCAAAACACCCTTATTAGAATTATCGTACCTATTACCAGAGCCGCTACTAAAATAACAATAAGTAAAAGAGCAGAATTCCCATTTTTTCCGATGTCATTATGCGCGGTTTCCGATTCCCATACCGTCGGCGCCGGCGCCGGGTTGAAAGCGGGGATATCGCGGTTTAGGGGTTCGCTCAGGCAAAACCATATATTCGGGCTGTTATATAAATACGTCACAAAGCCCCACTCACGGCCTTGCTCATCTTTATAGGCATAAAGAACCCTAAAACTTGTTAGATCAATATCCTCGATAGTCCAAAGCGGAGAATCAGCGCCCGGCCAGGGCCAGGCTAGCGCCGACCCGGTATTTTTGATCCCGGCGTAATCGCCTTCATATGGGTAAAAATCTGCCGGATGATCCTCTTCAAAGGCAACATAATCATATAGTACCAAAAGCTGGCCATCTATTTTGACCCAGCCGTAAAGCTTTTGCCGATTACTCGCCTCATCCGGATAAAAAGAGGTCAGCCCCCAAAAATCCCCTTGGAAAAGGCAGGAATACTCCAGATAGACCGTTTCGCCGTTTTCGATTACGCCCAACTCATTATTCGAACCCGGCTTGCTTTCTATAATTATAGAACCGCTGGCACTATCTACCAGAAAATTCCGTCCCAAATACACACACTCATTTCCATACCGCTTGAAAAAATCATTTTCAAGCTCAATAAGAGCATCAGCAAATGCGGCAAGAGCTGGTATGAGAAGAAAACATACTGTTAACAGGGCGAAAACATATTTTTTCATCTGAGCCCACCTTGGTACCTATGAGACACAAAGTGTAAATAAAAAACAAGAAAATATCTTAAAACTTGAATCTTACATCTTGCGGTCGCAGACCGCGTTAGCCATTGGCCGTCCGCGGACGCGCAATGCGCGCCCCTACAGGGGACATTTGAATATCCAACCGCACAGCTTGAAATATCTTAAAACTTAAATCTTACATCTTACATCTTAAATCTTGCGGTCGAAGACCGCTTTAGTAAATCATAGTTTTCATTTTATTTGGGGTTTCAGTCATAGTACCACTTATGCTTCTGCAGCCGATAAATCAGCCGCAAATTGTTCTATTTTGTCGTCATTGATGGTATTTGTATACTCCGTAATTTTGGCGATCTTTCTTATAATGAACCGTTCCATGGCCCCGGCTTTTTTGGGGTCGAATACTCCTCCTAAATAGCTTGCTGCCTTTGCTGCTTGGAGGATATCCGGGGAAAAATTACTTTCTAATTCCGCTTTTTCCCGGCTGGGATCCATGCCGCAGATAAATAACCCCAATCTTTTCTTTCGCAAGCTGTCCGCGTGCCGCCCCAAAAATGCCTTTACTTCTTTATGAACTGTCCCGGCATAAACCGAGCTGCCAATGATTATGCAGTCATAATCTGCCAAAGGGGGAGCTCCGTCTTGTTTTATGTCATGGATCAGCGCGCCGTCTATCCTTTTGGCGATACGTTGGGCGATCTCCCGGGCGGCTCCGTGTTTGGTAGCATAGAGAATCAATGTCTTCATATTCTTTCTACTCCTCTTTGATATTTCGAAATATTTCCCATACAGCCCAGGTAAGTGTTGGTGATGGTATCTTTTTTTGGCCGAAGTCCCATCCCTTAAAAGACAGATAAACCGATTCGGGGATGAAAGAAGCATCCTCTTGTTGCTTATTGGCCACTATACTGACCATTTCCTTGAAAGCGGCCCGGCTTTTGGCATAGTGAAAATTGCCAAGGACCCGGATCAGATGCAAAATATCAAACCAATGATTGGGATATTTCAACTTCCGGAAATCAGTCCCCATGGCAAACATGTAAACTTTTCTTTCTCTGCTATTTTCCCAGTGATCGATCAGGGAATCAATAGCCGCCTGAACACATGGTTCACTGTGAAGTGAGGGGACCAAGGCGCATGCCTGCAGGGCATATAGAGTTCCGATGGGACAGTAATCCGCTTTTTTGCCGGGCCCCCGGAATTTTGGAAAGGAACCTGTGCATCTAAAGCCGTTATCAAAGGAGATTTCGATCAAGAAATCCAGCGCGGCGCTGACCCTTGGCTCCTTAGCCATCCCCAGGCGGAGTAAAATGCCGAGCAGTAAGGGAAAATCGCAGCTCATCCAGCCGAATGCCGGCTCGGGAGCGCCGCCATAGGATTCCGGGATATGCAGCAAAGACAAGAGCGCTCCGGATCGGTCTTGCTGATCAAGGATTTTTTCAGCAACTTCTTTGATAAAGCTATCGCTTTCAGCAAAACCCATATCCAATAAAAGCTGAATTCTATGAATAGGATGCCGGGCGTCACTGTGTCTGACTAAAGGGGGTTCCGGCCATTTTGCGACGCTTTCGATCAGTTCAATAATCTTTGGGTCATGAAGCAGCTTCCTCTTTTTTTCCTCCAGCTCTTTCGCGCCGGCGCCAAGGCTCTTGGCTATTTGATATTGGATCCAAGGCTGAGGCTGCTTTTTCAGATAATCAAGCGCATCGTACTTTAATTCCAAAATAGTCCTCACCTCTTTTATATTTGCAAACCCTTTATGTAAGCGGTGGGGTTTTTTAGTTTTGCTTTTCCTTTCAAGACAAATTTCTCCGCGACCTTGTAGGCAATTGTCCGGTCTATTTTATCGCTGACAAAAACATAGCCCCGCCATTTATTGGAATTAAAGGCAGCGGCCCAGTCGTCCAGCTTAATAAAGTCGTTTATAGTCATAGTATTAATCTTATCTCTGCATAGAACCACAGCATCAACTGCGGTTCCATAATTTACCTCTTTTGGGAAAATAAGGTAAATATCAAATAGCTCAAAACCTACCCTAAGCCCCGCTTCCTTGTATGCGGCAACAAGCATATTATAAAATTCTCTTCTCTTGACAAGAAGCTCACCATAATCTAGGTCTTGCAACTCTTTAATCTGCAGATTTAAAGGCGGGGGCTTGTCTATTCTTTCCTCCATAGTAGAAAGCAACTGTACTTCTTGGCTAAAGGTTTCCAAATCATAAGAATCCGTGCTTTTTATATCTTCAATAATCCTTTTACAACGATTTAAATACTCGAATGCCGCTTTACTCTTAAAAGCTGTTTGTTCGTGTTGAAAATCAATGTGTTCAATATTAAAATGTCCCATTTCAAAGCAGCGCTTTGGGAAAACTCTATTCCTAATATTGAAAGCCAGTTTTTTTAAATCCAAAAAGGTTCCCACGCTGGGCAAGGGACTATAGTCTTTTTGATGCTGGGCTAATCCCAAAATATCAGAATCAGTATACTTTAAAAAATCCGCAAAACTATTAATAATCCCAAGCTCACACAGACCATATATATAATCCCTTATCATCGCTTCGGATACCAAAACCTTGTGATGATAATAAATATAACTGAACAACATAATCTTGCAGAAAGTTAATTCCTCAATAGCTGTCACTCCGTTATAATTGATCATCAATCTTTTTTCAAATATTCCGTTCTCAAAGGTCTCATGTATTGATATTTTCGCGAAAAGGCGCTCCAGATCATATTCCAGGGCAAGCCCTGCCGTAATGCTGTCTCTTTTTATGTAGTCCAGTTTATCAGCGTCAAAAGGGCCATTAATGATTGCGGTTATATAACTATAACTTTTTTCATTTCTCTTAATTTTATCCCCGATTATAGCCTGTCCCGCTTCTAAAAGAAGATTGTCTTGCACATAGGAAGAGCTTTTTTCAGGGTAATCAACCTTATTAAAAAAGAATTCTTTAAAAGCGGCGCAATTTATGATAATAAAAGAAAGAATTTCATGTGGTTTTGGGTTTAGTTCCAGCTTATCAGAAAACTGCTTACGCAGTTCCCGAAAGTCTTCCAATTCACCGTAAATAGTTTCGGATAGATGGGAATAAAAACAATGCCCTATATCGTGGAGAAGGGCAGCGAAGGTAATACAATTTTGGGATGCGCCGGGAATATTTTCATCACAATTAAGCGGAATTCTGGCACAAATTTTTTTGGCGACAGTCGCCACACCCAATGAATGCTCAAATCGTGAATGGCGTGCCGTTGGATAGGTAAACATTGCCAGGCCGGTTTGACTTAGATCCCTTAGGCGCTGAAATAAAGGGGAGTCAATAATCTGCATTTCCCAGGCAGAGTAGTCGACCGATCCCCAGATTGAATCGTGAATGGTTTTGCTTTCGATACGTTGCGGTTTATAACCTGACAGTTTTTCCTTAGTAAATACTGATACATCCTGTTCGATTCTTTTATATGCAGCTGAATTCATCAGCTCTCTTATTAAACTCATGCTTGTATCCTCATGTAAAGCGGTTTGGTTGAAAACAAATTTGCAAGCTCTTTCATGGCTTCTCTTACTGGTTCGGCGCATTCGGCCAAAATTTCATCCGCTTCATTTGGCGTTAAATAGATCATGATCCTTGAATAAGAGGGATTGACCCTGCCAATAACCCCCAGTGTTTGCATGTTATTTAAGCTGGTGGAAATATCGCTTGAAACAATATTGTTATTGCCAGCCCTAAATTCGATATCTTCGAATATATAAAGAATGTCCGGATTGCACTTTTCATGCTTGAAGTTATAAATAATCTTAGTGATGTCTGAGACATCTACTATTGTTTTCCTCTCGCTGACCAGGGAAGCGCAGAGCAGTAACATAAATTGACGCGCGCTTATCTCCGGTCTCTTAAATACTAAATTCATCCGATTATCTCCTTACGCGGTCTTTGACCGCAAGAATTCAGAATTCAGAATGGTAGTAGCTTTTGTTTCGCAAAAGCGATTGAAATAAAGGGCACAAAGACTGATTATATCAGTCAAATTCTTTCGCGGAGTAAAAGTCATCCGTGCTAGCCACTAGCCACTAGATTCTGGGATGTGGGAGAAGCTCATTTTGGTGATATTTATTTTATGAATTCTTTAGAAAAATATTGCCTATCTCTGTAATAGTGTTAAGAAGAATGCTGGCTTTCACCTTATTGTTATTATTTTAGCATAAACGAAAACCCCTGTAAAGAGCATATTAAGAATTTTTTCGCATAAATTCCTCAAAATAGCTATCTGCTTCAATAAAGTAACAACTGGATATTGTGGTTTCCACGTCTTCGGCGGGATGTCGCATGCTCCATCTTGTATAAACTTTTGTGAAGCGGATACCCAAGTTCCTCAAATTTATCTAGTCAGGAATCATATTGAAAAGAACTGTTCCAAAAATACCTGCGATGATAGGGCAATGACAGGTGACTTTACAAAGTCCTTTTCGTTACGAGTAACAATGTGCTCCGTTTTTTGGCGCTTAGCGGCATAGGCAAGCAGCGCATCCTCATAATCCGGCATTTCGGAATCCAATGCATTTTTTACGTCAACGGCAGTAACATCTGTCACTTTCAGGTTAGTTGTCAGCTTCTGAAGAATCAATTTTGCCTCGTCCGAGTTTTTGCCATTGCGCCGTAACAGATAAAAAATGTCAGTGGTCTGACTGGCAATAATCAAGCCTGTTATTTGTTTGCCACAGAGCTTTAAAAACGCAGCGGATGATTCGAAATGCGGCCCGCGCCCGATCAGTACGTCAATGATAACGTTGGTATCAATCAAGATTTTCATATTTCTGCGCCAGCCTTTCCGCTTTGATCTTTTTCATATCGGCATTGGCATTCGGAATTATACCGGCTATATCCTCCACCCAACTACGTTCCTCCTTGGGCGCCACCAGCACGGCAATATCCTTGCCGTTTTTGGTAATGTGGATATTTTCACGCCCGACCAGCAACAAGTATTTACCGAGGTTTGCTTTGAAATCAGTCGCGGTTATTTGAATCATAATACCTCCACCTTTTGTTCGATATAGTTATATTATAGCTGAATCGAACAAAAAAATCAATAGAAAATAAAAAAGGGGGAAAATCCGCTCAGAATTCCCGCCTTCTTTATGTTGATTCTTTATCTTCTGGCCTCTGGCTTCTGTTATTGCCAGGAAAACTCTTTTTCCCGGGCCAGTAGCGGCCCTTTGGGGCTCATTAATTTATGAAAAGCTTCTACCACCAGGGGATCCAGTAAAGTGCCGCTATAATATGTTAGTTCTTGCAGAGCCTCATTGCAGACCAGGGCCTTGCGGCTGCGTCCCGGATGGGTCAGCCCGTCATAAAGCCAAACCAGGCGAAAAATCCGGCAGGCAATTGGGATTTTTTCTCCTTGAAAGCCTAAAATACCGCTGCCGTTATAAGCCTCGTGATGGGCCTTGATAAGTCCCGCAGCCGGAGCCAGTTCCGGGATTTGGGCGGCAATTTCCGCGCCCCAAAAAACATGGTCGTCCCATTGATCCTGCTGCAAGGGGCTGCGCTTATTAGCATCCAAAACTGCTTGGGGCAGCGCCACTTTGCCCAAGTCATAGCAATAGCAAAGCGAGCGCAGATTATCTTGGTCTTCAAGAGGCATTTTAAAATATTCCGCCAGGCGGAGACTATGAAAAAGCAGTCTTTGGGATTTGTCGGAGCTTTCTTCCCGGCCCCAGCTGGAAGGCGGCTGATGGCTAGGGATAAAGCAGATCCCCTGCTCTATTTTTATCAGATAACGGCTTTTTTGCCAGCCCCAAGCCACTAAGGCCAAGGCCAAAACAGATCGGATCAACACTCTAAAAGCAGAAGGCGCAGCCCAGAGGGCGTCAAAAAAGGTCACTTCCGGCTGAATGCGGAAGAAGAGCCAGCTATCAGTCAGCCAAAGCAGAAGGGCCAACCCCGTAAAGATGCCAAGAGGGAGCAATGCCCGTATTTTCATATGTTTGCCGCCTTTCCCAAGGGGGGTAAATACTGTATCTTGTGGTTTACCTACCCGTCAAAATCAATATTTACTAATTTCCACAAACTCCTTGGAAAATCCTTCTGCTTTTCAGAAAAAATTTTAAGAAAAATGTCAAAAAAAGCAGGAGCTTGAGCTGGGAGTTTTCTTGAGTTATCAGATCCTCGCTGACAAGAAAGTAATTGGTAATATTATCCATTATAATGTTGACTTTAGATTTATTATTTATTATTTAAGTCTTGACAATAAGTCTTGGTTGACATATAATAAAATATAAGAAGACAGTTCCTGGCAGGGAAAGCTGTCCTCCCTAAATAATTGCAAATGAATTATATGATGAGAGGGGCCTTTCCTATTCAGGGAAGGTTACTTCTTTTTCAGGACGATAACTGTCAAAAGAATTATGTAGGCACAAAGCGCAAATAATGCCATAACAGTCACCTCCCTTCCGGGAGAAACAACCAAACTGTCTTCTGTTACAGCATAGCACATTTTAATGAAGTTAGCAAGCCCTAAGGGGCAAGATAATCCAAAGAGGCTCAGATGAAAGCAAGCACCCGTAATCTTACTGCCTGTGCCATGATGGTGGCTATTCTGGCGGTTTTGGCCCAAATCGCTATACCGCTGCCATTTTCTCCGGTGCCGCTTACCCTACAAACCGCCGGAATCATCCTGGCCGGGCTTATTCTTGGCTCTAAAAAAGGCGCTCTTACAGTACTGGTCTATATAATTTTGGGGGCAGTGGGCGCGCCGGTTTTTGCTGCCGGGCGGGCCGGCTTGGGAGTAGTAGCCGGGCCTACCGGAGGTTTTTTTGCCGGTTTTATCCTGGCGGTTTTGCTGATCGACTGGCTCCTCAAAAAAAACAGATCCCTGCTCAGAAGCTATATAGCAGTGGCCCTGGCTACCTTGTTGATTCTTGTTTGCGGGGTAATTTACTATTCCATTTGGGCCAAAATCAGCTTCTGGGCTTCCTTTATAGCTGTCGGCCTGCCCTTTTTGCCGGGAGATCTGATCAAGTTACTGCTTTTTACCCCTTTGGGGCTTGCGGTAAAAAAAGCCTTGCCTTAATAGAGGACAGAGGCCAGAGGACAGAGGATAGAATTTTTAGCTTTGCTTTGGCAAAGCGTTATTAATGTAAAAACCTTTTTACTGGCCCTGGATGTAACAATAGTTCTTTTTTTGTTGATTCGGGCTGTCCATCGGTGACTGAGTTCCCGGCTTTTCCATATAATGATAATTATAATGAAAGCCGAAAAGGGAGCCGTGAAGGATATGTATAGTTATTATGGAAATAATTTAGTAAGTAATCCAATCACCCACCGGGAAGCGCCACATTCACTCCAATCACCTGACATTAAAGCCACAGATTTCGGACCAAACCCATTTGTTGTGGATATAAACAAAGCCGTTTTGCATAACGATAACTTCCGCACTGCCCTCTGGACAGGAAATCACTTGCAGCTTACCTTAATGACTATTCCTGTCGGCAAAGATATCGGCTTGGAAGTTCATCCTCATGTCGATCAATTTCTCCGCATTGAGGAAGGTCACGGTTTAGTGCAAATGGGAAATACCCAGGATTATCTGTATTTCAGACAGCCTGTATTTGATGATTTCGCGATTTTTGTCCCGGCCGGCACCTGGCATAATCTAACCAATACCGGAAACAAGCCGCTAAAACTGTATTCCATCTATGCCCCGCCCAATCATCCCTGGGGTACCATACACCAAACCAAGGAAATTGCCGAAGCTTCGGAATAAATATGTCTTACAGCAAATAAAAACTGTGTCCTCCCTTTCCGAGGAGGACACAGTTTTTTATTTGCTATAAGAATCATAAGGGTTTCAGGAACATTTGGGTCCAGTAAAGGGTGCCGTTTGCTGATTTGGCTGCGCCTACACCCAGTTCTGTCACGGTTCGGGAAAGAATATTGGCTCTATGACCGGGGGAATTCATCCAGGCATCCATAACTGCACTGGGAGTACGCTGGCCATAGGCAATATTTTCCGCTGCTGCCGAGAACTTGAGGCCGAAATTCTCCATCATATTAAAAGGTGAGCCATAAGTGGGGGAATTATGGGCAAAATACTTTCTGCTGATCATATCCTCGGATTTGATCCGGGCTACCCGGGCAGCCTGCCAGTTGGCTTTAAGAGCCGGCAAACCGTACTTGCCCCGCTCGGCATTGACCAAGCGCAAAACCTCGTCTTCCAGGTTTTTTAGGGGAGCAGCTTCGGGAATATAGATTTTATCCCCTGCATAGATCAGATCAAAATTCTTGATGTGAGTGTTAACTTTTTTCAGTTCTGCCAAGCCGATTTCATAACGCTGGGCAATCTTCCAAAGGGTATCTCCCGGAGCCACAATATGAGTTTTATCCTGAGCCAGGGCCAACGCCGGACAAAATAAGCAAAAAGCCAAAGCCAGGAATAATGCGGCTGCAAAAATTTTCTTTTTCATTGTTATCAACCTCCCACATTATTTTACCCTTTTCCCTAGCGAATATCAGGGTTAATGGCAGGAGATTAACCAATTTTTTGTCATATTTGGTAAATTATACTATTTTACAATTACTCTTCTTTTTCGTCATTGAGAAGCAGACCGTCATCATCGTCTTCCTCATCATCCTCATCATCCTCATCATTGACAAAAACCACGCCGCCGCAGGTGGGGCAGGTGACTTCAATCAAATCATCATCATAAAGAATATCGGAATCAAAGCAAACCTCCTCATCACAATGAGGGCAGACTACCTCCACGCAATCATCGTCATCAAAGAAGTCATCATCATCGTAAAAATCGTCTTCCAGATCGGACAGGTCATCACTCAGGCTTTCCACATAATTTTCCAGGTCGGCATATTCGTCTTTGACCAATTCAATACTTTCTGTCATATCTTCCAAAACATCGAGAATTTCCTTAATGATTTTGCCCTCTTTTGACTCACCCAGCTCCATACCCTTGGCCAAACCTTGGAGATATGCTATTTTTTGCTGTAAATCTTTCATCATTCCTGCCCCTTTCATGTTTTAGTTTTTATGCTCTTTCAATATATTCGCCGGTTTTGGTATTGATCCGGAGAACATCCCCCACATTGATGAAGAAGGGAACCCTCACTACCGCCCCGGTTTCCAAGGTAGCAGGCTTGTTGCCGCCGCTTGCCGTATCGCCTTTGATGCCGGGATCGGTGGCAATCACTTCCAGCTCCACCTGGCCGGGCAAATCTACACCGATAACATTGCCTTGGAATATCAGGATGGAAATATTCATGTTTTCTTTTAAATAGATTTTGCCGTCGCCCATTTGGGCTTCACTGAGGGGGATTTGGTCGAAGGTTTCCATATCCATACAGATATAACTCTCGCCGTCATTGTACAAGTATTGCATCTCCCGGCGGTCCAGGTGGGCTTTGGGCATTTTTTCCCCGGCATTAAAGGTACGCTCAACTGTAGCGCCGGTACGCAGGTTTTTGAGCTTGGCCCGGACAAATGCAGCGCCCTTACCTGGTTTTACATGCTGGAAATCCACCACGACAAAAGCGTCGCCGTCCAGCTCGATAGAAAGCCCGGTCTTAAAATCATTGGAAGAAATCAAAATCTACACCTCCACTGGTACCCCTTTGGGGTACAATTAAGAATGCAGAATGCAGAATTAAGAATCAAAAAAATAATGTTGCGCCATACTGCATACTGCTCCATATACCTTATTTTATCATATGGAAGCGATATAGACAAGAAAAATTTTCAAACAGTTCCTACATTGTAAAAGGGAGCTACAGGCTCCCTTTTGGTTTTTAGCGCCGGATTTCTTTGATGCGGGCAGCTTTACCGGTCAAATTGCGCAGATAATAGAGCTTAGCCCGGCGCACTTTGCCGTAACGGCTGACCGAAATTTTTTCGATCCTGGGGGAATGGAGAGGAAAAGTCCGCTCTACACCGACGCCATAGGTGACCCGGCGTACCGTGAATGTTTCCCGCAGGCCGCCGCCTTTGCGCTTGATGACCACACCCTCAAAAACCTGGATCCGCTCCCTGGCGCCTTCCACAACTTTGACGAAAACCTTGACGGTATCGCCGGGGCGAAAAGCGGGGATATCATCCCGAAGCTGTTCTCTTTCTATAGTATCAATAATATTCACTGGGATCCTCCTTTTTTTCGACGGCTGTTCATACCCGGTTTCCGGCAGCGGACCAGCCCAATATAGGCACGGAATTTATTATAGCACAGGAAATAATAGGAGTCAAGAATTATTTATTCCTCAGATGTTTCATGGCTTCTTCGCTCAATTGACAAGTTAAACTAGACTCCGGCCAAGAGATAGTGTTGCGTTAAGTTAAGTAAAGTTACGGATATAGGATGGTCGCATTTAGTCATTCAATCATCCAGTTGCTTCCCAATGGGAGAAGAACTGCATTTAGTCTGCCATAATAACAAGTTGCGTTATGAGACTGAAGGGCGTGATTTTTTGTAAAGCTTCATTTAACGATCTAAGGCGGGCTTTGCCCGCAAGTATTCAGGATTCAGTATTCAGGATTCAGAATGATTTAAGATACTACGAGTGTATGCTTCCAGCAGCTTGCTAACCTCTTCCAGAAGAGAAGAATTTTCGG